>Ga0123336_10001521_pt1 | contig 21272 bp, 19 predicted proteins | sample SSSSmetaG_FD_96466 | JGI IMG/M metagenome (GOLD analysis project Ga0123336, IMG submission 96466) | Glacier valley bacterial and archeal communities from Borup Fiord, Nunavut, Canada, to study Microbial Dark Matter (Phase II) - ​SSSS metaG | ecosystem: Environmental > Aquatic > Freshwater > Ice... | reverse complement strand
CTGCAAAACACGACCACGCTCCTCACCATGGTGGGAGGGAAGATCGTCTTTCGTACGTCGGACCTGCACGACATTCCGACCCGGCCAGCACCGAGTATCGGGCCAGCTTCGCCGTCGGTGCCGACCATCGGCGCCAAGCGCCCCGCCAACAAGCCGCAATAGGGGCGTAACAAAGGTCACACTCGTGTCGCTTCTCTTCCGCGCGGATTCGTGTAGGAATCCGCGAAACAGCAGTCCTGGTGGTCCAAATATGCATACGTCCATGATGGTTCGATCTTTCTTCGCTTGTTCCCTCATCCTCGCCGCCTGCGGCAACTCGCCGATGATGAAAAACGACGGCGGCGACGCCGACCTGGGCACTGGCGACATGGCGTCCAACAATCCCGATGCCGGCCCCAAGATCACCATGTGTCCCAAAGCGGGCATGGCGCCGCTGACCACGGGGACATGTAGCGTCACGGCGGGTGGCACCAGCACGCTCATCACCGCCACCATCCTCACCCCCGGCGAAGTCTTGCGTGGGGGCCAGGTTCTCGTCGACGCCACCGGCGTCATCGCCTGTGTCGGCTGTGACTGCACCGCACAGGCCTCTGGCGCCACCGAGGTCGAGTGCCCAACCGGCGTCTTGACGCCGGGCCTGGTCAACGCCCACGACCACATCGACTATCAGTCGGCTCCCAAGACCGCCACCGCCGAGCGCTGGGAAGCGCGCAACGAATGGCGTGGCGGCAAAAACGGCCACAGCAAGCTCTCCTCGGGCGGCTCCACCACCGCTGTCACGGCCATCAACTGGGCCGAGCTGCGCGGCATCATGGCCGGCACCACCTCGACCATCTGTGAGCCAACCAACGTGAAGCCAACGGGCCTCATGCGCAACCTCGACGACGCCAGTCTCGAAGACGGCCTCAACCAAGGCGTGGTCGACTCGTCGACGTTCCCACTCGAGACGGTCTCCGACTACGCGCTCATCGCCTCTGGCTGTACCTATCCGAAGCCGCCCAACCTCAGCACCATCACTGGCGAAGCGGCCTACGTGGCGCACGTCTCCGAAGGCGTCAGCGCCGAATCGCACAACGAATTCACCTGTCTTTCGTCGTCGGCAGCGGGCGCGGTCAACGTGCTGAGCGCCAAGACCTCGTTCGTCCACCTCATCGCCATGCAGCCGGCCGACTACGCCGCCATGGCCATGGCCAACACCGGCCTCGTCTGGTCGCCGCGTTCCAACATCCGCCTCTACGGCAACACCGCCACCGTCACCACGGCACACGTCCTCGGTGTCAGCATTGCGCTCGGCACCGACTGGGTGCCATCGGGCTCGATGAACATGCTGCGCGAGCTGGCCTGCGCCGACGGCCTCAACACCACCTACTTCGCCAAGCACTTCACCGACGAGCAACTGTGGATGATGGCCACCGCCAACGCCGCCCACGCCGCCCAGATGGACGACGTGATCGGCATCATCAAACAAGGTTATGTCGCCGATCTCGCGATCTTCGACGGCGCCACCCGCACCGATCACCGCGCGGTCATCGCCGCCCAGCCCGACGATGTCGTCCTCACCATGCGCGCCGGCAAAGTCCTCTACGGCGACCAGGCTTTGGTCACCGCGCTCCGCCCATCCGCAACGTGCGACGTGGTCGACGCCTGCACCAAGCCCAAGGTCGCCTGCCTCAGCGACGAAATCGGCATGGGTTACGCCGCGCTCAAGACCGCTGTCGGCGCGCCCTATGCGCTCGCCTTCTGCGGCACCGACCCCACCAACGAGCCGACCTGCAAGCCCTCGCGTGGCGCCACCGCCTCGAGCGCCACCGCCAGCGTCTACACCGGTGACGTCACCTCCACCGACACCGACGGCGACGGCATCGAGGACGGCATGGACAACTGCCCCACCGTCTTCAACCCCATCCGCCCGATGGACAACGGCAAGCAAGGCGACGCCGACGGCGACAACGTGGGCGACGCCTGCGACCCTTGCCCACTCAACGCCAACACCACCACCTGCGCCAGCCTCAACCCCAACGACACCGACGGTGACGGTATCCTCAACGCCACCGACAATTGCCCCAACGCCGCCAATGCCGACCAGAAAGACACCGACAGCGACGGCAAAGGCGACGCCTGCGACGCCTGCCCCAACGATGCCAACCCCGGCAGCGCCGCTTGCCCCACCACCGTCTACAAGATCAAGAACAAGACCATCGCCGCCGGCGCCGTGGTCTCGCTCAACAACCTCCTCGTGACCGCGGTCAACGCCACCGGCTTTTACGCGCAGGTCAAGACCGGTGACGCCGGCGACATGGGCCCGGACTTCAGCGGCATCTTCGTCGCCCAGGCCAGCCCCACGGCCGTCGCTGGCAACCGCATCGACATCACCACCGGCACCGTGACCGACTACTTCACCCAGCTCCGCATCACCGCACCCACCGTCGTCGTCAAAGCCGGCACCGAGACCGCCACGCCAGTCACCGAGAAGTCGGCCGGCGTCCTCCTGACCGCGGCCGACCTCGTCGCTGGCGGCGCCAAGGCTGCCGAGCTCGAGGGCGTCCTCGTCAAGCTCGGTCCCCTCAAGGTCCTCGATCTGGCACCCACGCCCGGCGGCGGCGACATTGCGCCCACGTTCGAATACGGGCTCGATGCGGGTCTGCGCGTCAACGATCTGTTCTACCGGCTGACCCCGGCGCCGACCCTCAACCAGTCCTTCACATCCATCACCGGCATCCACGACTTCCACCACGACTTCTACAAGCTCGAGCCGCGCAGCATCGCCGATATCGAGCTCGGGCCGCCGGTGTTGGTCTCATTTGGCCCGCCGTCGTTCTCTCGCGCCACCCCGGTCGCCAGCCCCGACGCGCCGACCATTCCGGCGCCGATGCTGGTCACGTTGTCGTCGCTGGCGCTCGTCGACACCGACGTGACGTTGACCTCCAGCGACCCGAGCAAGCTCACGCTGCCAGCCAAGGTCACCATCAAGGCCGGCAGCCTGTCCGAGCCGGTGCCGATGCATGGCCTCGTGGCCACCGCGACGGCCATCGACATCACCGCCACCATCGACGCCGGCGTCACCCACGTCACCGGCCAGGTCCGCGTCCTCGACGGCACCGAGACCCCAGTGTTGGTCTCGCTCACCCCGACTACCGCCACCGTCTCCAGCGGCGACATGCTCACCATGACCGTCACCCTCGACATTCCGCCGACGGCGCTCACCGCGGTGACCCTCACCGCCGGCACCGGCACCGTCCCAGCGACGGCCGACGTGGCCATCGACACGCTCTCCAAGACGTTCACCTACCTGCAAGTCGGCGCTGGCCTCAGCGACACCGTCACCGCCAAGCTCGGCAGCGGCACGGCGCTGATGTCGACGATCACCGTCGGGTCGCCGCTCGTCATCAACGAAGTCGACTACGACACGCTGCCCAACCCCGACGCGGCCGAGTTCGTCGAGATCTACAACAAGTCGGCCAACCCAGTGGCGTTGACCGGCATCTCGCTCATCTTCGTCAACGGCTCCAACGCGGCCAACAGCACCGAGTATCGTCGCGTCGACCTCACCGGCACCATCGCCGGCCACGGCTTCTACGTGGTCGGTTTTGGCGGCAATCAGTCGCTCGGCGCCGCCACCGACGCCATCCAGAACGGCGACCCCGATGCCATCGCGCTCTATGACATCACCCACAGCGTGATGATCGACTCGCTCAGCTATGGCGGCGCGGTCACCATGGCCAAGCTCACCAACCCCACCGGCACCTTCAATCTCTACGAAGGCTCGATGACGACCATCACGTCGATCAAAGACACGCCCGCCGGCTCCTTGGCCCGCTGCCCCGACGGCAACGACACCAACGAGACCAAGAACGACTGGTTCGTTCGCCCGGCCCCCACCAAAGGCGCCAGCAACGCTTGTCCGTAAATCCCCCGCAGTTTTCCCTGGGCCCCTCGGAAATCTGAGGGCGCCACAATTCCAACCCTCTGATATCATTATGACAAGACTGGCATGAGTCTTGTTATGTCTAGCCATACTTTGACCCTGGAGGGTGGCATGAACCGATGGCTTGGCGTGGTGAGTGGTACCCTTTTGACGTTTGCAGCGCCGATGCGAGAGGCGGCTGCGTGTGGCTGCTTCACGCCGCCCGATCCGTCGGTGCCGGTGGTTCAGGCCGGTGAGCGCATCCTCTTCTCGATGGACAACGGCAACGTCACCGCCCACATCCAGATCCAGTACCAAGGCAACGCCGCCGAGTTCGGCTGGCTGTTGCCGCTGCCGTCGGTGCCAACACTGGAGCTCGGTGTCGATGAGCTCTTCAATCAGCTCACCAGCACCACCCAGCCCAAATATCGCCTGACCCGCAAGTACGAAGGCAACTGCGGCTTCGGCGGCAACAGCCGCGGCATCGGCGGCTTCGGTAACTCGGCGCCGGCTGCATCTGGCGAGGGTGACAACACCACCAACCCGCAGAGCCCGCTCGTCATCCAGGCCAGCATCGGGCCCTACGATTACGCCGTGCTCAAGGCCGACAGCAAGACGGCCATGCTCGACTGGCTCGCCACCAACCGCTACTTCGTTCCCGCCGGCACCGACGCCGCAGTCAATGCGTACATCCACCCGGGCGCATACTTTTTGGCCTTGAAGCTTCGCTCCGGCAACTCCACCGGCGACCTCCAGCCGGTGGTCGTCCGCTATCGATCGGACCTGCCGATGATCCCCATCGTGCTCACCTCCGTCGGTGCACAGCCCGACATGGGCATCCAGGTCTGGATGCTCGGCAAAGGCCGCGCCATCCCGCGCAACTATTACCACACGGTCATCAACGACGCGCTCCTAGACTGGAACACCTCGGGCGCCAACTACAACGACGTCATCATCAAAGCCACCCGCGAGGCCGACGGCCGCCACACCTTCGTCACCGAGTATGCCGGCCCCTCGACGGTCATGCAGAAGATCCTCAACCCGACGGCGCGCTTCGGCATCCAGACCGAGCTCGCCGCGCAGCCCGACGCAGTCAGCTTCGTCAATTATCTCTTCCAGCACGGCTACGCCACCAACACCGGAAGCTTCGGCCAGCAAGTTCTCTCGAGCCAGATCCTGGCCGTCTTGGCCCGCTACATCCCCGAGCCCGCCGCGCTCGTCACCGACGGTGTCCAGCCCATCAACTTCTACCAAAGCCTCTCCTACTACCTCGGTGACAGCTTCCGCGCCGCCAACCCCGGCAAGTTCGTCGGCTACACCCTCGACTACAAACCCATCGAGATGGCGCAGACGCTCTTCGATCGCGTGGTCACGCCGACGCTGGCCGCTGGCGCGCTCTTCGACGCCAGCCCGTACCTGACCCGTCTCTACACCACGCTGTCGCCGGAGCAGATGAACTCCGACCCGGTGTTCAGCTACAACCCGTCGCTGCCCGACTGGAGCAACATCCACGACGGCACGCTGACCTACCACTGCGGCTACTTCGGCGGCTCGGGCAGCTCCACCTCCACCCCGGCGACGCTCGTCACCGCCAGCGGCCATGTCCTCGAGTATCCATACGGCACCGGCACGACGTTCACACCGCCTGCGCTGCCCGGCTCTCAAGTCATCCAGATCCTGCCAGAAGAAGGCCCGGCGCAGACCGTCACCGACAACAGCAAGCTCATCGACACCACCCTCGGCCGCCTCAGCAACGGCTGCAGCCTCGGCGGCGGCCCCGGCGGCAATGACCGCGCGTCGATCTTCGGCACGCTGATGGTCATGCTGGCCGCAGGCTTTCTGCTGCGTCGTCGGGCGCGCGGCTAGTTTGCGCTGGCTGGTCCTCAGTGGTCTGCTGGCCTTGGGTTGCTCGCCGCCCAAGCCCCAGCCGACGGCGACACTCGAGCTCGGCACCGTCGCCAGCGACGGTACAGGCTTTCTGCCACTGACCGGGGACCAGCCGCTCATCTCCGGCGCACAGGGCGGTTTTCACGTCTGGCTCAAGTACCGCGTCACCGGCATGGCGCCAGAAACCGTCACCGTGCATCGCGAAGCGCGCCGGGTCTCCGATCATCGCCTGGTCCTCACCACCGATGGCGTCCAAGATGTCGGCGTCGCCGGCCCAGACGGATCCTGGGAGCTGCCGATGGCCCTCCCGTCGTTCATGTGCCCCACCCCCATCGGCGTCCAGATCATGGACCAGGCCATCCTCTTCGATGTCGAAATGAAGCTCGACGACGGCACGGTCATCAAAGCCACCGCCGAAGCCATCCCACACTGTCCCCCCGACGGCGACCCACAGCGCGACTTCTGCCTCCGCATCTGTAACGGCTAACAATCGTCGTAACGATCATTGTGGTGCCCGCATCCCAGCTTAGGATGCAGGCCATGACACGCGTGGTGATCATCGGTGGCGGATTTGGCGGCTTGCATGCGGCGCAGGCGCTCGACGGTGCGCCCGTCGAGGTGACGCTGATCGATCGGCGCAATCACCATGTGTTTCAGCCCCTCCTCTATCAGGTGGCCACCGCCGGCCTCAATCCAGCCGACATCGCCTATCCCATCCGCTCGGTGCTGCGAAATCAGAAGAACGTCACCGTCCTCCTCGGCGAGGTCACCGCTATCGACAAAGAAGCGCGAACGGTGATATTCGCCGAAGGCAGTCTCGACTATGACCTACTCGTCGTCGCTGCGGGCGCGACGCACTCTTATTTTGGGCACGATGATTGGGAGCGATTTGCGCCCGGTCTCAAGACCATCGAGGACGCCACCGAGATCCGCGGTCGGCTGCTCTACGCCTTCGAGGCCGCCGAGCGCGAGCCCGATCCAAGCAAACGAGCCGCCTGGCTGACTTTCGTTGTCGTCGGTGGCGGCGCCACGGGCGTGGAGATTGCCGGCGCATTGGCCGAAGTGGCCAGACTGGCTCTCGCCGCCGACTTTCGCCGTATCGATCCCACGCAAGCCCGCGTCCTCCTCGTCGAAGGCAGCCAGCACATCCTCGGCACCTACCCCGAGTCGCTGCAGAAAAGCGCCAAAGATCAGCTCGCCGAGCTCGGCGTGGAGGTCATTATCGGCGCGCAGGTCACGAATATCGACGAGAACGGCGTGACCCTCGCGCATCCGATCGAAGGCTTCGGGGATCGCATCGCCAGCCACGCCGTCGTCTGGGGCGCTGGCGTCAAAGCGTCGCCGCTCGGCAAGCTCCTCAACGCACCGACCGATCGCGCCGGCCGCGTCTTGGTCACGCCCACTTTGCGCGTCCCCGATCATCCAGACATCTACGTCATCGGCGATCTCGCTGCGCTCACCAGCGACGGCAAACCGGTCCCCGGCGTGGCCCCCGCCGCCATGCAGATGGGCGACTACGCCGCCGACAGCATCCGCCGCCACGTCGACCACACCGCCGATCACCACGACGAAGCCTTCGCCTACGTCGACAAAGGCTCCCTCGCCACCATCGGCCGCAAGCGCGCCGTCGCCGACCTGCCCGGCAACATCCGTCTCTCCGGCTTTCTCGCCTGGGCCGCCTGGCTCTTCATCCACATCGTCTTCTTGATCGGCTTCCGCAACCGCATCCTGGTGCTCGTCGAGTGGTTCTGGGCCTACATCACCTTCCAGCGCGGCGCCCGCCTCATCACCAACAACCCCGATCGGGCTAACAAACCTTTACACGGCGGTCAGTAGCGGTCGGATTTGGTCCGGCTATAGTTGGCCGATGCCGCTCTCGCGCGTTCTCGCTTTTCTGACGGCTGTCTTGCTCCTGACCGGCGGCCTGCACTTTTATCTGTGGATCCGGCTGGTCCGCGGCACCGAGCTTTCCCGTCGCTGGCGGCGGATTCTGAGCCTGGCCTTGATTGGCCTCGCGGTCAGTTTGCCGTCGAGCATGTTGATCGGCCGCTTTCTCAAGATCCGGCCGTCGCTGATCGCCTGGCCGGCCTTTCTGTGGATGGGCCTGTTGTTCTTCTTTTTCTGCACGCTGGTGCTGACCGACCTCGTCCGCATCGGCCTGTTGGCGCAGCAGAAGATCACCGGCACACCGCGAACGCCGGAGCGGCGTCTGTTCTTGCGGCGGGTGCTGGCGGGCACCGCAGCGACGGTGTCTGCGGGCCTCGGTGCCTTTGCGGTGCGCAACGCCGTGACTCAACCGCCACTCAAAGAGGTCGCGCTGACCCTGCCCCGCCTGCCTGCCGCGCACGACGGCCTCACCATCGTGCAGATGACCGACGTGCATGTCGGCCCCACCATCGGACGCGGCTTCATCGAGGGCCTGGTGGCGCGGACCAACGCCATGAATCCCGACATCGTGGTCATCACCGGCGATCTCGTCGACGGCAGCGTGGCCCAGCTGGGGCATGCGACGGCGCCGCTCGGCAATCTGAAAGCGCGCTACGGCGTCTATTTCGTCACCGGCAACCACGAATATTATTCGGGCGCCGACGAGTGGCTGGCCGAGCTCACCCGCCTCGGCATCAAGCCGCTACGCAATGAGCGCGTCGCCATCGGCGAGACGCAGACCGGTTTCGATCTGGCCGGCATCGACGATCTCAGCGCCCACGGCCAGGCGCCGGGCCACGGCAGCGATCTGCCCCGCGCACTCGACGGACGCGATCCGTCGCGCTTCGTGGTCCTGCTGGCGCACCAGCCCAAAGCGGTCAACGAAGCCGCCCGCCATGGGGTCGATCTACAGCTCAGCGGCCACACCCACGGCGGGCAGCTCTGGCCGTGGAACTTTCTGGTCAAGCTCCAGCAAGGCTTCGAGCGCGGCGTCGCTACCGTCGGAGGGACGACGCTCTACGTCAGCTGCGGCACCGGCTATTGGGGCCCGCCGATGCGCTTTGGCGCCCCAGCCGAGCTCACCCGGCTCACGCTGCGACGGACTTAGCTACTAAGCCTGGTCTTCCTGATACTCGAGCTCGTCCCGCGTCTGGACCTTGACGCCTTTTTTGATCGCCGTCAGCGTGCCGTCGGATTCGAGGACTGCATGCCGGCACTCGGACACGGCCTCGATGCCTTGCTTCCGCAAAGCCGAGCGTAGCTCTTCGAGCGAAATGCGTTCGCGACGCATGTTACGAAAATGGACTTTGCCGTCGGTGATGATCACCATGGGCCGCCCCTGGATGAGCCGTTCGAAAGCCGGCCAGCGATAGGCCGCCCAGCCGACGACCCAGTTCAGGACCAGCAGCATGAGCGCGCTGATGAGCCCGCCGCCGAGCGAGTTGTCGCCCGCATTGATCGAGTTCTGGACGGCATTGGATAGGATCAGCAACAGGATCAAATCGAAGGTGGTGAGCTGCGCCATCTCGCGCCGCCCGGCCAACCTGAGGCCGACCAGCAAGAAAAGATACACCGCGACCGCGCGAATCAGCAGCGCCGGAATCGACGTCTCCGGCGCTAGGAAGTGGAAGCTCATGGCCTGCTCTTTCCGTAGTGGAGCGTGGGCTTTGCCCACGCGGAACGTCGGAGGTTCGGAACCCTCTCAGGGTTCCGACGACAATCAATTCAGCGAATACGGTAGGGCCAGCGGGAAGGCGGCGATGGCGGCGTCGAACCAATCGCCGCTGTCGGTTTGCATCTGGTAGCTGCCGTGCATGGAGCCGTGCGGCGTGGCCAGCATGCACCAGCTCGTGTACTCGAACGTCTGGCCGGGCTTCAAGACCGGCTGCGCACCGACGACGCCGTCGCCGCGCACTTCCTGGATCTTGCCGTCGGCGTCGGTGATCACCCAGTGTCGCGAGCGTAGCTGCGAGGTCGCCGCACCGTCGTTGGTGATGCGGACGGTGTACTTGAAAGCGAACTGGTTGTCGGCGGGCGTGGAGCGCTCGGGTAGGTAAGCGCTCTCGACGATCACCTTGATTCCTCGGGTGACTGCGGTGGACATCGCCGGGAAGCTGCCACGGCGGCGGGCGCCCGTCAATCACCGTCAGTGCATCTTGCGTCTTCGGCCGTGAAAGACGCAGTCGGTTCGACATCGGCACCGAGGGCTATCGCATCAGCGCGGTTGGCATCGAGTGTGAGCTGATGAGCCCCGACCATCGCATCGTCGAGGGCACGGTCAAGCTCAAGACGATGTGGCACAAAGGGACCCTCATGCAGTCGGACAAAGAGCAGCACGGCTCGCCCGTCGGTGGCGAAGGCGACGGCGTCTATGGCTACAACTTCCAGCTCCAAAAGGGCGTCGACTGGGACGAGTGCGCCACCGACGTGAGCATCCCGGTCATCGTCACCGACGACAAAGGCAAGACCGTCTTCGAGGCCAAGAAGCTCTATCGCCAGGACTGCCCGGTGATTCCGGTGTCGCCGCCTGTATGGACCAAGCCCAAACCGCCGGCGCTCGACAAAGCCACCTGGGGCGAGGGCGCGGTCAACGATCTCCCCGCCGACGCCCGCGGCCTCACCCAGCGCTTCATCGACGCTGTCGTCGACGTGGACCCGCCCAGCCTCGCGACATTTGCCTCGGCCGGCGTGAAGAAGGGCAAACGGGTCCTGAAGGGCGCCGACGTCTACGACTTCGAAAAAGTCACCGGCATCCGCCCGCAGAAACAATGCGACGAGAACCAGAAGAATTGCCACTGGGGCCCGTGGCAGGTCATCAAAAAGACCGCGACGGAATTCTGGATCTACAGCGACAGCGACAGTGGCTACGGCACGTTTGCCTGCGCGGTCTTTTCCAAACGCGGGGCCAGCTGGGTCTGGACTGCGGTCCGGACCTACGACACCGGCGAGCCGTAGTGTACCAAACGAAACAAACGACCTCTTGACTCTGGGTGCGGGGTTGGGAATACCTTGCGTCCATGATTGAAGTCGACGGGCTAACCAAATATTACGGAGAACAGGCCGCCATCCGCGACCTGAGCTTTCGCATCGACAAAGGCGAGGTCATCGGCTTTCTGGGCCTCAACGGCGCCGGTAAGTCGACCACGCTGCGCATCCTCGGCTGCGTCCTTCTACCGACGGCAGGCAAGGTCAAGATCGACGGGTTCGACGTCCAGCGCGACCCACACGAGATCCGAAAGCGCATCGGCTTTTTGCCGGATACGCCGCCGCTCTACAACGAGATGACCGTCGAGCGCTACCTCATGTTCGTCGGGGAGCTGCGCGGCATGACCGCGGCCGAGGCCAAAAAGCGCCTGCCCGAGGTCGCCGAGAAGACCGGCGTCGATGCAGTGTTGCAGTCGGAAGTCTCGACGCTGTCGCACGGCTTTCGGCAGCGCGTCGGTCTGGCCCAGGCCATCATCCACAACCCCAAGCTGCTCATTCTCGACGAGCCGACCTCCGGCCTCGATCCCATGCAGATCGTCGAGATGCGTGAGCTCATCCGCAGTCTCCGCGGTGAGCACACCATCCTGCTCTCGAGCCACAACCTGCCCGAGATCAGCCAGACCTGCGATCGGCTCTTGATCGTCCACCAGGGCGAGCTCATCAAGACCGGCACCGAGACGGAGCTCTCGGGCCAAAAACAGCGCGTCGAGATCGAGATCGCCGGGCCAGGCGAGTTCCCGCCCGTCGACAAGGCCCTGCAAGCGCTCAAGGCCGTCGAAGGCGTGCAAAATGCCGAGATGTCGTCCATGGCCAGCGACAAGGCCATTCTCGTTGTCGACGCCGCCGACACGGTTAGGCCCGCGCTGGTGCGCGCGCTCGTCGCCGCCAACATCGACGTTCTCCGTGTCGACCGTCCGGTCAACCAGCTCGAGAAGATCTTCCTCGAGCTCACCAGCAAGGGAAGCGCCTGACATGAAACCCACCCTGCTCATTGCCCGCCGCGAGCTCGCCGCATATTTCCGCTCGTGGGTCGGCTACGTCATCATCGCCGGCGTGTGGGCCGTCGATGGCCTCTTGTTCAACGGCTACGCCCTCGGTGGTGAGGCCAAGCGCTCGTCGGAAGTGCTCAGCCTGTTCATCTATTTCTCGTCGGGCACGACGATGATCTCCAGCATCCTCATCTCCATGCGCCTCTTGGCCGAAGAGCGCCAGCAAGGCACCATCAACTTGCTCTACAGCTCGCCCATCCGCGACGGTGAGATCGTCCTCGGTAAGTTCCTGGCGGCGTTCGCCTTCATGGCCATCTTGACCCTCGGCACCGCCTACATGCCGGCGCTGATCTTCGTCAACGGCAAGCTCTCCGTCGGCCAGATCGCCGGCGGCTACCTTGGCCTGCTCCTGCTCGGCTCGGCGTCGCTGGCCATCGGGACCTTTGGCTCGTCGCTGGTCAAGAGCCAGGTGCTGGCGGCCATCGGCGCCACCTGCATCCTCGTCGCGCTCTTGGTGTCGTGGCTGCTGGTCCACCGGGTCGACCGGCCGTTCTCGGATCTGTTCAACGCGCTTGCGCTCCACGGCGTGCACTTTCAGCCGTTCCAGTCCGGTGTCGTGCATCTGCGCGACGTCGTCTATTACCTGTTGGTCACCTATGTCTTCTTGTTTGGCGCCACGCGCGTCCTCGAAGCGCGGAGGTGGAGGTAGCCATGGTCAGCTTGTCTTTGGCGTTGTTGTTGCGCGCCGGTCTCTTCGGTTCGGGCCTCATTTTACTGTTCCTCGGCGAGCGCATCATCGGTGCTGGCGGCAGTCGCACGGTCTTCTCGGGCGCGGGCGCGGTGTTGATTGCGCTGGCGTTCCTGACGCGGCTCATGAAGCGCGACAAAGCGCGGCCCGGTGCCCGTGAGGCCGAGTCCTATCTGCTGTCGCTGTATCTCTTGGCGATCTTTGCGCTCGGGCTCTACGTTCTGCAGTCCGATCTGTGGACCAGCCTGACCGGGACCGGCCTCGAGAAGAACTGGCCCAAGCTCGCCACGGCGCTCGGCGCGTTGTGGCCAGCGCTGCTCATTGCGGCGCTGTTGCCGATTATCTTCGGCGAAATGGCCTACAGCTCCGTCGCGCAGGCACCCGAGGTCGAAGCCTTGCGGGTCCGCGACGCGATCTTCTCCGGGCTCGGCCTCGCCGGTGCGCTGATCTTCGCGGTCAGCATCTACTACGTGGCGTCGGAGCGCGATCACAAGGCCGACTTCAGCTACTTCCGCACCGCCAAGGCGGGCGAGTCGACGCAGAAGATCGTCGAGCAGCTCGACGCACCGCTCACCATCTCGCTGTTCTTCCCGCCGGCCAACGAAGTGCGCGAGGAAGTGCTCGAGTACTTCAAAGATCTGAAGCCCAAGTCCAAGTTCCTCGAGGTCAACGTCTACGATCACGCGGTCGACCCGGCCAAGGCCAAGGAGCTCGGCGTCACCGGCAACGGCATCATGGTCGTCAGCCGCGGCGCCCGCAAAGAGCCGATGTCCATCGGCCTCGAGCTCGAAGCCGCTCGCAACTCGCTCCGCAACCTCGATAAAGAAATCCAGAAGCGCATGCTGCAAGTGGCCCGCCCGCAGCGCACCGTCTATCTCACGACGGGCCACGGCGAGCGCGCGGCTTTTCCGCAGAGCGACACCGACAAGCGCCGGACGATCCGCGACGTCAAAGAGCTCATGACCCAGCAGGGCTATCAGGTCAAAGAGCTCGGCATGGCCGAGGGTCTCGGCGTCGATGTTCCTGCCGACGCTGCCATCCTCATCGCCATCGGCCCGCAGAAGCCGTTTGCGCCCGAAGAAGTCGCTGCAATCAGCCGCTATTTCGATCGCGGCGGCCGTGTCTTCATCGCGCTCGATCCCGAGAACGGCGACATGGCCGACCTCATGAAGGTCTTCAGCCTGGCCTACTCGCCGGTGACGCTGGCCAATGATCAGTTCTACGGCCGCATCACCAACAAAGAGAGCGATCGCGCCAATCTAGCGACGGGCTCGTACTCGTCGCACCCGTCGGTATCCACCCTCGGTCGGCTCGGTCAACGGGCGCCGATGGTGCTCCTCGGGGCCGGTTCGTTGTCGGAGGTGAAGCCAGCCGCGGGCGTCGCCAAGACGGTCACCGTCGACTTCCCCGTCCGCGCCCACCCGGCGACGTGGAACGACCTCAATGGCAACTTTGCCTTCGACGCGCCGGCCGAAACCCGCAAAGGCTGGGAGCTCGGCGCCTCGGTGATCAAGAAGACCAACGCGCAAAAGCCGGAAACCGACGGGCGCGCGCTCGTGCTCGGCGACTCCGACGCCATGTCCGACGGCATCATCGCCGCCCAGGCCGGCAACGCCTACTACGTCCTCGACGGCATGAAGTGGCTGCTCGGCGACGAAGCCATCGCCGGCGAAGTGTCGAGCGAGGTCGACGTACCCATCGTGCACACCAAGAAGCAAGACGCAGCGTGGTTCTACTCGACGATCCTCATCGGGCCGATGCTGGTCATCGGCCTCGGCTGGCTGGCCAATCGCCGTCGCGCGAAGCCGGCATCCAAATCGCCCAAGAAGGAGTCCAAGTAATGCGCACCCGTGGCGCACTCATCCAAGGCGGCCTGGCGGCATTCGGGCTCGTGTTTGCCTACACCACCTGGCAGCGACAGCCGGAAAAGCCGCCCGGCGAAGCCATCGTCATCGACGCTGGCAAGAACGACATCGTCAAGATCCGCTACGACGACAAGTCGAAGCCCGACGCCCCGAAATGGGTCGAGGTAGAGCCCAGCCGCGAGGCCAGCACCGACGGGCCATTCGCCTGGGTCAAGACCTCGGCCAACACCCAGCTGAAGGCGCCAGAGCGCACGGTGCGAGGCAACGAGACCGCGCAAAAGCTCGTCGACAAGTTCACGCCGCTGCGCGCCGTCCGCTCGCTTGGCGTCTTGTCTGCGGAGAAGATGAAAGAGCTCGGCCTCGACACGCCGAAGAAGACGCTGGAGATCACCACCCGCAACGGCAAGTTCACCTTCTCCGTCGCCAGCTCGACCTTCAACGTCAGCGATCCGTATGTCATCGACGACAGCAAGAAGGTCTATGTCCTCGGCGGCGGCATCCTGTCCGATCTCGACTCGGCCGCAGTCCGCTTCACCGACCGCAACTTCCACAGCTGGAAGCTGCCCGACTTCGACGCGTTCACCGTCACGGCGGGCGGCAAATCGCGCGAGCTCGTGCAAAAGGGCGGCGACACGCCAGCGACGGCCAAGATCTTCTCCAAGAAGACCGACAAGCCCGACGAGATGGCCAAGAACTGGCACGACAAGATCTGGCGCACCTATGCCGTCGAGATCCTCGGCAAAGGTGAGAAGCCCGACGGAGAGCTGACCCCAGTCTTGAAGATCGACTACCTCGAAAAGGGCAAGGCGCGCGGCTTTCTGGAGATCGTCCGTGGCCCGGCCCCGCCGCCACCAGCGACGGCGACGGCGACCTCGGTCCCGCCGTCGACGGTGCTCTACGCCCGTTCGGAGCACACGGTCGGCTGGGTCAAAGTGCCCAACACGCTCGACGAAGCGCTCAAAGAAGCCGACAAGATCGTCGCTGGCGAGTAACTCTGAGTCTCGAGACTCCCCGCCTTCGCCTTCTCGACAAATATCGTCGAATGGCCGATCTCCGTCGCACGCTCCCCCGCCATCCCCATCCCACACCGCCCGAAGCCCGGCCCATCCTGCGCGCACTGGCCGCCGACTACCCAGGCGCGCTCCGCGAGCTCGATTCTTTGCCCACCGAGGAGATCGACCGTCGCGTAGAGGCCCTGTTGGCCCCGGCCGAGCCCCCTTGGGTGGCGGCCATGGCCGACTACCATGACCTTCTGCGCCTCGGCATCGCCATCCGCATGCAGGGCTTGCCGGATGCGGTCGCCGCCTCGCCGGTGGTGGGCCTCGACGACGTCGCGCTGGCCCGTCTGGCCCATCCCAAGCGGCGTCTGCTCTCGGTGGTGATGTCGCTCTTGGTGCAACGGCACCAGTCCACGGTCGAGGCGCTCAGGGCTCAGATCTTACCGCCACGTCCGGAACGCATCTGATGCACCCGGACCTTGACCTCGGCGCGCGTCTATGGGAGCAAGTGGCCCGAGTCGGGTTATCATTCGTAGCAAGTTGGAGGACCACATGCAGGGTCGTTTTCTCGGGTTGGTGTTCGCCATGGCAGGCTCGATCGCATGCGGGGGCTGCGGGGGCACCAAGACCACGCCGCCTGACATGTCGCCGCCAGCCGACCTCCTGCCGCCGGCCCAGAGCTGCATCGACGGCACCGCCAAGACGAGCAAATATGTCATCAACGCCCTCAAGATGCCGGCCAAGGCGAGCGACTATGCCCTCGACCTCAATGGCGACAACCTGCCTGACAACCACCTCGGCGACATCGTCAACATCTTGAAAACACAGAACATCGACCTGCAAGCCAGCTCGGCAATGGCCCTCGAGCAGGGCGAGCTGCTCATGCTGCTCGACTACAAAGCCGCCGGCAACCTCGACGAAGACACCTGCGCGCAGACCACGATTTCCGGCGGCGAAAAGCCGGCCAGCCCGCCTTTGCTCGACGGCACCGACGTGCTCACCGTTGACAGCACGCTCACCGCGGGCACGTTCGTCGGCGCCACCAAGAACATGCTCTTCAACTCGAGCTCGCCGCTCACCACCACCACGCCGGTGACGTTCACCCTCAAGATTCCGCTGGCCATCGGGTCGCCCCCGGTCAAGCTGCGCGTCACCGCGGGCCAGATCACCTTCGTTCACGTGAACGGCCGCTTGTCGCAAGGCCAGATCCACGGCGCGGTCAAAAAGACCCAGTTCGACGACGAGGTCATGCCAGCCCTCACCGCGCTCCTCAACCAGGAAATCGCCGCCAACGTGCCGTCCAAGCAAATGATCCTCGACCAGTTCGACACCGGCAACTGCAACGCCCCCGACGGCACGCCCGCCGTCGCCAAGGACGGCAAGATCGACCTCTGCGAAGTGTCGACCAATGCGCTGGTTCAGCTGGTCCTCAACGCCGACGTGGCGCTGTTCGACTCCGCAGGCAACTACGCGCCGGATCCCACCAACAACACGCCCGACTCGGTCTCCATCGGGCTCGGCTTCACCGCCATCGGCGCCTCTTTCTGATCGTGTCCGAGCCACCTCGCTCGCCGGAGCGTCCTTCCAAGCAAGAGGTGCTACTGGCGTTGCTGGAGCGCTCGGAGGCCCGCGTGCACCTCGACGCGCGCCGGCCTGGCGTGCTCTTGCCACCGTCGCTGCTCGCTGAAGGCCAGGTGCGGCTCGACTACAGCTACGGCTTTTCGCCACCCATCCCCGACTTCAAGGTCGACGAGCACGGCATCAGCGCGACCTTGTCTTTCAACCGCCAGCCGCAACACACGTTCGTGCCCTGGTCGGCGGTGTTCTTGATCGCCGATTACGACGGCAATGGCTCGGTGTGGGCCGAGGATATTCCGCAAGATCTGTTGGATCGCAGCGCTCCGACCGATCATGACGATGGCGACGACCACGGAGTGCTCGGCCCCCCGATCCCGTCGCCCACGCCGCCGCCCGCGAAAAAAGCGCGCCCCAGCCATCTCAAGCTGGTTAAATAGCGACCATGGCCCGTAACCCCGCCGACGACCTCCGCATCATTCGCCGTTTTGCCGACTGGACCGCCTCGCTCCCGCACGACATCGACACCGCGTGGGGTCTGGTTCAAAACGACGGCATCGCCAACCCGGGCCGACGGGCGCTGCTCACCGGACTGTCGTATCTGCTGCTGCAGTTCGACCTCATCCCCGACCACGAGAAGACCGGCGCCGTCGACGACGCCATGGTCCTACGCGTGGCCTACGCGCTCGCCGCCGACGACGTCAAAAAGGCCGGCGCCGAAGTGGCCGCCTTCCACGACGACGATCTGGTGATCAGAGAATTTCTCGGCGATGTCCTCTACGGCAAGCTGCGCGCCCACGTCGAGGCCATGATCCAAAAGCCCATCCGCGGTCGCACCGCCGCCCAGCTCCTCGACGACGCCGAGTCGCGCAAAGACCTACGTCGCGAGCTCGACCTCAGCCTCAAAGAGCTGCCGTCACCTCTCACCTTCGACCAGGCCCAAGCCTCCGACATCGCTGTCAGCATCCTCGGCTACCTCAAGATCAAGCTGCCGTAGTCCGGACATTTTTGTCCGCATCGCACTCCGCATACGATCCAACAGCTAGAACCACAACCAGTCCGCATTGGCATGCTAGTGGCCAACGCCCAGGCCATGAGCAAATGGCTATGGATGCTGCCCGACGGACCCCAGGCCTGGTTCGAGCGGCATCCAGGGGACGGTGGCCGGCTCGTGCGACCGCATCAGCGGCAATACCGTGTTTTGCATCAGATTCTGACCGTGAAACTAGAGGGGCTTTTCTGCGACGAGGAGTAGGTAGCCGAGCTTGTTGATCTGGATGTTGGCCATGAGCGGCCAGGCCATCATGATCTGGGCGACGAACTCTGGGCCGTAGAGCTCGGTGAGCTTGGCTTGGTTCTGGCGCAGGGTCTCGCCGGAGATCTCGATGGTGCGGCGGGTGTTGGGGCCAATGTCGAACGACTGCAACACGCGAAAGCCGGCGCTCTCGACGAGCGCGGGATATTCGGCCTGGGTCAAGAGCGAGCTCAGTAGGAAGCTGGCGTAGAACATCGACCGCTCTTCGTCGTTGAGCGGCTGGTCCTCGGTGAGGTCGGTGAGCACCAGGCGGGCCCCCGGCTTGAGCGTGCGGTAGATCTCTTTGAGGACCACGCGCCGATCGGGCATGTGCAAAAGCGACTCCAGGGCCCAAGCGCCGTTCATGAGGCCATCGCCGACGGTCAGGCTCATGGCGTCGCCGACCTTGGCCACCACCCGGTTGGCCACTCCGGCCGCTTGCGCACGCGCGTTGAAGGCCGCCACCTGCGCCTCGGAGGGGGTGATGCCGAGCACACTGGCGCCGGTGGCCTCCGAGAGGCGCACCGCGGGCCGGCCGGTGCCGCAGCCGACATCGAGGACCCGGTCGCCGTGTCCCACCTTGACGTGCTCGATCATGAGGTCGGTGAGCCGATCCTGGGCATCAGCGTTGCTGCTGCGATCGTTGGCGTCACGCCAGTAGCCGACGTGGATGTTCTCGCCGAGGACCGTCTTGTAGAAGCCGGCCATCTGGTCGTAATAGCGACCGACCTCGTCTGGTGTGGGCATTTTGGTCGAGAGTTGGGACATGGACCTACCTCCGTGTTGCTGGTGGATGATCGAGAGGCAAACAGCAAGTATGGCAGATTACGGTCAGTGAACGTCTTATTAGAATAACACAGTTTTATACAAATTCCAGTGGTCTCAGCAATAAACGCGAACTAAGCTGCGTTTGTTCCAATGGAGGCCAAATTGAACCACCAACAGATTGAACAACTTGCAACCCACCCCCTGCGTTCTCCAGAGCTCCACCTCTTCACGGGCCTGCATCTACCGTGGGCGGCGCGTCGCAACCCCGAGGCCGATCGCCACGCGCGCATGTCTCAAGCGGCCGCGTTCGAGCTCGGCGTCTTGCAGAGCGGCGTCTTGTCAGACCAGCGGCGCTTCGAAGCCTTCGTCGCTGCCGACGGCTGGGCCTATCCCACCGCCTCTGCCGAGCGGCTCCATGCCGCTGGCGGGTTCAACCAGTGGCTCTATCTACTCGACGATCAATACGACGACGATCCCACCGTCGGGCGCAACCCAGACGCGGTGCGCCGCATCATGCAGCAGACTTTTGCCGTCTTGCAGTCAGGGGTCCTGCCGCCCAGGCCCGTGCCGTTCGATCACTGGACCCGCGCCATCCGCTCCCGTCTGGCGCACTTTGCTCCCGACGGCTGGGTGGCGCGTTTTTTCGCCGACACGCACGACTATCTCTTCAAGGGATCGCTGGTGGTCATGGAGCAGTGGTCGGCCGATCATGTGCTCGGCGTCGACGACTACGCCGAGCTCCGCCTCTTCGACTCGTCGCTGCACGCCGTCTTCGACGTCCTCGAGCTCGCCGTCGACGCTGTCTTCCCCGCCGAAGTGATCAGCCACCCGGCCTACCTCGAGCTCCGTCGCTGCGCTGCGCGCCACGTCGCCTTCGCCAACGATCTGTTCTCGTATCACAAAGAATGCATTCGCCACGGCTCGCGCTTCAACTTGCTGCACGTCCTGCAGGTCGACCGCCAGCTCAGCCTCGGCGAAGCGCTGGCCGAAGCCTTCACCATGCTCGAGACCGACCTCGATCGCTTCGTGGCCATCGAAGCCTCGCTGCCCCGCTTCTCGCCCACCGTCGACGCGGCCCTCCTCCGTTACGCCGATGGCCTCAAGGGCTGGATCACCGGCAACGTCGCTTTCTCCAAAGCGAGCGCGCGCTTCCGTGCCCCCGACGCCGTCTTCGCCGAGCTGCGCCTGCCCGTCTAAAGCCCCGTCTGTAAGTAGCTGTTGTACTCTCGGCGGATGCGCAGCCTATGTTTGGTGTTGTGGTCGTTGTCGGCATGCTCCGGCGTGTCGGATCCATGCGCCAAGGGGCCGGTCAAGGACACCTACACCTTGACCACACCCGGCGGCACCGTCGACGTCACCCGTGCGCCGTTCAGCCTGGCGATCAAGGACCCGAGCGGCAACGTGGTGTTGCAGACCTCGCCGGGCGGCGTGGGTGACGGCTACGGCGGCTTTGGCTGGACCACGGGCAAGACCTTCTGGGCCACGCCTGGGACCAAAGGATATTACGACTTCTCGACGGTCCTCGACCCCTGGCGAGACGGCTGGCATGTGTCGGCCGCCACCCAGACCACGGACAGCCTCGAGCTGACACTCGGCGGCCAGCTGGGCTGTGCGAACGTCAAGCTCCTCACCACGGCGGGCGGCCTGCGCGTCGAGTCGCATCCAGCCGAGGCAGCGCGCGCGGTCGAAGTCGCCTTTCAGACCGACGCCGAAGAAGCCTTTCTGGGCTTCGGTGAGCGCTACAACAGCGTCGAACAGCGCGGGCGCTCGGTGTATGCGTGGCCCGAGGAGGGCGGCCTGTCGAAGGCAGGCGAGAACACCCCACCTGGTTCCGGCAATCCATATCCGAATGGCGAAGAAATGACCTATTATCCGGTACCGTTTTTCATATCGACCCATGGATATGGATTTTGGCTGGATACCACCTGGCGCAATCAGTTCGATCTGGCGCTGCCCGACCATCCCGATGCCTGGCGCGCCTGGCACATTGGCGGCGACCTCGCCTTCGAGGTGTACTTGCCCGTGCCCGGCGATGCCCGCCCCTGGCCGGCGCAGGTGGTGGATCAGTTTACTGCACGCACCGGAAGGCCCATGATTCCGGTATCTTGGGGATTCGGGCCGCGGCGCCGCATCGATCCCACCGACATGCAAGACGGCGTCTCGGAGATTCAGGCCATGCGCAATCGGGACCTGGCCATCACCATCGCCGACGACGCCACCCACTTTCTGCCGCGCGGCTCGGAGCTCGGTCGCGAGCCGGAGCTCACGGCCTGGACCCAGGCGGGCAAAGATCTCGGATATCGGATATTCGGTTATTACAATCCATATTTCCT
>Ga0123336_10001519_pt1 | contig 21277 bp, 15 predicted proteins | sample SSSSmetaG_FD_96466 | JGI IMG/M metagenome (GOLD analysis project Ga0123336, IMG submission 96466) | Glacier valley bacterial and archeal communities from Borup Fiord, Nunavut, Canada, to study Microbial Dark Matter (Phase II) - ​SSSS metaG | ecosystem: Environmental > Aquatic > Freshwater > Ice... | reverse complement strand
GTAGTCATTTCTGTTGTGGGTATCCATACAGGCTTACCCTTCTGTTCAAAAACAACAGCAGAATAATTTTGAAAATAAGTATCAAGTTCCAGATACGAATTTCCTTTAGTAATAATCCCGTTTTTTGTAGTAAACGCAGCAGAATCAAGATATTTATCTGAATTGACAACACTGGACAAATACTCAGGCATCTGGTTATCTGCATTTTCTTCCATATTCGAAGAATCATAATTATCAATAAAGCTTCGGATTTGATAATTGTGATAAACCATCATCGTCATATCCCGCAAGTTATTAATCTGCAAAGTAATGTTTACATTGGATTGTTCGACCAGGTTTTTCTTTTCACTCATAACACGGCTGGTTGCCTGTCCCGAAAACGAATATATTTGAAAGAGAAAGTAAATAATGGTAGGAAAAAATACCAAAGCTACGAATGTGATCAGGACACACTTTTGGATGCTCAACCGGGAAAAGAATGTCCATATCCTTTTGGAAAAGGCACGAAGTGTTAGCATTGGATTGTCTCCTCAATGGAAAAGCTGCAAATGATTCCAACTCATTATCACGTATAATTGTATCAAATATAAGGGCATCATAATTAGCACGATTTTAGGAGTCGCTTTTACAAATCCAAAATGATAATAATTTAGTGAACAAAAATTACAATTTAGTGAACAATCATTTTATGAAAGATGTTGCTGTGCAGATCAGGTATGATTTTGTGAATGGACAGCAAAGGATAATGAATTGCACAAGATATGGAGAAAATGTTAGAGTTCTTTTAGATAGAATACACAATTATTCCAATGTAGGAGGGAAAATTTATGAGGTCCAAAAAAACATTGTTAAGTTCTGTGCTGATTCTCTGTCTGTTATTTGGGACACTTGCGGGTTGTTCAACAACCGCTAAGGAAACAACTGTTAAGGAAACAACGGCAGAAACAAAAACTGGCGATGCGACAACGGAAACAACAAAGACAGCTGATACAACGGCCGCTTCTGAAGCCGGAGCATTAGCCGGGAACCTTGTTATATGGGAGCATACTCCGCAATTTGAAGAACCATTGAAAGCTGTAATCAATGGCTTCACAGAAAAAAACCCGGGAGTGACAATCGAATACCAGATCAAGACGACGGATCAATACTATAATTTGTTAGCCACGACCATTCAGGCCGGAGATACCCCGGACTTATTCTGGACAAACGGTACGGCTACATCAAATTACACAAGCTATATCGACCAGGGTGTTCTGATGGATATTACCGACAAAGTAGATCTTTCTCTCTTTAATGACGATACTAAGAAAATTGTTGCCGTTGATAATAAAATGTACGCATCGCCAACGGCCGAAGTAGGCGGAAGAGCTGTGTTCTATAACAAGGATGTTTTTGAAAGCCTGGGATTAGAAGTTCCTACGACTTTCAGCGAATTTGAAGCCTTGCTTCCCGTTATTTTAGAAGCCGGAATTATTCCGATTTCCTTCAGCGGCAGTGATCCCTGGGCTGTCCTCTTTCATTTTGAGCCGGTTCTAGCGGCGATGTCACTGGATTGGCTTGATGAATCGACAACAACTGACGTTCATATCAACGACGAAAGAGTAGCCGCTGCATACAACAAAATGTTGGAGTGGGCAGACAAAGGTTACTATGGCAAAGGGTTTGTAGGCGTTGACGAGGGCGGTGCATTGCTCGCTTTCTCTAAAGGCGAAGCCGCTATGTGTATCGAAGGTACCTGGAATATTCTGACCATTCAGGAGAACAATCCCAGCTTGAACTTTGGCGCATTCCAAATCCCCACAGAAGAGGGAGTTCGTCCTTTCGTAGGCACCAGCTCATGTGGTTTCTCCATTAGCGCCAACACGGAAAATCCGGATGCTTCAGTAGCTTTCTTGAATTACTTTGCCAGCCTGGAAGGACAGACCCTGTGGGTCAATACCCTCAATGCCATTCCCGGAGTCAAAGAAATTAAATCAAAAGATGCAATTATCAATGAAGTTGCAGATTATGACGTAATGGCTGCCAGTTTCTATAACATTCTTGGAGATCTGGCCGCAGCTGACGAAAATCCGAGAAAAGTCTGGGAAGAAGATCAGACGAAAGTTATGTCAGATGGTATCAGCGTAAAAGACTTCCTGGATTCTTTAGCTTCCATGACGACAAGTAAATAATTGACTGGAATGACGACAAGTAAATAATTGAATAGACTGAACAGACGAAATCGTATGATCTCTGATTCAAGCTTTGCTGATCATTCAACTGCGGTAGAACCGGATCGGATTTACCGCAGTTGATTTAGTAAAAGCGAATAAATAGCAGGCGCAGGTACTATATTATCGGAAAGATGAAGTGTGGCAACGTATGAAGATCAAAAAGAATCGAAATAGAGCATATATTGGGTTTATTGCTCCGGGGCTTATTTTATATACACTGTTTATGATTGTCCCCATTTTTTTTGCTGTATATTATAGCTTTTTCAATTGGAATGGAATTGGACCCATGGAGTTCATCGGTCTGGACAATTTCAAAAAATTGCTTTTTGACCCAAGAATGAGCAGGATTTTTTTCAATGCTTTAGGGAATAACGTCAAATACTTATTATGCGTCTGGTTTATTATTACTCCGGTTCAGCTTCTGTTTGCATATGTACTCTATATTAAAATTCTGGCACACCGATATTTGCAGTTAATGCTGTTTTTGCCCTATGTTATCAGCACATCTATCGTAGGGTTTTTTGTTATTTTGATTTTTGATCCCAATATTGGCGCACTTAATACTATTCTGGGGAACCTTGGTTTAGCCTCGTGGCAAAGTGCCTGGCTGGGAGATCCCAGTCGTTCCTTCACGATCTTTGTTATTGTAGTTATCTGGCAGTGTATGGGTGCCGGTATGATGATTTTTTATGCGAACCTGAAAGAAATTCCACAGGATTTAATTGATGCAAGTCAAATTGACGGGGCCGGAGAACTCCGCAGGTTCTTCAATGTAATTATTCCCCAGCTGGCGCCGTCGCTTACTACAAATTTCGTGCTGGGAACTATTTTCGCATTAACGATGTTCGACATTCCGTTCATTCTGGGCGGTTCGCAGGGCGGAGTAAATAATTCGCTTGATTTTGTAAATATGGTCTTTTACCGCTATGCTTTCGGCGGATCGTTTTTCGGGGAAACATCTATTGGATTCGGAGCCAGCATCAGTGTGACTATGTTTATTTTCATCTTAGTGATCTTAATATTTCAAACGAGAGTTCTCAAAAAGAGAGAGTTTGATTCATGAACGGGAGGACACAAAATCGTGGCAAAATCAACCGAAAATAGATTGTGGGAAAGTGGTACGGCAAAAATTGTTAAAACCGGAATTTCCGTCGTATTGATGGTCTACACCGCTATTGCCGTCATATTGATCGGCAACACATTTCTCTCATCCTTTAAAGATAAAGACGATCTAATAAATAACACACTGGGGTTTCCCAAAAGCTTCACTTTGGAAAATTTTCGTTACATCCTTATAGACGATTCTTTTGGCAAATATTTTCTGAATAGTATTGTTCTGTCGGTTTTAAGTGTGGCCCTTCTGGTTTTTCTGGCCGCTATGGCAGCCTATGGTATTTCAAAATTTCAATTCAGAGGCAGTGGTGTTATACAGACATATTTTTTGATAGGCCTGATGTTTCCCATACAATTAGGGATTTTGCCGTTGTTTATTATGCTGACCAAAGTGCATCTGAATAATACGCTTTTTGGCTTGATCCTGTTATACGCTGCCAATATGTCTTTTGATGTATATGTTTTTTCAAAATTCTTTAAGGGCGTGCCGAATTCATTAAGTGAATCAGCTCGAATTGACGGCGCTAACGAGTTTGCGATTTTTATACAAATCATTATGCCTCTGTCCAAACCGGTTCTTTTTACGGCAGGGCTAATTAGTTTTGTGCAAATATGGAATGATTTCTATATGCCGCTGGTGTTCCTGACCAAGCCAAGTGTACGAACCCTTACCCTGGCCGTGTATACATATATGAGTAATTTTCTGGCCAAGTGGAATTATGTGTTTGCGGCTGTCAGCATGGCTCTGGTTCCAATCATTATCGTTTTCTTTCTTTTCTCCGATCAAATTGTAGCCGGCCTGACCGGTGGTGCCGTTAAAGAGTAGATTCGTGTTATTTATTCCTGGAAAGATAGGGGAGTATCAGCTATGCATGGGAAGTGGATTTGGAATTCTCTTGATAATATTTCCGAAAATCAAGTTGTGTGTTTCAGCAAAGAATTTTCGGCTGCGACCCTGGATCAGCCGGTCCGATTAAAAATGAGTGCCGATACCCGGTATGCAGTCTTTATTAATGGTATCGAGGTCGGCAGAGGCCCCATCCGAAGTGTGCCCGAAAAATGGTATTTTGATGAATATGATATTAGCTTCCAACTGAAAAAAGGGAAAAATCTGATAGCGGTTCGCGTCTGGAATTACGGATTTTCAACGTACCAGAGCCTGGCCTCTCAAGGCGGGCTTGTCTTTGACATCGTCCAGGGCGAGACATTGATCGACTGTTCTGACAAGAGCATGCGGGCAAAGGCTGATGGCGGCTGGAAGCAGTATACCGTTAAACGAAATGTGAATTTGGGCTATATGGAGAACTACGACTCCAGAGATTTTGATCAAAATTGGGTTTCTGATTTTGATGTCAGTTCACATTGGCCCAATGCTCTTGAAATTGAAGATGTCTGGGGGCAGCTGGAGCCTTCGCCGGTCAGCAATTTTACCGTGGAAGAGCATCGCCCCGAAAGACTTTGCAAGTACAGTGAGACGAAACATACCGGCCAGCAAGTATCCATAAATACCCGTTCTGCATTTTTCCCCCGGAGGAGAGATGCGGATCAGTCGCTTTTTTCAGGATTTATTGGCGTGCTGATTGAATCCCGGGCCAGAGCGGCCGGCATGATATCTTTTCCTAACCGGACATGGAATGGGATTATCGGAACTTTTTCGATTGACGGGAAAAGGTATGAAGTAACCAATGAAAACCGTGAAATCCCTGTTGATCTTGTTGAGGGAAAGCAGCTCTTCCTTATGCAGATCTCCGGTAAATTTGACGATCTTTTTTGTCATATAGAATTCATATTTGAGGAGACATTACGGTTCAGCGGGATGGGGGATTTGGGGGGCAGTTTCTTTGTCATCGGACCCACTTCCTATGTCATAGAAAAGATAGATGGTACCTCGCCTGTTTTCGGGGGGCTGAACGAATTCAACCGCATGGAGACGTACACGGAGCATCATGATCAGATTTTCGCCTGTCAAACGCAAGCGGAATTGATGAGATTCAAAAACGAAATGGTTGCCATTGATGGGAAATATATTTTTTATGATCAATACATCTATTCCTTAATGCGCATGGATAAAGTGGTTAAAGAATATGCCATTCAAAACGATATGAGCGGAATGCTCTGGAATAACGGCACACCTACGCGGCTTCCCGCTCCCAAAGCAGGTGAATACAATCAATTGATTGTAGATTTCGGTGATATTTATGTGGGCGCTTTAGAAATTTCCCTGTATGCCGGGCCGGGAATGATTCTGGATCTTTACTGCTTTGAAAATATGTTTGAAGGTGACATTGACTATACGGTCGGACTTAATAATTCTGTGCGCTATGTCTGTAAAGAAGGACTGCAGACCTATCGTACCTTAAGCAGAATCGGATGTCGTTATATTGCCATTACGATAAGAAACCAAATGTCGGATATCAATATTTATGGGCTGAAAATAAGAAACAGCAGTTATCCGGCTTCCCGGAACGGGACGTTTGCCTGCAGCGACGACAGTATAAATAAAATCTGGACAATGAGCCGTCAAACCCATACGTTATGCCGTGAAGACTGTTTTACGGATTGTCCTACTTATGAGCAGGCGTTTTGGATTGGTGATTCCTATTCAAGTTCTCTGGTGAACATGTATTTGTATGGCGAATATGAGCTGATCAGACATAGTCTTTTTCTAGCAACGACGGCCTTTCGGAACGGACCCATGATGAATGCACTTGCACCGACGGATTGGAATACTTCTATTCCTGTCTGGATGATGAACTGGATCCTATCCATAGAACAGTACGTGATCTATAGCGGAGACCGGAAAATAATAGCGGAACTTTACCCCGATATTCAAAAAGTTCTGCGGTTCTATGCAACATTCAGTACAGGTGACGGAGCATTTCTGATTAATGCGTGGAATATGCTGGATTGGGCTGCACTGGATATATACAACCATTGTGTTGTCACAGGCCAGCAGGCCCTTCTGGCGTATTGTTACCGCATCTGCGCAGCGTACGCCCGGGCTTCGAACTTTGAAGATGATGCTGTAGTATTTGAAGAATTGGACCGGAGAATGCTTTTGTATATAGATAAAAGCTTATGGAGTAAAGAGAAGAACGCTTTTATAGATGGCTGGTCGCCCGAACACGGTCCATCCAAAACGGTCAGTATACAGACGCACACACTACTAGTTCTTTTTGACGGTGTACTGGATTCACAGAAGCGGGAACTGGCAGAGAGTTATACAATCAGCACCCCTGATTCGTTTGTACAGGCGGGTTCGCCTTTTATTCTCGGCTATCTGTATGATCTCCTGGCTCTCCGGGGAAATCTCCAGGTCGTTATGGATGACATCAAAGATCGCTGGGGAATGATGTCCCGATATGACTGTACAACCTGTTGGGAAGTGTTTCCGGGATTCTACGAAGTCGGACGAACCAGAAGTTACTGCCACTCCTGGTCAAGTACACCGGCATACATTGCGGGTCGATATTTACTTGGCGTTAATTTGACGGAAACGGGTTTTTCCAAAATACACATTTGTATTCCGGAAGTAGATCTGAAGTGGTGCGAAGGAAGTATTCCCACACTGCAGGGCGCGATACAAGTCTATTGGAGCAAAGAAAACGGAATGAAAAAATACAGAATTATCGTACCGGCTTCCATCGAGGTTACGTATGACGCCGACAGTGACTGGCAAATCGTCATAGAAACAAAGGAGCGGACAGATACATGAATACAGGATTTGATTTAGAGCGTGCTGAAAGACTTCTCAAAGACATTCAGGCGCTTGTTTATTCACAACCTGTCTGTATATCCTCTTTTCACTGTAAAGAGGGAGCACAAGCCGACGCGTATCTTGAGGATCTGTATGACTGGCAGGAAACACCTTCCGAATCTGTGTGGATCGGCCAGGATCAGTACCGCTGGTACAAGACGAAAATTTCGATCCCGGATTCTTACCATCATCACTCTGCCGTCTTTTTGCTTTCAACCGGCCGGGAGGGGCAGTGGGATGCAACCAACCCGCAAATGCTTTTATATGTTGACCAGAAGGTAGTGCAGGGAATGGATGTGAATCATTCCCGGTTTCTGCTTGCGAAGGATGCTGTGCCGGGTACAGAGTATGAGATTGCTTTTTTGGCATACAGCGGGACAGCAGGCGCCGAACTCATACTGAAAGCAAGCATTTCAATACTTAATGAAGAGATTGAAGCCCTCTATTATGATTTGTCCAATCCGATTGAGGCGGCACGGATTCTGCAGAAGACCGATCCGGAAAACAACCGGATTATTCTGGAGAAAATGGCGCCGGCGCTGGATGCTTTAGATCTGCGCATCCCCTATTCAAAATCGTTTGATCAGTCCGTTCAGACGGCCAGAAAGCTGCTGCGCAAGGAATTTTATACACAAATAAGGGATCAAGGACCTGTTGTCAGCGGTATTGGACATACGCATATTGATGTAGCCTGGCTGTGGCCGGTAGAACAGACGAAAGCCAAAGTAATCAGAAGTTTCGCCACGGTACTCGAGCTGATGAAAGAGTATCCGGACTACAAATTTATGTCCAGCCAGCCTATCCTTTATCAGTTTGTCAAAGAAAGTAATCCGGATATGTATCAGCAGATCAAAGACAGAATCAAAGAAGGGCGATGGGAAATAGATGGAGCGATGTGGCTGGAGCCGGACTGCAACCTCCCCTCAGGTGAATCTCTCGTGCGGCAGCTTCTCAAAGGCCATATTTTTATGGAAAAAGAGTTCGGCGTACATAGCAGGACCCTATGGCTGCCTGATGTTTTCGGATATAGTGCAGCCCTCCCGCAGCTTCTGAAAAAGTGCGGTATAAGTCGCTTTTTAACGACGAAGATTTCCTGGAATCAATATAATCAGCTTCCCAACGATACTTTTATCTGGCGGGGGATAGACGGCAGCGAGGTTTTTGTCTATATGCCGACAACCTGCGATATGGACAAAAGTCTGGGGCTGAATCGTTCTTTCTCTGACAGCAGAAATACGACAACGTATACGGGGATTATCAATTCAAATATGCTGATGGGAACGCACAACCGGTTTCAAAATAAAGATCTTACAACAAATACGCTGATGCTCTTCGGGTTTGGCGACGGAGGAGGCGGCCCGACTTACGAGATGCTGGAAAATGCCGGCCGCCTGAAGTATGGTTTGCCCGGCATGCCGAGATTTGCATTGGAAAAAGAAGAGGATTACCTGCAGCGTACCCAGGACAATATAGCAAACCGGCCGGACATGCCTGTCTGGGATGGCGAACTCTATTTTGAGTATCACCGGGGTACCTATACTTCTATCGCAAAGAACAAAAGGAATAACCGGATCAACGAAATCCTTTATGAAAAGCTTGAAACACTATCGACCCTGCTACAGCAGCTGGGCCGCGTCTATCCGGCAGATATTATCAAACGCGGCTGGGATGTCCTCCTGCTTAATCAGTTCCACGATATTCTCCCCGGAACCAGCATTGAATCTGTGTATGACACAACCGACAGGGAATATTCGGAAATCTACCAGGCAGCCCTTGGCGAGATAAAGGCAGGTCTGTCATTTCTGGCAGACCGTATCCCGGTGGAACAGCCATCCCTACTTGTATTCAATTCTTTGGGATATGAAAGAAGTGATATCTGTGCCATTCAATTTTCCGGGGATTTCCCTTTTGATGCCGTTCAAAGCGATGACGGGATAATCAGCCCGATTCAGTTTACGGGATCCAATTCAGGTGTTTTCCGCGCAGACAATGTTCCTTCTGTGGGGTACAAGACCTTCACATTCGTGATCGGCGGTTTTGACAATTCCGGACTGGAGCGCAATATATCTCTTCCTCATGAAGATCTTTCGGAAACAAGAGCGGAGGCATTGCCGTATGACCCGGAAAATAGATTGGATAAAATATTCTGCATTTTCGAAAACTCTTTCTACCGCGCCACAATTCTAGAGGATTTGACCCTCTCTTCCTTACTGGAAAAAGACACCGGAAAAGAGATGATTCTACCCGGTGGCCGGGGAAACCAGATAACAACATACGAAGACAGGCCGATGGACTGGGACAACTGGGATATTGATCTGTATTACCGGCAAAAACCGTATCCGGCTGATTGGATGAGTAAGGTCAGGGTTGTGGAAAAAGGTCCGGTCCGCTTGGTTCTTGAAAATACAATCCGCTTTTCCGGATCTGAAATTATCCAGCAAATGATTCTTTACCATCACTTGCCGCGCATTGATTTTCATCACAGTGTATCCTGGACCCAACATCATGTGCTTCTGAAAACAGGGTTTGATATAGATATTCACAGCACAAAGGCCACGTATGAAATTCAATTCGGAAGCATCGAGAGAGAAACAACAAACAATACGAGCTGGGACAAGGCTAAATTTGAGACCTGCGCCCATAAGTGGGTAGATCTTTCAGATCGAGGGTGCGGAATCAGTCTATTGAACGACTGCAAATACGGACATTACATCAAAGGAAAAAGAATGGAAATAACCTTGATAAAGGCCGGCACTTATCCCAATCCGAATGCAGATATCGGCTGTCACGAATATACCTATTCTGTTTACCCTCACGCCGGATCATGTTATGAAGCAAGTACCGTGCAGATGGCATATAACCTGAATGTCCCGCTGGAAACGCACATTTTTGACGGCGTGAAGGGCGACCTCCCCACTTCGTCAGGTTTTATAAAAACAAATCAGAGAAACTGCTTTATTGAAGTTCTCAAACAGGCGGAGAATGAAAAGGGTTTTATTGTTCGTGCTTATGAGAATAGCGGATGCAGGTGCAAGGCAGAGTTTACCTTCACGGCTTCCCTTTTGCAGGTAACAGAATGTAATCTTCTTGAGGAACCTATCCGAGAAGTGGAAAGAGAAGGGAAGAACTTTAGCGATATGTTTGAACCCTTTGAGATCAAGACCTACCGAATTGTATGCAGGCTGTAAATTGATATTTCTACTATATAGGGGGAAAAGCAAAATGAGGATTGTTAAGGCCAAAGAAAGTATGACTTCAAAAGAACGGGTTATAAAAACATTCAGGCATGAAAAGACGGACCGTGTGCCGATTGACTATGCGACAAATCCGACGATTCATCACAAACTTTGTCAGGAACTGGGAATAAAGGATGATGATTATCTTTTGTTATATGATGCTCTGGGTGTTGATTATAGAGAGATCTGGCCGAAATATAAAGGTCCGCTTATTTACCCGGAGGTTGAAGGCTGTAAGGTCAATCCGGAATATGGCTTTTACACTCGCTGGATTAAAAACCAAAGCGGCGGGTACGAAGATTTCTGCCATTATCCCCTTAAAGATGCAGATGAAGAAAAAATCAGACGTTTTCCTTTTCCGTCGCCGGATGACTATGATTATGAGACGGCACTTGGCCTAATGGAGAAATATAAAAATTACGGAGTATATGTAGGACACCCGGGGATTGGCGACATTATTAATTCCACCGGAAGAGTGATGGGAATGGAAGATGCCCTTGTCAATCTTTTGACCGAAGATGAAGCTACTTTAGCGTATGTAGAGCAGAAGCTGGGCGTTGAATTTGGCGTTATGGAGCGTCTTTTGGATAAAGGAAAGGGTAAAGTAGACTTCGTGTTTCTGGGCGAAGACTTAGGCACGCAAATTGCCCCGATGATAAGTCTGGAAATGTATCGAAGGGTAATTAAGCCAAATCAGAAGAAATTTGTAGATCTGGCTTCGTCCTATCATCTGCCTGTCATGATCCATACCTGCGGCAGTTCCAGCTGGGCATATGAAGACTTTATAGAAATAGGCGTACAGGCTGTTGATGCTCTGCAGCCGGAGGCGGCCAACATGTCACCCCGGTATTTGAAGGATCATTTTGGAGGAAGGCTGTCTTTTCACGGATGTATCTCCACAGCAGGAGCCCTGGCTTATGGTACGAAAGAAGAAGTGATTGAAGATGTTAAAAAGACTTTGTCCATTATGATGCCGGGCGGCGGCTATCACTTTGCGCCGACCCATCAGATCCAGGACAATTCACCTGTTGAGAATGTAATTGCCATGTATCAGGCAGCCCATATATACGGCGTTTATTAAAAATTACAGATCGTAACGACAAAAAATAAATAGATAAAATCAGGATTCTGGAGGAATAGAAATGAATTCATATGAATTAGTTTCAAAGACAATACGGGGAGAAAATAATACAGGAATTACGCCTCTGTACGCCTGGGTATTTGATAATGTAGTGGAGGCTATAGAAAAGGATTTCGGGTCACTTCACCAGTTTGAAGACCACTACCAATTGGATATGGCGCATATATTCGGCGGACCGTTTCCCTACGATTTGAAAGAGATTTCCCGCCTCAGGGCTTCCGGGATTGAAATTACACCGGAGGTGCTTTTGGAGCTGCCCATGGTCGACCCTAACCAGACAAAAGATTATCAGAGTATAATCGGGGACCTGAATCACCAGAAAATCTCGCGTGAGCGTTTCTGCTATATGCAGACCAATGGAATATTTGAGTGCCTGAATGAAGTCTTCGGAATAGAAGATCATATGTGCTATATGATGCTCAACAAAGAGGCATTGGCAGAAGTATACACACGCCAGGCTAAATGGAACGTGGAATTTGCAAATAATATTATCGATCTCGGCATGGATATGATCCATGTATCGGATGATTGGGGCTCTCAGCACAGTCTGCTGTTCAGCCCGGCCTCCTGGAGAGAATTAATATATCCCAACCATAAAATACTGATCGATGCAGTAAAGGCAAGGGATACTTTCGTAAGCCTCCATTCCGACGGCAACATTAATCTGCTGCTCGATGGCATTGTAGAGTTGGGGTACGATCTGATCCACCCTTACCAGGAATCGGCCGGCATGTCATATGAGGTATATCTGGAAAAATATCAGGACAAATTTGCCCTGCTGGGAGGGATATGCATCCAGACGACTCTGGGATTCGGCGATTATCAGCGTCTTGAAAGCGAGATACGCAGAGTGTTTGCTACGTTGAAAAACAAACGCTGGATCTGCTGCACGACGCATATTGTTCAGCCTCACTGCAGCATCGAAGAATTAAAATTTGCCTATGACCTGGCATTTGAACTGTCAGGCAAAAAGAAATAGTTTCGGTGACAGACGCAGCTTTCTTTGACAGGAATAACTTACTAAGACAGAAGCGGTTTCCGCTGACAGATATCGTTTTCGGTGACAGACGCGCTTAAAATATAAAAAATACGGAGGAAATAATAATGGATCTACAGGAAATATGTGAGGCAGTAGAACACGGAAAAGGAAAAAGGGTCAAAGAGTTAGTTAACCAGGCGATCGATGAGGGTGTGCCGGTAAAGACGATTCTCGATGACGGACTCATCCGCGCAATGGGGATCACAGGTGAGAAGTTCCGCCTGAATGAGATATATGTACCGGAAATGCTGGTGGCAGCGCGTGCGATGGCGATGGGACTTGCTATTCTTGAACCTATCCTAACTGCAACTGGTGTAAAACCGATCGGCAAAGTAGTAATCGGAACGGTACGCGGCGACTTGCACGACATCGGCAAGAACCTGGTAGCCATGATGATGAAGGGAATGGGAGCAACCGTATACGACCTCGGCGTCGATGTCCCGGATCATACCTATGTAGAAAAAGCGGAGGAAGTGGGCGCGGATATTATCTGTCTTTCGGCCCTTCTGACAACAACCATGCCTGCTATCGAAGATGTTATAAAGGAATTCGAAAAATCCGGAAAGCGTGATAAATATTACATCATGGTGGGCGGTGCTCCCGTCAGTCAGGCATTTGCGGATCAGATAGGAGCAGATGCGTATTCACCCAATGCAAGTGAAGCAGCTGACATTGCCAAAGAATACCTGCGTTCAAATTAAGCCTTCTTCAACAGATCCAATTACACCTTATTCAACAACTCCGCCACCATTCCCGCCGCCTTTTCGCGGATAACAGGCTCGTCAATCCGGGTCAGGACGCCATTTTCGGACACTACCTGTCCGTTAACCATGACCATCTTTGCAGGCCGGGAATAACCCACTGTACCAAATAGGCTCGCGGGGTCGCTCAGCGCGCCGGTGAGTTCCAGAAGCGCGGTGTCAATCATGAACAGGTCGGCAGCTTTGCCAACTTCGAGGCTGCCAATATCATTTCGCCCGAGAATGGAGGCACCCCCGCGGGTCGCAATCTTTAACAGATCATATCCGGAAGGCGCTCTTCTGCCAAAGTGCAGGCGGTGCATCAGATAGGCGGCGCGTATTTCGGCCATGAGATTGGAGCAATCGTTGCTCGCACTGCCATCAACCGCAAGACCAACAGGCACGCCCATTTCAAGCATCGCAGGGATGTTGCAGACGCCGGAGGACAGCTTCATATTGGATACCGGACAGTGTGCAACACCCGTCCCCGTGCGGGCCAGAAATGCAAGTTCATCCTCATTAAAATGGATTCCGTGCGCATACCAGACATCATGCCCGGTCCAGCCGCACGACTCCATATAGGCCAGCGGCCGCATGCCATACATATCCAGGCAATATTCTTCTTCATCCTTCGTCTCGCACAGATGCGTATGGAGCCTTACACCCAGCGACCTTGCAAGCCCGGCAGAATCCTTCATCAGTTCTGTTGTGACGCTAAAAGGAGAACACGGAGCGAGCACCACCTGATTCATGGAAAAATCAGACTTGTCATGATACAGGCGCACAAGCCGCTCGCTGTCTTTTAGAATTACATCGATATCCTGAACCAGATCGTCCGGAGGCAGCCCGCCGTCGCTTTTCCCTCTGGACATACTGCCGCGCGACGCATGAAAACGCATGCCTAATTCTTTTGCCGCGAGAAATTGCCGGTCAATAAAATGCTCTGAACCCTTCCTTGGGAAAACATAGTGGTGGTCCATACACGTCGTACAGCCGTACTTGAGAAGCTCGCCCATACCCACCAGAGAGCTGTAGTAAATACAGTCCTCGTTCAGACCACGCCATATTTCATAAAGCGCAGAAAGCCATGGGAAAAGATCCATATTCTGCACCTGCGGCAAGTTGCGGGTAAAAGTCTGATATAAGTGGTGATGTGTATTAACAAGGCCCGGATAGACAAAACAACCGGCCGCGTCAATAACACGATCCGCCTGCCTTTTTTCCGGACCGATGTACTTGATTTCACTGTCCTCAATCAGGATATTGGAATCCCGCAAAATGCGGTCCGTATCATCAACCGTAACAATCGCTTTTGCATTCTTAATCAGAATTGTACCCATAAGAAATCCTCCTGACAGCAGGCCTATCCGTGGAAAACAGACCGCTCTGCCACTCTACCGCTTTACGGTAAAAGAATATGCATATTGTAACTGTTTTTGATATCAAATGGATTCAAACAGCCTATATGAGTTAATATAGCAGAAAGTACTCAAGAGCGCGTAACGGGAGGCCCAATTTGAAAGATGTAACAGCAGCCGTCATTGTCCAGGACGAAAAAGTACTGATCACCCGTAGAGCACCTGATGAAAAACACGCAGGCTGGTGGGAATTTCCCGGGGGAAAAGTCGAAAACGGAGAGACGCCCGAGGCCTGCCTGAAAAGGGAGCTGATGGAAGAACTTGGAGTAGCTGCCAGAATCGGGGCGCTTTTCGCAGAAAGTATTTATACATATCAAGCGGGTCAAGCCGGTCAAGTCGGTCAAGTCGGTCAAACCGGTCAAGTCGGTCAAACCGGTCAAGCCGGTGCAATTCGGCTCCTGGCGTATCGCGCCGAAATCATATCAGGCGAAATACACCTGAGCGTTCATGATGAATGCCAATGGGTGAGTGCAGAGGATCTGCTGCAATTCAAATTGCTGCCGGCGGACAGGCCGATTGCGGAGAAGCTGACTGAGGGAATGGAATGAAGTTCAGGTATAAGTAAATCCTATATTGCGAAAAATTGAAGAACTTAAAACAAATCTGCATGTGTGCCTGTCCTGGTTAATGTAAGTACAAGCAGATTGACTTCGATTTTGTAAATCAAAATCCAGTCCGGTGTAATGTGGCATTCACGATAATTTGCCCAATTTCCAATCAGTGAATGGTCTTTATATTGGTCAGCCAACTGCTCACCGGAAATAAGAACGCTAACTACAGCATTCAAGAACTCAATATCATAACCTCGTTTGATTATTGACTTCAGATCCTTTTTAAATCTTCCGGTGGCTGTAAGCTCATATTTCATCCTCTACCTCTGTTAATAGTTCAGAAAAATTTGTATACCTTTTTGAATTCGAATCATTTGCGATAAGGTCAGCTTCTTTTATCGCTGCAATCGTCTTTGCATTGGGAATGGATGGCCGCAAATCAAAAGGCAACCCGCCAACATTCCTGGACTGGTACAAAAACACGTTAATTGCATCAGTTAAACTCATTCCATACTGCGAGTAAATTGCCTCGACCTCTGCCTTCACGGTCGGATCAATACGAATGTACATGCTTGCGCTTTTAGACATAGGAACACCTCCTTGTGATGTTGTCTGTTAATATTGTCATTGTATCACAATAGGAGTACATTTGATATACATTGTGATTGAACTCGCTGCTGGATGACTGCATGTTGTTGTCAAATTGAGGCTTTAAAACTAGCAATTATTGCCTCACCTAGCTTTTCTATCCATGACTAATGCTTCTAACTTTAGCCGATCAAATTTTCTTTCTTAATATTTCAGTACGACAAAAATACATCATCCAACAATTTATTTCAATATGATATATACGTAAATGGAAAATTTTTATTTCAAGAAAATTTCGATATTGACGTCAGTCAGCAGCACTATTTTCGGGACTGTTACCTTCGTAAGATTAGTATATAATAAATATAATTGTTGGCACATTCATGTTGACTTATCCTAAACCCGTATCTGTCGCCAAAGCCCATGCAAAAATCAAGAAAGAAAACATAGGTATATAAAGAGAGGATATATAAAAAGAGGATAAACATATGATCTCAGGGAATCTTTTTGAATCTTATACTGTTGTAGATGTTGAGACACCCAATTCCAGAAACAATTCAATTTGTTCGATCGCCGTCGTACATATAGAAAATAAAGAAGTTGTTTTTCGAAGGGAGTATCTTGTAAATCCGATGGCGTGTTTTGATAATATCAACATAGATATTCATCACATCACGCCCAAGATGGTCGAAACAGCTCCCATATTCAACATTGTGTGGGAAGAGATATCAAACTTTTTTACAAATGGAATAATACTTGCCCACAATGCAAGGTTCGACCTAAGTGTCATTGCCAAGACACTGACCGATCACAGTATTCCTGTGCCGGATATGTCATACATCTGTACAATGGAAAAAGCCAAACGACATATCGCAAGAGAAAACTTCGGCGGATATGGTCTTGCCGCGTTATGCAGCGGATTTGAAATCGGACTTCAGGATCATCACAATGCTCTATGCGATACTACTGCCTGTAATGCGCTTTATGGAAAACTCATCGAATTATACGATGTTGATGACCTGGATATCAAATCATATCGCTTTGAACCAACTGCTGCTGTGCATTCGGCTAAGCCGGCGACGCTTCAGAAATCAATGAATATTCTATACGGCATATTATGGGGAATTGGATGTGATCAAATCATCACTCAAAAAGAGCATGCTGCCCTATACGAGTGGATGGAAGATAACAAAGCATATAAAAGAGATGATGAATTCTGTGATTGCTTCCTCATCCTTGAGACAGTTTTGGAAGATGGCGTTCTTACAAAAAACGAATACGATAGCTTGCTGTGCCTGATCAGCATGCAGGCAACATCAGAGCGTTATACAGATACAACGTTATCGATGCAGATTCTTATGGGTATTGTGAAAGGAATTGTCAGCGATAACGTAATCAACGAAAAAGAAATGCAAGCGCTGTATCGCTGGATGCAAAGTCATGAGAGCCTTAAGGGCAACTATCCTTTTGATAAAATATTTAAAGCTCTTACCGAGTCACTTGCTGACGGTATCATTGACCAGGAGGAAGAAAAAATTCTCTTTGAAATTTTCGGGCAATTCCTGACACCCACCCAATCCAATTCCTGCAGTTTGATCTTATCCGGAACAACTTGCTGCCTGACAGGTAACTTTAATACCGGTTCAAAAGCAGATATCGAAAAGCATATAGTAAAATGCGGTGGTCTCTGCATTCCCACAATCACCAAAGAAGTTGACTATCTGATCGTCGGCGGACAGGGCAGTGAAGCATGGGTCTATGGCAATTACGGAACCAAGGTCAAAAAAGCTCTGCAGATGCAGGAAAAAGGCCATAAGATACAGATTATCGGAGAGACTAAATTATTTGAGGTATAGCAGTTTGCACATAAGAAAGAATCGTAAAGGAATCAGCATTATTTTGCATAAGGCTTGGCAAACCGGTCGGCGAAGACACCGTTCTTCTTAAGGTCTTTGTTCCAGTATGAATTTATAAGTCCTGCTTTGCACATAATTGTCATGATCGGAATCATCGCCTTGGGAAGTTGTTCAAATTGCGAAGCCAGGGGAATAAGGTCCGCGTCGAAGACCATGGTTTCCGGCAGGCGGCGTCCCAATTCGCGGATTACTTTCTGCCGTTTGGCACTAATTCCCATACTGCCGGCCGCAATGACTGTGCCGGCATATTTTGCACCCAGAAGTGCCGTCAGCCTCACCAGATATTTCTCCACGGCGCGTGATTGTTTTCCTTCCGGAAAACCGGAGTGGACAATAAACCCCAGATTTAATTTGGTCAGACTCGACTTGTACGGCTCGAGCTTTTCGATGAAGTCCATGACGATTCCCGGCATTGCGTCGGTATAGAGAGGGAAGACCAGAATTGCGCAGTCAGCGGATACGATTTTCTGTGCGGCTTCTTCACGGGAGGCGGGGCGGTTCAGCCGGATCACCTCGGTGGAGACATCGGAAGATTCTGAAAGGCCTTCCATCAAATTATTGAGAATGATCTCACTGTTGCCGGTTTTCCCGCGCGGAGATCCGTTAAAGAGAAGATACTGCATGTGCTGCCTCCTTTTCTGTGTCGTCGATCATCATGGATAGCGGAAGAGAGGACTTCAGGTTGATGGATAAGCGCTCAAAAACATTGCGGATCATGTCAAATCTCTCCCCATCCCTGTCAGGATCTATGAGAAGAAGTCCAAGTTCCGGGTAACTGTCATAACGCCTGACGTGATGAAATTCTCCGCCGTATACCTCAATATACGGGTGAACCAGGGGGATCAGCCTGTCGCAGATTTTTTTGGTCTGCGCAGTGACAAAATCCATCGAGACCGGCGACAAAAAGACAGTCCGGTCGGATGCCTCGACACTTCTTAGAATTTGAGGCATATCATCTTTCAGCGAACAGAGTCCGGGTGTCTTGACCCAGCAGCTCCAGCAGCCGGTGCAATAGCCGATTTTCATATCGCGCAGCTTGAAAATTTCTACGGAAAGGGTGGCTTTGTGCTTTTCGATTTCCGAGGCGAGGGCTTCTTCAAAAACGGAATGCGTCCCGTCGGAACAGCCGTTAATAATCGTAATTTTCCTCATGCTATTCTCCTTCATTAAGAGCAGAATTAAGATTGATAGCAGAATTAAGAGTAAGAGCAGAATTATGTGCAGATGTTGTCGGCCGCACATCCCGGCAGGCCTCTGCCCTCTATTGAAGGGCGGTGCGCGTCCAATATCTCCATATTGCCGGCACAAAACGCCGAATATCCGATGATAGCCGCTCCTGCGTCTTCAAGAAGTGCCGCCAGATTGCCCGTGCTTGTGTCATCCAGCATATTCGCGCAAAGCAGTGCCGCAAGTCCGTGTGTGTATACCGTTAGTTTGCGCAGCACGTCACTCATCTGTGACTCGCTGAACGCCGCCAGGTTTTTTTCCTTTTGCATCTGTGTGAGATTTCTGATCCGGAACTGCTCGAAAATCTCCCGGTTGCCATCCCCGTCAAGAAACAGTGCCCTGTACACGCGCGGGTAATCCTTGACAAATTCGAGCATCCCGACACCGATATTGAGAAACAGATCCGAAGTGTATTCTTTCTCGGTGTATTCGATCAGTTTGCGAAGGGATATCTGCATCAGTTCACTCCGGATCTCGTCGATACTGGAAAAGCACGAATAGATCGGCGCAGTCGAAGAGCCGATGCGGGAGCCGATGCCGCGGGCGGAAAGAGACCCCAGTCCTTCCCGGGCAAAAATCTCAAAAGATGCGGCTAGAATTGATTCGCGGGTAAAGGTTACTGGTTTTGGCATGAAAGCGCCTCCATAGAAAACTATAAAATAACGACCGTTACATTACACGTGTTATATTATGATTTTCGGCTATGGATGTCAAGGGATTTTTTGAAATATCTTCAATTCGCGTACATCCCTGTATGTACCCGCATTCTTATATGTACCCACATCACAAGGGCAGTCGTCACCACAAATTGCGCACACTAATATTGATCAAATGCAGTCAGAAATACATTTTATGTATATAAAATGCAAATGAAACTGCAAAAATGGCACTTATCGGCACATAAAAGCACATGTGCAATATCTGGATTCCGCAAAACAAAAATTTGGCCGTGTCCTAGCGAAGCTGTAGAAATAAAAGGTTCGTTTCATAAAACGTTGCGTAAAATGCAAAAAAGTTGAGTAAATCTTCAAAAAGTTGAGTAAATCTTCAAAAATTTGAGTAAACTCGAAATAATTTGAGTAAAATTACAAAAATTTCAGTAAAATGCCCCAAACCGGCCGGAGCGCGAGGTAATATCCGATGAAAGCGGTTCGTGAGATTCTGCTCAATGCGCTCATCCATAGAGATTACAGTATGCACACGTAGAATTCTCCGATACGGGTCATGCTCTTTACGGATCGGCTTGAGGTTGAGAACCCCGGCGGCCTGTATTGCAGACTCACACTGGACAATCTCGAAAAAGACCCAAAAGCAAGAATCAGAGATATTTCGCATAAGGCTTGGCAAACCAGGCAGCGAATACACTGATAAACTTATTAAGTAATTGTCTGGATATTGTTTCCGTCGAGGTTCATCCTGTAAAGATGATTGATTCCCTCGTCTGTCGCTAACACAAATTGGTCATCTTCGGTTGATTCCCACTCCTGATAAATAATCGTATGTCCAAAAATGCCATATTGAATGAGGGGTTTGCTGCTTATGATGGCAAATCCGGTTCCATCAGTACGAATCCTGCAGAGATGTCCATCGGCTGCATAATCAACAAAGTAAATCCAGTCTCCGCAAAGGTTGATATTCCCTATATTGTGCTTCCTGAAATAATAGACATATATGTCTTTCTTGATTCCGCTGCTGAGATTAATACAGCATCCGCGGAGTTGGGATCATCGTATTGTGCATCATCGTACTGTGCGTCAATATGGAGATCGTCTCCATCCATATCCAAATCGCGTATCATTTCAATAGGTTCGGAATTGTCTCCGCTGTCACGCAGAAAAAATGATACTTATCGAAATTCCTGATTCTTAATGTGATGCACTAGTAACTTGTCGCATCTTAAACTGCGGATAAAGATGTCTTACCTTATACGCGGGCATCCGGTGTGGCCTGTTTCCGCAGCAAATCGGCAAACTGTTCCGGCACAACAGGTCTGCTAAAATAAAAACCCTGCATCTCGTCACAGGACTGATCCTTCAGGTAGTTCATTTGTTCTATTGTTTCAACACCTTCGGCTACCACTGTTAACCCTAAGGTTTCACCCATGGCAATGATGGCGTGCGTAATTGCCTTATCTTCAGCGTTTTCCGGTATGTTACAGATAAATGAACGGTCAATCTTTAGCGTATCTAAGGGGAAATGCTTGAGCTGGGCAAGAGATGAGTACCCTGTACCGAAATCATCAATGGCCAGCTGCACCCCAAGACTTTTAATTCTGACTAACACATCCATCATTTTCGCAGGATTACTCATTATCATACTTTCGGTAATTTCCAATTCC
>Ga0123336_10001517_pt1 | contig 21281 bp, 11 predicted proteins | sample SSSSmetaG_FD_96466 | JGI IMG/M metagenome (GOLD analysis project Ga0123336, IMG submission 96466) | Glacier valley bacterial and archeal communities from Borup Fiord, Nunavut, Canada, to study Microbial Dark Matter (Phase II) - ​SSSS metaG | ecosystem: Environmental > Aquatic > Freshwater > Ice... | reverse complement strand
TTTATATGCTTCATATTCTTCTCCATGTAATTTGCGGAGGTCTTTTTCTTCCAAAAACTTTATAGCAATAAGAATATACATGGTGGTAATGATGGACAATAGCAGATTCCCGATCGTCATTACAGGTGTTGCCCAAAATGCAATCAGGAAACCCAGCATGATCGGGTGCCTCACTATATTGTAAAAAAAATTTATTTTAAGAGTGGAGGATTCGGGTTGCCTGTTACTGTGTCGTAAATTTTCAAATACCTGTTTTAACCCAAACAGTTCAAAGTGATTGATCATAAAAGTAGAAAGCAATACCACAAGCCATCCAAAAAAATATACCCCATTCAAAATCATAACAACAGTTTGATTTTCGGCTTTCCAGGCTATTGATTGCACAGGTTGCCATTGCCAGTATATTAAAAGCAGCGCTAAGCTTGACAGTAGTACATAAGTGCTGCGTTCTATTGCAGGATCAACAATACCTGCCCACCATTTTTTAAATGCAGGCCTTGCCATTACGCTATGCTGTATTGCAAACAGGCTTAGCAAAAGCGCATTAACCAGGAGTGCGCGCATAAAGGTTGTTTCCGTTCCTGAGTCGATTGATTTTGAAATAATAAAATTTCCCACAAACCCTACTGCATACAGAAAGGAGACAAAGAAAATAAGGTAAGCAGTTATTCCATAAACAAAAGCGATCGTCTTTTTCATTGATGAAAATTTATGTTGGTTTATTAATTTAAAGACAGTTTTTTAAGATTGTTCACTACAGTTACGGCCGGCGATAAAATGGCATTTGCATAGAGCAACTTTAGTGATAAGTTTAAACTTCGGGCACGGACATTAGGTCATCACTGTTGACAGTACGCGCTTATTCCCGGGCAGCCTTCATCGTTAAAACCTGGTTTACCAATGATTTTATAAGAAATAATTCTACACTATCATGGGCATCAACGTAAATGAACCTGCGGATTTGTATCATGAAAAACACCATCAGGATTGAACTGCCAAACCCAGGCATGCAGGAGCCATAAACCAAAATCACTGTTGCGTTCCCACACATCTCCTGATCCTATAAAGCCTTCAGGCGCTGTATATGGAGTTAAACTAATAGGCACTGCGTATTCAACAGCCACCAGTTCAAAGCTTCCGTTGATTTTTTTATTATACACCAGGATCTCAGATTTCCTGATATCAAATGTTGCATCTGCGAGTGATGACTTCATGTAATGATATCCCATGTTGGGTACTACAACATTAATGTCTGCATAGCCATCTTCTATAGCCCTGCTGAACTGGCGGTACTTAGCGGTAGCAGCGCGGGCTTCCAGCAGTTCTAAAAATGTAATGAAGGAACAAGCTGGTATTATCCTGCTGTCTGTACCGGCTGTATTATCCAGGTTTTTATAGGCACTCATAAAGTCATCATCGGAATTCATGACAGGGGTATCGGCTGGTGCAGCAACAGCAACTTGTGCCGGTGTGTCTGTCTGCTGTTTGCTACAGGCTGATAGTAGCATGAATACAAATAAGGCCATCGGTAAAAACAATGATAGCATACTCCCTGAATAGTGTGGCGATGGCTGCGCTGGTAGTTTTTTTTTACTGATTAGATAAGTACTAAATAACTTTTTCATGCAAATAATTTTATTGATTAATAGTGATTACAAATGTGCAAATACTATTCTTATTTGATGATAGAGGTATTACCTATTTATTGTTTTACAATTACCCATTTTACAAATTCTTTTTTAACCCTTACATTATAATTTCCAGCCGCACTGCTTCTGTTACAGCTTTGATGCGTGAATTAACCTCGAGTTTAAAAAATATGGACGAGATATGATGATCAACCGTTTTAGAAGATATAAAAAGCTTGCTGGCAATTTCTTTGTTTTGCAGTCCTTCTTTAAGCAAGGGTAATACATCCAGTTCCCTGCCGGTTAAAAAGGCCGGGTTCGATTGGGTGGTTTTCCTTATACCCCGGGGAATACTTTTGATACCGGATGTTCTCATTTCCAGTTTCATCTTTTCATACACTGCATTGGCACCCAGCCCATGAACAATTGTGAGCGCTCTTCTTTTGTTATCATCGCTTCCTTCATATAACGCCAGCGCCTGTTCATAGGGAGCGCCCATTTTCTCCCATTCGGACGCCTCTTTTAATGCTTCTGTTATACTACCTGTTTCATAGCCATCATATCTTTCTTGTAAGGGCAGATATTCTTTCCTTGCTTTCCGTAACCAATAATAAAGTTTATTTTTTTTTGTAATCTTTTCTATCTTCTTCATCATCCCAATAACTTTATCAAGTACTTCCGTTTCAATACAGCGTTGACCTGTGAGCCATTCATATTCAAGTAATGCTGATAATACAGGAATAATTCTTTGCAACTCCATTATTTCAAACGCCATGTCTTTTGCCCTAAGTAATAAAGGAAGTGCCTCAGGTTCACCTTTTCTTAATCTGATGGTTGCTACCACTACCAAAGCGCCGATATTAACGACAGGTACATGTTCTTCATTTCTAAGAAGACTCCCCGCGATATTAATAGCTTCGTTCCAATTGCCGGTTTCGAGGTTCAGCCTGGCTTCCCAGGATAACATATAAAATCTTAACGAATCAAGATCCTTCTCTTCACAGTAGTGTATCCCTTCGTTGAGCATTGTTCTTGCAACCGCATAGTCTCTCATCGTAACACTGTTGGTACCCAGGGCAGTGTAGGCGCGGCCCACATGCTCGTGATAAGAATTTTTTAGAGCTATCTGAAGGCTCTTATGTAATAACTCGATACCTTTTATAGCAGACGATGGAATAAGCATCATGGTAGAACCGATATTATTCAAAGCATGGCACACTGTTTCTTCATCACCTGTTTCCTTTGCAATGGCAATAGCCTTTTCTCCCCAGCATATACATTCTTCAGATTCATCGGACAGCATTTTTAATTGTGACATATTGCTAAACGCCATAGCTTTAGAAATAGAAGACGGCTGATGAATTAGCGCTGCAATAGCCAGCTCTGCATAAGATTCTGCATTTTTTCTGTTACCATCAAACCACCACAGGCGGGATAAAAACCGCAGACAATTCCCTATTTTTTCTATATCATTTTTCTGCTTCCACAGATCCAGTGATTTTTCAGTATAAATAATCGCTTCTTTAACTGTGTTAGTCAGGTAACATTCATAAGCATACCCATCATAAATTTTAATCAAAATGTCTTTATCAGTGTGCCGGTAACTTTCGATAGCGGTTAAATATAATTTAGCTGCTTCGATATGTGCACCAACAGAGGCAGCCTGCATAGCGGCCAGCGGAGCGAAATGAACCACTGTATCATATTCATTTGCATTTTTTGCATGGTGCACTATTTGTTCAATCTCCTGTTTGTTTTCATAATTTTCTATGAATACATCCAGCATTTTTTTATTGTAACAAACCCTTGTCAGCGGTAACAGCGATGCTTCAATAGTTCGTCTGTATAGTTCGTGCTTGAAAAAAAGAATCTCATCTTTTAAAACAAGGATCTTTGCATCAAGAGATTGCTTTATAACGGCGGAATAGGTGCGCTCTGTTTTTTCAAGGTATTTCATGTTGAACCCGTTTGGAAGTATGGACAATATCTCCCAAGCTTGTTTTGTTTTTTCGTCCTGCCGGTTATAGACGGACAAAATAGAGTCCTTGATGTTGTCAGGTACACCGGTGCTGTAACTGGCCAGTATTTCATTTACATAAAAAGGATTGCCACCGGAAATATTGTAAACATCTTCTCCGTTGTATCCTCTTTCACGTGCCATTGCTGCCACAGCCTGTCTGGATAAAGGAGTAAGCTGCAATCGTGTAAAAGAATCCGGCGGCAGCTGGCCTAATACATTTCTCAACGGATGACGGGAATGGATTTCATCATCCCGGTAAGTAAGGATAAAAAGACAGCGCAGTTGTGAAATACGCCTGATGAAAAATTTTATAAAATCAAGTGTGGCTTCATCGGCCCAGTGTACATCTTCAAATACAATAATGAATCTTTCTTTTTGATTATTCAATTCACGGAAAAATCCGGCAAATAGTACAGAGCGTTCTTCAATGGTATTGCTGCTTTGCCACAGATCGCTTTTTACCTGCCACATAATATCATACAACGGTGCCAGCGGACGTGGCGTAAACAATGAATCACAAGCTCCCTGATAAATATTATAAATGCCTTTTTGTTCTTTACAAAAAGATTTTATCATTGCCGTTTTGCCAATGCCAGCTTCGCCACTTACAAATATGCAATGCCCTTCGCCTGATTCAACATTATTAAACTGAGCCTGCAGCAATGCTAAAAAATCATCTCTTTCTATAAGCTCCATATTTCGAGGTTTAAAATTGAAGGTATGGCTATTTAAAAATGGGTAACATCCCCTATATCGGGCATATCGAAACATATTTTCTTTACACAAAGATGCTGAGTAAGCCTGTTAGAACCTTTACTGTTGCGGCGATTCTTTAAGCAAGACTATCAACATAACATCATTTAAATAAAAACATTTTAGCAATTATTTTTTACCCCGTTGATTTTTAAAAAATGATTTGAAGGCTTACCCATGTATTTTTAATGGTAAGCTGATAATAATATATTTATGGGTAAATCTAATATAAACAAAAGGTGTAAGTTACCTTGACAGTAGCAAATCAAAAAAATGCTTAAATCTATAAAAAATGAGTAACATACCTTTCCAGACTATCGACTGGACTTCAATAGAAAAGACAGCACATAAAGGTGAAACAGGAACTGCATTTTGGCAGACTTTTCAATTGGAAGGATTGAGAATTCGTTTGGTAGAATATACAAAAGGGTACCTGGCCGACCATTGGTGTACAAAAGGGCACATAGTCCATTGTTTAGAAGGCGATTTTGAAAGTGAATTGCAAACAGCATTTTTTTTTAAACTTACGAAAGGCATGACATATATTGTTTCTGACGAACTTAGTTCTCATCGTTCCATTTCAAAAGACGGGGTTAAATTATTAATTATTGACGGAGATTTTTTGAGTACATGACCACAGCAATACGCTGACCTGATTGATGTCAGCTCCCTTCCAAAACATATCGCGTCGGACAATAGCTGATAGGAACGTCCTCCTCAATGTACACTTAATAATTGCCTACACAATACGTTGATGAATAGCCTTCGCTACCACTTCTGTCAACGATGCCACATGCAATTTTTCGTAAATCTTCTTTACATGGCTTCGTACTGTTTCGTAGCTGATTTTTAACTTGTCGGCAATCATTTTGTAAGCAAGGCCTTCTACAATGCTGGCCAGTACCTCTTTTTCACGGGGAGTGAGGTCGTAGTCCGGCGCTTCTTCGGGTCGCACAAACTGGGGTATCTGCTGCATTTTATTAAATACCTTTCTGGCAATGGAAGGACTCATGGGGCTGCCACCGTATTGCAGTTCTTTAATGGCATCTATCAGTTTGGTGTTTAGGAAATTCTTAAGAATATATCCGGATGCACCGGAACAAATGGAATCAAATACGCGGTCATCATCTTCAAAAACAGTCTGCATTAATACCTGTATTTGTGGAAATTCTTTTCTAATAGCTTTCACTGCTTCTATGCCCGACATGCCGGGCATTTCAATATCCATCAGTATAACATCCGGCTTGCTGGCGGTAATATCTTCAAGACAATCCAGCACATGGCTATAGGAACCCACCACTTCAAAACTATTTTCTGTACTCAACAGCATGCCGATACTTTCCCGTATGTTTTTGTTGTCATCAAAAATAGCAATGCGTAGTGGCATGATGGTTTGTTTTGCTAAAGTTGGTTGATTTATTCCGTGTAAGGTATCACCAAATCAGGTGATATGAAATTGTAGTTGAATTAAGGTGCCATTGCCCGGTGTGCTATTTATAATATAGTCTCCTTTTATTTCTTTGCCCCTTCTTTTCATATTTTCAATACCATTGCCCGACAATGATTTTTTTCCCTGTGCCGCTAATTGTCGCATATCAAATCCGCTACCATCATCTTTCATTATCATCTGCAGTAAATTATTTTTATAGTGGATGCTTACAAATATATTTTTGCATCCTGCATACTTTACGGCATTGTTTACAGCTTCTTTAAAAATAAGGTAAAAGTTTTTTCTTACTGTCATTTTAAGATTAAGTTTCTCAATAGCTTTATCGTAATGAAAGTGGAAGGTAATATCTGCGGTCGCCAGTAGTGGCTTTGCAAAAGATTCCATGCGTTGCAGGATGGTTTGCATATTATCATTCTGCGGATTTATTGCCCATACTGTATCGCTGATTTCGCTTATCATTTCACCGGATGCTTCACTAATTTTACTAAGCGTATGTTTAAGTTCATCCCGTTTCTCCTGTGCATTATATATTTTTGCCACCTGGCTATAAACAGATATGCTGCTGAGCGTAGAGCCTACGCTGTCATGAAGGTCCCTGGCTATTTTATCCCTGATGGCCTGCCTGCCGATCAATTCATTTATCCTGTACCGGTAAATAAAGTAAACAGCGCCGGCCACTATTGCTACACAGATTAAATAGAACCACCAGCGTTCCCAGAATGGTGGCACAATCGTTATTTGCAGTCGTACCTCGCTATTTCCCCAGTCACCTTTTTTATAGGTACCTTTTACTTTGAAAGTATAATCACCACTCGTAAGATTGCTGAAGTTTACAAAATTAATATTACCTGCATCTACCCAGTCTTTGTTATAACCTTCGAGCATGTAGGCGTACCTTGCTTCCCCGGCAAGAAATTCCGGCGCTGCAAATTCGATGGTAAAAAAGTTTTGAGTGTAGTCGAGTGATATATGCTTTTTCAGCAGCAACTGGCTGAAAGAGTTATTGAAAATTTTAAAATCTGTAAAAATCATTTTTGCCGGAAGGCCTAAATCTTTTACCAGTTCAGGTATAAAGCGTATAAAATATGCTGCTCCGGCTGCATAAAAGTATCCTTCATCATCTTTAAACAGGTAACCCTTTACCCCGCCTGATTTTTCAATATCGGGAAGCCTATAGCTACTGAAAGATTTAGCAGCAACATTATATTTCTGCAGGTTGCCGTTACTTATCATCCATACATTTCCTTTATTATCCGTTTGCAATCCTTCCAGTAGATTATTACTCTCGGGAAAATGAGCGAACTTTTCAGAGAGTGTATTAAAATAATTTAATCCGCCTCCATAAGTACTCACCCATAAATTTCCTCTGGCATCTTCTGCAATGTCATACACATTGTTGTTAGTGATGCTGTAAGGCAGGTTTGGATTGTTATCATAATACTGAACAACAGGTAAAGGATTATTTTCCCATTTACCCAGACCGGCCTTTGCTGTAGCAATCCAAACCTGCTTATTTTTTGTGCAATAAAACTTTCTCAGCAGGTTATCTTTCAGGTTAAATCTGCGGACAATTTTTTTGGATGTATCCATCCTCGAAACCCATAGCTTTTTTTCAAAATCGTAGTAAGTAAGATAATGGCCATAAGGTGATACCAACAAGACCTCCCTGTTAGCGATACTGTCGCTTATAATTGACACAATCCTTGATTCGATGATCTTGTTCATCACCGAATCTTTTTCTGTACCAGGTAGTAATGCGATGCGGTAAGTAACAGGATCAAAGCGGAATAAACTATAATTGGTGCCTATGTAAATTGAACCATCGCGGTGTTGGTAAAATTTTGTAACCGCCAATGGAATTCCTTTGTATGTCAGCGAATGATGTTGTATTTCAGCGCTTTCTTTTTTTTGAGTATAAAAGCCATTACTGGTACCAATGAAAAGTTCAGCGTCGTCGGTTTTAAAAAAATCATAAATAGTGACATCATTGTTTGTTGCCGGTAAGAATGTTTGTTCAAAATACTGTTGCTGCGGATAACAGATGCTAATGCCTTTGTCGGTACCCAGCCATACCAATTCTTTTTTGTCGATAAAAACAGTGTTGATGGTATTGGCTGCTATCGTGCCCTCTTTTAAAGGGTTATGCTGGTATTGGTAAAATTCATTTTTTCGCCGGTTATATACATGCAAGCCTTTGTTACGTCCGCCTATCCAGATATTACCCGCGGTATCTTCGCCAAAAGATAGTACTTCATCGTTTTGGAAGCTAAGCCTTTTGCCTGCAATTGCATTGAAAACCTCCTCTTTTTCGGTACGGTTGTTATAACGGTATAGCGCTTTATCCCAACTACCAAACCACATATTATTTTCTTTGTCCCTGAACAATGATGTAACACTGGCATGAGGTAGTTTCGCATAGAGGTTATCATACCGGCTGTCTGTTTTGAAAGAAAGATCAGCAGTATTTATTTTTAGCAGACCACCTCCCTGTTTACCTACCCAAAGTTGCTGGTTGCCGGCTTTACACAATGCCAGTGCCGTAGCGACACCCGTTAAAACCGGAGAAAAAAACTGCTCTGTTTTTTTATCAAATCGCAATACGGATTTGCCGCTGGTGCCAATCCATAAATAACCAAAGTCATCCTGTACAATTGCGTTAATGATATTTATTGGTATGGAAGATGTATCGCCGGGAATATGTTTGTATTGTTTGAATTGCTTAGCCGGAAGAAGTTTGTAGTCGTATCTCGTTAAGCCGCCATCGGCGGTGCCTATCCATATCAGTTCATGCTCATCTTCCAGCAGACTGGTAATGATGTTGCCCGACAACGAGGTAGCATTGCCCGGCTCGTGCCTGAATATGGTAAAATATTTTCCATCATACCGGTTAAGTCCATCATTGGTACCAATCCAGATGAAACCACGTTTATCCTGTATAATACAATTTACCTTATCGTTGGATAAGCCATCCTGTATAGTGAGTTTATTAAAGTAACGGTAAGGAGGCTGTGCATCCAGGTATGAGTATATTAACAATAAACAGCTGGATAAAAAAAAGTGTTTATTCATTGATGCCGGTATTTAGCAGCACCTAAATTTACTTAATACAGGGCTCATAAAAATACTCCGCCGGTAATTACACCAACGGAGTGACCTGCTGATTGTTTATTATTAACGGGCTACGGGTTCACTGTATAAAAAATCATCCAGTACTATCAGGTCGGCTGTGCCGTTATTGCTGACATCTGCTGCGCCACTGCTAAGATAGCCCTGGTGGCTTACCTGCACCCTGGTGATGGTTTCGCCGTTTTCAAAATATAGGCCCAGGAATGAAAAACTGGTGCTGGCATCATGAGGGGGTACAAAATATTTGCCAAGGCTTTTTGTACCATTAAAAAATTCAAAGGATGTGGAATTATTTAGGTCCACATCAGAAAATACGGCGCCAAAGCCTTTAACGTGCGCTTCCGTAACAGCACCAGGTACTTCAAATGTTACCTCCCAAATATTGCTGCTTATATTGGCAAAAGTTTTATCACCACTAAAAGCCTTGAACTGCGAAGCTGCTGCGGGATTGATGTTTGCAAAATTTGTATTGCTTACCATAAATGTTCCACCAGGTGATTCGTAAGCCAGTCCTCTTTTTCTTGCAGCAGGCGCTTCTGGTGAAACAGGATTAAAAAAATCATTTGGCAATGATTTGCCAACAAGAGAGTCGTTGATACCATCCCAGTTTATTTCGCGTCTGCCATTGACTGCGCCAGTTGTAGTATTGATAGGGCTGCCAAGTAAGTTTCTGAATTCATTTAAGGAGCCATTGATGTCGCCACTTGCGGCGACTATGGTTACGGGTTTATCTGCTTTGCTTTCTTTTTTGCAGGAATTGAAAAACAAAATGGAGACGGAAAGCAGCAGTACAGCATAAAGAGATCTTTTCATTTATTATTTTTTATGGTTGAAGCAAGCAGTAAATCTGGTAAATATTTCCGGTTGCGGGCATCCCCGATATTGTCGAAGTTATCCCCACTATCGGGGATAATAAAAGATGCCCGGCTGGCACCGGGCACTCAAACCTACACCTTCATAAACCTTGCTATAATATAAGCGCTGCTGATCAACAGGCCGAGCTTTTTTTCTTTGTATAGCATTTACCCGAACCCATGCAGCCTTATTTTATAAAGCCTTTGGTTCACCGTAAATAAAATCATCCATCACCACGAGGTCTTTATCACCTCCATTGGTAATGTCTTTAACGCCTGTCTTCAGCAAACCATTTCCGGAAGTTATTTTTACACGCGTAATTTTCTCGTAAGGGAAGCTAACACCTAATAATGTAAAGCCCTGCGGAGCTGTTGCCGCTTTAAAAATACCAAGACTCTTGCTGTCATTAAAATATTCTATCGTTGTTGATGATGAAATGTCTACATCAGAAAATATTACTCCAAATGCATTTGTATAGGCTGGTGTGTTGGTGCCAGGCACATTAAAGGTCACCTCTGTAATATTGTTACCCAGGTAGGTAAATAATCTTTTCCTGCTGAAGGCTTCAAACTGATCTGCATAGGAAGGATCAATCTCAGCAAAGTCTGTACTATCCACTCTAAAGCTGGTGCCGGTATTAGTCAGTATCAGCCCGCGTTTACGCCCGTTAGGCAAAGCATTGTCGAATCCCCCGAAAAAATCAAACGGGAAATTGTTGCTGTTGGTGAAGTTAGCAGGTACTGCGTCCCAGTTTACTTCCCTTCTTCCACCAGTGGCGCCGGGTGCGGTGTTTAAAGTTGCGCCGGCCAGTGTTTTGAACTCAGCAAGTTTTGCGGTAATGGCCGCACTGTCGCCGGCAGCAGCTATAACATCGGAAGTTATCGTTGGTTTAGGGGAAGGTGTTTCGTAGTCTCCTTCTTTTTTGCAACTTGTAATTACTATTGCGGTAAAAGCAAGTATTGTTGTGAGCGTTTTACCATTAGTTAAAAAACTTTTCATGGTGTTTAAATTTTTTTAAAAGTGTTTGTTTGAATTTTTCTGTCTGAATTGACAATACAAATATGCTGAAGACAGCGGGCATGTACAATCGCCTAAACTGTTGTGCTTTGTCACTGAAAGTGGGGATGAAGCTGAAGTATCGCGGTGTTTTTTTTAACCACTGAGAACAGCCGGAGGGCGGAAACACAAAAGGCACAGAGCAATTACTCCGTGCCTTCCTCCTTTCTTGCCTCCGGCTGTTCTCCGCGGTTAAAAAAAACACCTTAAATTAATACTCATCATCCTGAAACCACATCCCCGGCATACCGATCGGAGCTCCGGGTGGCATATCAAAGGCAGGAGCCGGCAAAAATTTATCAGGATTTTTATTGAACTCACCAATCTGCGCGAGACCAAATAACATATTGGCTTTGTGTAATGGCTGTGACGAAGCCATTTTACCGGTAAAGTATTTTTTTAATTCATCGATCTTCAACAATGCCTGTCCCCTGACGCTTTCCGAAGCATCAGGGTCTGCGGCGAGTGAAAGTAAATTTTTTAGCATTAAATTATTTACGAGTGTCTGCAGTTCTCCTTTATAACCCGTAGCCTTAGGCGCTTTCCAGGTATGTTCTATCAGTTTGTCCAGCACACTTAACAGTCCGGGCTGCTTTGGGTCTCTTGCATTGTATTCAACAAGTCTGGCTGCTCTTGCCGGGTTAAGTAATGCCGCCAGGGTTGTATTGGCAGCGGATTCTGCAACACCCAGCGGATCAAAGGTAGGACCGGTATGACCGCTGAAGGTTTCTAAAGAACCCGGGTATCCCGAAGGCCTTGGTGGAATTTTGCTGATCAATGCTTCAGGCAGTGCCAGTGCATCGGGTGTAACAGTTTTCATCAGCGCATCAAAAGCTTTCCATTGTTCTTCAGGAGCTACCATCTTTGTAATTACCTGGCCATCGTTTTTTATAGCAGGTGTAAAAAACAGTCCGCCTAAAGATTTTGCCGCGGCTTCTACCTGGTAGCGATGCAGCAGGTATGCCGGCACCAGTACTTCTTCTAACGTAGCCATGGGAGCGCCGGCAGGAATTGCTTTCTCTGAAAAGCCCGCCAGTACATGTTTGCGAATATCCATGATGCGGTTTAATTCCGTGATGGCATTAGCGCCGCCATCCCACTGGTGTGACAATGGATGTGCATCTCCGCCAACATCAGGTATAAATAAAAAGCCTTCTTTTAAGGTTTCCTGCATGATCTTTTCCAATGCCGCATCTTCATCCATCCCTTTAGGAAAATCCTGGTAACCCCAGAGGATAGCGCGTTTATCCCAGCTGCCAATTCCCTTAGCGTAAGCATCGGAAACATCAATGTCACCACCAGGTTTTAAGCTGAATTTCGGAAAGGGATAATCCATTACTGAAGCCCGGTCTCTGGTACTTGCGGCGAAATTATGATAGAAGCCCAGCGTATGTCCTATCTCGTGAGCGGAGAGTTGGCGTATCCTTGCAAGCGCCATTTCTTCCATCTTCTTATTAAGCGGTTTACCGTCTTCGTAAGGTTGTAACAAGCCTTCGGCGATCAGGTAGTCCTGGCGATGCCTGTCGGATCCCAATGTTACGACACCTTTTATTATCTCGCCCGTGCGTGGATCTATATAAGAAGATCCATAAGAAAAAGCACGGGGTGACCCGGAGCGGTTAACCCAGTTCACGACATTATAACGGATATCCATAGGGTCTGCATCCGCAGGTAGCTCTTTTACGATGAAGGCATTCTTATAACCGGCGGCCTCAAAAGCCTGGTCCCACCAGGCGCCTCCTTCGAGAAGCGCTTTTTTTATTTGTGGCGGCGCACCCCGGTCAACATAATAGGTAATAGGCGTCACCGGTTCGCTGACGGCAGCATCAGGATCTTTTTTCTCCAGGCGATGGCGACGGGAGAAACGTTTTACTATCGGTTCATCGATAGGAGTTGAAAAATCCATAAAGCTAAAGAGGTTCAAGCCTGACCTCGGATCAAACTTTCTTGGCTTGTATTTATTATCAGGTAATTCAATAAGGGCCTGGTGCATGCGTACTGTTACCGCGCCGGCGTCCGGTGAAATACCGGCACCGCCTCTGCCACCGCCGGAAGCGCCACCGGTGAAAGTTATCATCGCCTCAAATTCACTGTTCTTTGGAAAATTTTTAGTGTTGTCAATAAAAATCGCTGAACGTGTTTCATCGAACCGGTATCCTGACGTAACTCCTGTTGCAGCGCCGGCGGTTCTCCGACCAGTCATGCCTGCACCAGGTCCCTGGAAGCCGCGGGAACCAATCCTGTCACCAATTTTTTCGCTGTCACGAACAAGGAAACTTGTAATATCAATCAGGATATTACCATCTTCCATCGCCACCGGAGTAAAGCCCATGATGACCGATTTGGCAAATGCGTTGTCAACGGATTTTTTTTCATCAGCATTACCATCAACGGCGCGGTAATTATAGTTTGGTTCTATCAGCATTATTTTAGAACCTGCTTTAATAAATTTTGCTATAGTGGAAGAAGCGCTTTGTCCGCGTTCTATTCCATTGCCTATGCCGGTGGAGAGGGAAGTGAAGTACAGGATCTCTTTGTCAAGCTGCTCTTTTTTTATTTCGAGCAGGATGCGTCCTGTTTTCTCATCGTAATAAAAAGTAAAAAAGCCGTCGTATTTTTTATATCCTTGCACTGCGCCGGCGATGCTGGTAGCTGTAGCCGATACCCTTGTGTTTGCCGGCATGGCATTTTGTTCAGCACCGGAAGGCTTAGTTTGCGCGTTGGCGAAATAAACGTTGGTAAGCAGTGCTGCAATTAATAAGGTGGTGATTCGCATATTGTCAATGATTGGTTTATGATTGAATCAATATGGAAGCAATAGTCGTTTTGGTTAGGTAGAGATAAGAATATTTCAGCAATAATATTACAGAAAAGTTTTCATCGACAGCTTGAGTAAGCGTTTTATTTAACCACGAAGGGAAGGAAGAGGAAACACGAAGGAGCGCAGAGAAGTTTCGGCTGCGCTCCATCGTGGTTGAAAATTATTTTTTCTGCTGAGATAAAAACGTTACCAGAGAAGAGAACTCTTCGTAAGACAATGCGTTAGCCAGCCCAGCAGGCATCATAGAATTTTCCATCTCCTTACGTGTAAGGATATCACTTGTTTTTACGCTGAACACCTGTCCGGTAATATTTCTCATCACTACTTTATCGGCTGATTCTTCCGTGATAAAACCCATATAACTTTTGTTACCCTTCGCTGTGATAAGCACCGTGGCAAAGCCCTGCGAGATACTGGCGTTGGGTTTAAGAATAGATTCCGCGATACGTTCTTTGTTCATGATAGATCCTATCTGTCCCATGTAAGGACCTTTCAGGGGTTCCCCTTTCTTTATACTGTGACAAGTGACGCAGCCTTGTTGTGTAAACAGCGCTTTGCCCTTTACGGTATCACCTTTAATACTGGCAATCGCCAGCATTACATCTTCTATGGAAGCTGCACCGATCTGGCCTTTTTTATTTTTTATCTTTTCAAAGTCAAATTTAATTTCTTCTTTAGCAACCTGTTTGTCTTCACCGCCGAATGCCGGAATACCCATGTACAATCTTCCATTGAGATCAGCATACAATAGTTTACCGGAAGTGTCTGCTTTGGCCCAGTCGGCGGTTAAAAATGCTTTGATCTTCGGGGAGGATTGCCATTCGGTAGCTTTGTAATACGGACCGGTGAGTACCGGCCTTGTGCTCCACCAGGTGCTGCCATCATACTCAATCTCTTTCTGATAAAGTCGCGCAAGCGTCGTAATAATTTGTTTTTTTACAGTTGTGTCGGTAACTTTTTTATAGGCAGCCATCAATCCATCAACGGCTGCAGGTTCATGCATATAACGCAGCGCCCATAAGGCTATTGTTGAATTTTCCGTGCCGATGGCATTTACACATTCATCAACTGCGTTCAATGCCAGCAACGCACGTACAGCGATATGTGCAGGAATGATTGCTGCGTTAGGAGTGGCATGCGCACCTTCGGTACCTTTTGCCGGTGCTGCAAAAGATGCAGGCACTTTCACGGCAAGCAAAGCAGGCACCCCTTCCATGCGGCCTAGTCGTCCGAGGCCAATAGTTGCGGCAAGCCGAACCCTTGGATCATTGTCTTTCATTCCGTCGAGGAAAGGTTTTAACGGTACATTTTTAAGATTCGCCTTACGATCGCTTAAAACTTTTAAGGCATATTCTCTTATGTCATTTTCTTCAGTAAGCTTTACTAAATTCTCTGTGGCTTTATCACCTGCAGATTGAGAATAGGCAAACATACCTGCAACACGCGTATAAAGCGGCAGGCTTTTATCGGCAGCTATTTTCCAGGTTATGGCAGTAGCCTGTGGCCGGGTGATCAGCTCCTGTTGCGCATGCAGACGTGCCACCTGGCTTTCAGATTTTAGTAAGTTCACCAGTTCTTTTACCGAAGCTTTTTTAAGATCAGGATATGCTTTGTACTTCCAGTCTTTCGGCACCACTCTTACAACATATCCCTTAGCCGGATTACCGGAATAGCCTGCACCGTCCCATGCTGAAAGATACATCCTGCCCGAAGCGTCAACATCTACATCGGTTATCTGCGGCAGTTTTATAAACTCCTCGTCTTTCTGCGTATAGCTTGGTCCGTCAGCAGTAACGCGGTGAATGTACAACTGGCTTCTTCCCCAGTCGGCCATCATAGGAACATGATTATATTTAGCGGGCCAGGTTGGATCTTCCATATAAAGGCAACCAGTACCCGAACCGCCGCCTACATCTACCAGCGCGGGTAATATCTCATCAGTAAAATGCTGGAACAGTAACGGGTAGCCGTATTCGCCCGACTGGATCTGGTGACTAAAGCGGATGTTCCATCCGCCACCATCATTTGTATTATCTCTAGTAAAAATATTCATGTAAGGATCGATAGCGACATCATAAATATTACGCATGCCATGAGAGAATATTTCCATCTCGGTACCATCAGGACGAACCCTTACGATTCCGCCACCCTGCATGGTAAGTTTTTTGCCGGTACGGTCCACCGCGTCATGAAATCCAAAATCACCCACGGCGATATAGATCCAGCCGTCGATTCCCATACGTATTCCATTGGTAGCATGATCGGTACCGCGACTCTGCAAAAATTTGGGATTGCTGATATGTTCAATAAGTGGTTTAGGTTCGCCGTCCGCGAGGCCGTCATTGTTGGTATCCTCATATACTACCAGGTCCATGCCGGTAGCTTTACCGGTTTCTTTTGAAAAGGCGGTATGGAGTACATAAACTTTATCGCCTATCGGTAAAAGGCCGCGCGGATTATCCACCATCGCAAAAGTCGTATGCTTATCAACCTTGCCATCGTGATCTGTATCGTATAGCTTTATGATGCTGCCTTTACCGGGTGTTTTGCCGAGAGAGCCGATCATATCTACTCCTACGAATACCTCTCCTGTCGGCGCTACCGCAAGGCATGCCGGACTTGGAGTAAGATCCGGACCGGTATAATTGGTGACTTCCAGCTCTGCGGGCCAGTCGGGAAGGGGAGCAGTGGACTGTTCATTAACCGGCACTTCCTTTGCCGGCGTTACGGATAGATCCGGATTTACTGTGTACCCAATTACAATTATAAGCGCTGACAGCAGGCTCAGAGAAATTTTAAACATAAAATAATTTTAAAAGCGGCTGCTAAGATACCAACCCGGAGTGATGAATTGATGCAAGCCTCCTATTTTATTATTAAATAGTTATTTTGAGAATAGTAAGTTTTTTTAATTACAGAGAACAGCCGGAGGTAAAAGGGAGGTCCGCGGAAATGTTTGCTGCGGCCGGACATAGTTAAAAAATTTCATTCATTTATAAACTCCCATGCGCTTTTATAAGTACCGACTTTTTCTGCATACCCGATAAAATGAAGATAAAAAGGTAACTGCGAAAGCGTAGCGCTGTCACCGATGACGACCAGTTTTTTACGCGCCCTCGTCATAGCTACGTTCATGCGACGGGTATCGGAAAGAAAGCCTATAGAGCCCTGCGCATTGCTTCTGGTCATGCTGATATAAACAACGTCACGCTCCTGGCCCTGGAAACCATCGATGGTATTAACGGAAATTTTTTCACCATAAATTTGTAATCCCGGCGAATGAAGCAGTTGTTCTTTTAAAAGATGAACCTGTTGCTTGTAAGGTGATATCACTGCTATGGAAGGAAATTTTTTGATTTCGTAATGCAGGTTCAGTTCGGTGACGAGGAGGTTTAAATGTTTAAATAAAAAGGCAGCCTCATCTGGATTCGTTGAACTGACACCCTCTATTTTTTCTTCAAAACCACATCCTGCTGTATCTATAAATTCCAATGGTAAATCACCTGGAAACAATAAATGATGAGCAACGGAAGGATGCGCTTTTAATTTTTCGTTATAGAATACTTTGGAAGAATAGCCCATGATGGTTTCATTCATCCGGTATTGTTCTTCCAGTAATACTACGGCTTCGGGATGCAAGGCTACGCTCTTTTCCAGCAACGTTGTATTTAATCCGTTCTTTGCCGCCGTGTTTGATTTAACAGTAGGAGATAGTTGGTAATGGTCACCGGCGAGCACCAGCTTTTGTGCTTTCAATATCGGTATCCAGGCGGCGGGTTCCAGTGATTGTCCCGCTTCATCCATAACAACAGTATGGTATTTTAATTTCTTAACAGTATAATGGTTAGCGCCTACCAGGGTAGCGGTTATCACCTGCGCTTTTGCTACCAGGTCATCCATAATATACTGCTCCGTATTATTTACTTCTTTCATTATTTTATGCGCTTCATCAAACAACGCTTTACGCTGGTCGCGTTCGGCTTTACCGAAGTTGCGTTTGTATTTATGCGCCATGTTCCTAAAATCATTGGCTTGCTTTTTTAAGTTCTTCATTTCTTTTATCCGCGGGTGAGCGGCAATTTTACTGTCGAGCGTTAAAGACATCAGTCTGACGGAAACCCTTGCCGGGTTACCCACACGCAGTACATTAAGTCCTTCTTCCCATAACTTTTCAGTTAAAAGGTCAACAGCAGTGTTACTGGGAGCAACCACCAGGATTTGTTTATGATCCTGATTAATCATTGCTTTGATAGCCTGTACCAGCGTAGTTGTTTTACCGGTGCCCGGCGGCCCATGGACAATGGCAAGCTCATTTGCTGATAAGATTTTATTAATGGCCGCCAACTGAAAATTATTTAATGAAGGCACAACAATCTTAGGAAGATCAACATTGAATGTGGGTGACTTCTCACCAATTAAAATCTTTATCAAACCGCCGCCATCATTTTTTTCACCAAGCGATGATGCAGTTTTAAGCGCTGTTGTCATCTCATCATAACTATTATCATCGAAAAGTAAATCGATACCGAGTTTACCGTTCCTTGACCAATCGGGTAAGTCATCGGTATTCAGGGTGATTTTAACATGGTTACCACTTTGATAAGTTATGATACCATCTACGCGGTCAGCTTTCGCATCGTGGTTAGAAAAAATTGCCGCAGGCATGCCAAATCTTAACTGATGGGTTAGGTGCTGGTGCGAAGTGCGCTCAAGCTCCACCGATAGATAATCTCCGCGGCTCATTTCGGAACCTTTTATAGCGACAGGATACCAGGTTATTCCATTTGCCCTTCGTTCCACAACAGAAGATGATTCTGTTATTCTCAGATATGACTGCTGATCCTCCTGCCTTTCCAGTTTTAGAAGATCGAGGAGTCTTTTGAAGTAATCCATTTTTATGCTTGGTGGTAATGGTGGTTAGTATGAAATTAATTTATGAATTGCTATCGGCTATTGGCTATCAGCCTTCAGCTTCTGTCCGACGCCAAAGGCTTTAGTCGACGGATGATAGCGTATATGTTAATCTATAAACGACTTAACGATGGTTATAAAATTTATATAGTCATTCCGTCAAAATTAAATTAAAAAAAATATCTTCAGGTTGTAAGGGTAATATCTTGTGAACCCGTATCATAACAATAATTAAATGAAAGGCAACAGACAGTTGTTCTTTGCCAATAGAAGATAGTGAACGTAATATAAAATTATAGTTAAGATTTGGTAATAATCTTAATGGATATTATTAATTAGGAATTTAATCATAGCTGAAAGCTGAAAGCTAATAGCTGAAAGCTGAAATCCTCAAAGCTGAAAGCTGAAAGCTGATAGCCTTTAGCAGCAACGATTCGTACATAAAAAACTGCATGTCAAATGAGATTTAAGTTACTCAAATCCAGGGTCTCCTTATACATCCTGATGTTGTTACTCTTCTTTTTTCAATCAACCGAAATATTTTCCCAGGTAAAAACCACCCTTGTAAGAGGAGTGGTTCAGAATAGCAATGATGAACCGCTCCCCGGGGTTTCCGTTATTATCAGCAATTCAAAAACCAATTTTACCTCGGGGGCTTCAACCGACAGTGCCGGTAATTTTAATTTTGCCCGCATCATCCCCGGCGGTTCATATACTTTCACATTCTCAGCAGTTGGCTATGAGCAGCAAACACTGGCGGGTTATAGCATCAAAGCGGAAACCGTCCTTTCTTTAGTGATTAAAATGGTGCAGTCAAACGGTTCATTGGACCAGGTTGTTGTGGTAGGATACGGAACCCAAAAGAGGAAGGATCTCACGGGTTCAGTGGGATCACTGGCAAGTAAAGAAATAAAAGACCTCGCTGTAACCCGCGTGGAGCAGGCTTTATCCGGCAGGGTTGCAGGCGTGCAGGTTAAGCTTGCCGATGGTCAGCCGGGCTCTTCACCACAAATAAGAATACGAGGTATCGGTAGTATTTCAGCAGGTATTGATCCGTTATATGTCGTTGACGGTTTCCCAACAGATAATATTCAAACATTAAATCCGAATGACATAGAAAGCCTGGACATCCTTAAAGATGCTTCCGCTACCGCGATATATGGGTCCCGGGGATCTAATGGTGTTGTGATCATTAATACAAAAAGAGGCGCCATCGGCAAACCGAAAATAGCTTTAGACACATATTACGGTATACAGCAAGTTACCAGGAAGCCTGAATTTTTAAATGCCGGCGAGCAGGCTGTCTATTATTATAATTCAATAAGAAACAGGAACATTGATCTTGGTAATAATGTTTCAGGAGATCCCGCGACCTGGGCGATCAGGGTACCTCAAACGTCTTTAGACGTTATCTCCGGAAAAAATACTTATAATGTGAGCGCCTTAGATTCGGTATTAAGAACGGCGCCCCAGCAAAGTATGAATTTATCCGTTTCAGGTGGTAATGAGAATGTGAAGTATGCCATCAGCGGTGAATTTCTTAACCAGGATGGTATCATCATCAATAGTAATTTTAAAAGATATTCTTTGAGAGCCAACATTGATGCCCAGTTAACAAAGAGATTATCGCTTAAGGTAAATTTAAATCCATCATACATAGTTAACCACAATGTTATTGCGGCGGGTGGTGGCGCAGGTGCTTCTACCAGTATCATAGGTTCAGCAACTTCGGCACAGCCTTATTATCCATTGCATAATGCAGATGGAAGTTATTTCGTTTACCAGACAATAGACGCGTCTACCGACTTAAATAATCCGCTCGCGCTTGCTCAGGAAAAGAAAGATATTTTTAGCAGGACACGCATACTGGGAAACGTTAGCGCCCAATACAAACTGATTGACGGATTAAACTTAAATGTTTTGATCGGCGCAACAGCTAACAATACAAAAGGATCTTCGTTCACACCGCAGCTTCCGGCTTTCCTCAATGCCGCGGCAACCGGGACAGACAATGCTTCCGCTCAATATAACTGGCTTGCGGAATACACTGCTAACTATACCAGATTATTCGGGAAACATAATCTGTCGGTCTTAGCAGGATACACTGTTCAGGAAGATATAAGCGAGGAAAATTCTTTTACCAGCAATAATTATCCTAATAACCTGGTATCTTCTTTAAGCGCTGTAAGTGGTATTATTACTTCAGGTACTGCATCAAGAGCTGAGTGGTCAATTGTTTCCGAACTGGCGAGGATCAATTATAATTATGATGGTAAGTATTTTATTACCGCTTCAAGCCGCAGAGATGGTTCTTCCCGTTTTGGCGCCAATAATAAGTATGGTGTGTTCCCCTCTGCCGCGCTGGCATGGCGTGTTTCAGACGAGCGCTTCTTTAAAAATATACATTTCATAAGTGAGTTAAAACTAAGAGCCAGTTATGGTAAAACCGGTAACAATAATATAGGTAACTATGCTTCCTTATCTACCATCAACTATATTAAATACACCACGGGCGGAGTAGCTATCGGCGGCTTTACACCGGGTGTTATCCCGAATCCCAACCTAACCTGGGAAACACAGGAGCAGTTCAATGGTGGTATGGATGTAAGCTTTTTCAAGAGCCGGTTGAATATCACAGTGGATCATTTCGAATCGAAAAAT
>Ga0123336_10001515_pt1 | contig 21292 bp, 20 predicted proteins | sample SSSSmetaG_FD_96466 | JGI IMG/M metagenome (GOLD analysis project Ga0123336, IMG submission 96466) | Glacier valley bacterial and archeal communities from Borup Fiord, Nunavut, Canada, to study Microbial Dark Matter (Phase II) - ​SSSS metaG | ecosystem: Environmental > Aquatic > Freshwater > Ice... | reverse complement strand
TTTCTTTTTGAGATCAACCGTAGGAGGAGTCAAATAACGAATTTCAGATGAATTTTGTGCCATTGTTTAGTTCTCCTTTACTTCTTTAGATTGTTTCAGACTTCTTCTCTTTTCAGCATACAATGCGTGGTATTTTTCCTGTTTGAAAGTCAGGAAACGAAGCACGCGCTCGTCGCGACGGAAGTTTAATTCCAACTTGGCAATCACTTCAGGATTTGCCTTAAATTCGAGCAATTGGTAAAATCCGGTAGACTTTTTAGCAATTGGGTATTCCAATTTCTTCAAGCCCCAGTTTTCCTCATTCACGATTTCTGAGCCTTCTGCTACTAGCAGAGCTTTGAATTTTTCTACCGCTTCCTTCATCTGTACATCAGACAAAACGGGAGTTAAAATGAAAACGGTTTCGTAATTGTTCATAGAACTGTTTCTATTTAATTAGTATAATAAGACTGATTCGTAAATAATTACCCAAAGGAATGCTTTACAAAAAACAGCGGCGCGAAGTTAGTAAAAATTTCAGATTCCACCAAACCCTTTTATCTTTTTTCTCTTTCTTTATAGCACTGCCCCTTGCAGTAGCTGTTTAAAAATAGAGATGCAATACAAGGCACAACCCGAAACTTATACCGGAGCGTACTTTTCGTACGTGAGGATTAAGTTTCGGGCTGTAACGCAGTAGTGCGCTCTAGTTTTAGACAGCGGGCAGCTATTCGGGACTACCAACTTGTATCCCTTCCCGTGTATATTCATGATCTGAATTGTTGGATCATCCTTCAAATGCTTCCTCAACTTAGTTATATACACATCCATACTTCTCGCATTGAAATACGTATTCTCTTCCCAAATGGTCATCAAAGCGTAGTTTCTTTCCAATATCTGATTTTGGTGACTGCAAAGCAAAGTCAGCAGTTCGCACTCCTTGGTGGTCAAACGAGTTTGTTTATCACCGAATGATAATATTTGTTTGGGCGTATCGAAGTTGAATTTGCCAATCTGATACACGGTAACTTCTTTGGTCTTTTTGCCCTTAACGCGGCGTATAATAGCCTCTATGCGGAATAACAATTCTTCCATACTGAAAGGCTTAGTAATATAATCATCCGCACCAAGCTTAAATCCAGTCAAAATATCTTCTTTCAGATTTTTTGCGGTCAGGAAAATTATCGGCATTTCTGAATTCATGGCACGAATGTCTTGTGCCAAAGTAAAACCATCTTTTTTGGGCATCATCACATCAAGCACACACAAGTCGTATTTAGACTTTTGGAAAGCCTTATAACCCTTTTCGCCATCGCTCATCAAGTCGGTTACAATGCCTTTTGCCTGTAAATACTCACGCAAAAGCATACCCAGATTCTCGTCATCTTCGCACAGTAAGATGTGCATCTTTTCTTCTGTCATAGCTCATTTTTTATTAGTGGTAAACTGATAATGAATTCTGTTCCTTTATTGTTTTCGCTTTCTGCACGGATTGTCCCATTGTGGTTTTCCACAATTTTTTGTACATAAGCCAAACCAAGGCCGAAGCCTTTTACATTGTGAACATTTCCGGTCGGAACACGGTAGAAACGTTCAAATACTTTTTTAAGATTTTCTTTCTTTATTCCAATTCCGTTATCCTTAATGGATATCATCAAACGTTCTTTCTCGTTCCAGGTACGTACTTTCAATATCAGGTCGCGATCACTTCGGTATTTGACCGCATTGTCCATCAGGTTGAAAAAGACATTGGTCAGGTGCATTTCATCGGCTGTAATATCAGACTTTTTCGCACCAAGATCTGCTTCTATCCTTCCATCAAAGTTTTCAACTTTAAGTTTGAATGTCGCAACCACTGTTTCCAACATATCATTTACATCTACTTCTTTGAAAGTTAAATTGGATTTATCTCTGTCAAAAAGTGATACCTGAAGTACCTTTTCCACTTGGAAACTTAATCGCTTGGTCTCATCTACAATGACACCTGAGATATGTTTGAGCATAGCCGGCGTTTTACCTACATCTCCGTCTTTCAACATTTGAGCCGCTAACGAAATGGTCGAAATGGGTGTTTTCAACTCGTGGGTCATATTATTGACAAAGTCATTTTTCATATCGTTCAACCTTTTCTGCCTGAAAATCACGATGATGGTTGTTCCAAATACAATAAGTAGGACAATGGAAAATATGATGGATGGAATATAGATGCGCAATGATTCATAAATGTAGCTCTTCCTAGTCGGAAAATAAACATAAAGAATACCGGTTTCAACATCCGGGTCGTTGGGGAAAAGTACTTCTTTGTATTCCCCCGTTTCCGAAGCACCTAGCATATCTTTACATCGGTACACTTCTTTATCATTCTTGTCAGTTACCTTAAAATGAAAAGGCATATCCTCCAGTCCGTTATTACTCAGTTCTACCGTGAGGTAATTTTCCAGCTTGCTAAAATCGATTCGCTGTTCAATCGGTCTACTGTTTGCTTCGTAAAGAATACGCAAGATAACATCTTCCAAAAGTCCCTTTTGAGCTAAATAACGGTCACGAAGGTTTTCCTGCATTCGGTTATAAGTTCCTGAAAGGGTATTTTTCCCATGACTCATAGATATAAAAACCTTGGGCTTAGTTTGAGAAAGCATAGTGGTTTCATCATATTCTGCAACTGAAGAAAAGGTTGAAATACCACCAATAGTATGTAAGACAGAGGTTTGTCTTTGACGCTTAACCTTATTGGTTACTTTTGGCATGGCAAAAGCGTTCTTTTCCTGATCGTTCATATCCTCAGCCAGGAAACGGGCTGTTTCATCCAGCTCCAGATTTCTTATAACCTGAGCCAAACTCCGACGGACGGCCTCATCAAACTGCTCTGAACGCATCTTTCCCAAAGTACGTATATAAGAGTACTGCAAAGTGAGCAGACTTGCAAAAGTCATGACCATAACAGCAATCAACAACCAGATAGCGGACTTCTTCATAGGACAAAAATAGATTCTAATTTTAACATTTCAACGGCTTTTATATTTATTAACGGGAATTGAAACACAAATTAACATTCCCCATAAAAAAAGCTTGCCCTGAATAATCAGAGCAAGCCTTAACATATTGACAAAAAAGGGACTAATCCTTTTCTAGCTGTTGTGCTTCGTATTCTTTCAATAGTTTTTCCTGAACATCGGCAGGGACGAGCTCATAACTGGCAAACTTCATGCTGAAGGAGGCACGTCCACCTGTCAATGAACTCAGAGATGTAGAATAACTTGACATCTCTTTTAATGGAACTTTGGCAGAAAGCTTTTCATAACCTTTTTCACTGCTCATTCCCATAATCATGGCTCTACGGCCTTGAAGGTCACCCATTACATCACCAAGACGATCGCCAGGAACCAGTACTGTCACATCATAAATGGGCTCCAGAATCTTTGGACCTGCCTGCTTAAATGCTTCACTGAAGGCATTACGACCTGCCAACATAAAGGATATTTCGTTGGAATCAACAGGGTGCATTTTACCATCGTAAATAATCACTCTCACATCACGGGCATAGGACCCAGTCAGCGGACCTTGCTCCATACGAGCCATAATTCCCTTCAGGATAGCTGGAAGAAATCGGGTATCTATGGCACCACCTACAATACTATTTACAAAAACCAACTTGCCTCCCCAATCCAATTTAACTTCTTGCATATCCCGGGCTGAAATCTTGAATTCCTGTCCGTTAAATTTATAGGTGTCCGGCAATGGCATGCCTTCAGAATAAGGCTCTACTATTAAATGAACTTCACCAAACTGGCCTGCACCTCCTGATTGCTTTCTGTGTCTGTAATCTGCTCGTGCCATTTTAGTAATGGTTTCACGATAAGGAATTCGTGGTTCAACAAACTGAATAGGCATCTTTTCATTGTTCTCCATTCTCCATTTCAAAGTACGTAAGTGAAATTCACCTTGTCCGTGAACAATGGTTTGTTTCAATTCTTTGGATTGTTCGACTATCCATGTAGGATCTTCTTCGCGCATGCGATTTAAAATCGCCATCATTTTTTCTACATCGGCCTCATTGACTGGCTTAATAGCACGGCGATATTTCGGTTCGGGATAATGGATAAAGTCAAAAGTACTATCAGAGCCTTTTCCGTTTAATGTATTTCCTGTTTTAACCTCTTTCAGTTTAACTGTCGCTCCGATATCTCCGGCGACCATTTCATCCACTTTTATACGGTTTGAACCTGCTGCACAAAAGAGCTGAGCAATACGTTCCTTTGAACCCCGGTCAGAATTGAGCAGATCATCGCCCTCTTTCACTGTACCAGACATTACTTTGAAATAAGAAATTTCACCGATATGTGGTTCAACGGATGTTTTAAAGAAATAAAGACTGGTTGGCCCTTTGGGATCTGGTTCTATCATTTCCCCTTTTTTATTTTCTATTTTAGGCATGTCGGTAACATTTGGAACGACATTACCGAGGAATTCCATTAATCGACGCACTCCCATATCCCTGGCAGCACAAACACAAAATACCGGGAACATACCCCGGGCAATAAGGCCTCTACGGATACCCATTCGTACATCGTCTTCGGTCAAGGTGCCCTGATCAAAGAATTTGTCCATTAACAACTCGTCATTTTCAGCCGCAGCTTCCACCAGAATCTGATGCCAGGCTTCGGCTTTTTCCATTTCTTCTGCAGGTATATCATCAATCTCCGGAACTCCACCTTCGGGTTTCCAGGTATATCTTTTCATCAACAAGACATCGATTACGGAGTTAAAATTGGGTCCGCAAGCAACGGGATATTGTACCGGAACAACGTTGCTTCCATAGGATTCTCGCAACTGCTCCAGAATTTGGTCAAAATCAGCTTTTTCCTGATCAAGCTGATTGACAACAAAAATGACAGGTTTATTGTATTTTTCGGTATTTCGGAAAGCATTCTGAGTACCTACTTCTATGCCATAGTGAGCATTAATAAGCAACAGAGCGGTATCGGTAACATTCAAAGCAGTAACAGCTCCGCCGACAAAGTCATCAGAACCGGGACAATCAATAAAATTCAGTTTTTTAGTGTTCCATTCTACGTGAAAAAGCGTAGAAAAAACGGAATAGCCATACTCATGTTCAACAGGGAAATAATCACTTACGGTATTCTGTGCTTCAACAGTACCGCGTCGTTTTATTAAACCACCCTCGAAAAGCATTGCTTCTGCGAGAGTGGTTTTCCCGGATCTTGAACTTCCCACAATTGAGATGTTCTTAATTTCATTGGATTGATAAACTTTCATACGTCAAAAATCTTAATTTTGTTAATACCAGATTTATGAAAAAACAGCTGCCCATTTTTATTAGGCAGTGCAAAGTATAAAAATATGGCATTAAATACAATTATGATTTTCTGTTACAAAACATTGTTTTTTAGCACAGTTAAGTACATAAAATAATTTTTGCCTAACAATTGAAAACAGAATAATTCAGTTTTAATATTTGTATATTTGTGATAACTCTCAAATACGAAACATTCATTTATTAATTAAAAAGCAATGGCAACAGAAATCGAACGTAAATTTTTGGTAAATGGGCCATATAAAAATTTAGCTTTCAATCAGTTATACATACTTCAAGGTTATATATCTTCTCAACCGGGACGCACCGTACGAATTCGAACAAAGGCAGACAAAGGATATATTACCATTAAGGGTGCTTCCAGCAAATCCGGTACCAGTCGGTACGAATGGGAAAAAGAAATCCCCATAGAGGAGGCCGAAGAACTTTTTCAGCTTTGTGAACCTGGCACAATAGAAAAATTACGCTATGAAATCATGGTTGGTAAACACAAGTTTGAAGTGGACGAATTCTTTGGTGAAAATTTAGGGCTCACAGTTGCTGAAGTGGAGCTTAGCAATGAAGATGAAGTATTTATAAAACCTAGTTGGTTGGGAGAAGAAGTGACCGGCGATGCCCGCTATTACAATTCTCACCTTTTGAAAAAGCCGTTCAAGAAATGGTAAATAGTCTGTCTTTTTTCATCACTAAAAAGCAATAGCATGGAATCATGGGCCGAATATCTACCAGTTGGTTTAACTAATTTTTTGCTGGTTCTGGTTTTTTCACTTTTAATAGGCCTGTCGCAAAGAAGGCTTAATCTGATTAAGGACGCTCCTATTTTTGGTTCGGATCGGACTTTTACGTTGATTGGATTGCTTGGTTATATTCTTTATCTCTTTAGCCCAACGAATTTTTCACTTTTTGCTGGTGGTGGACTTATTCTGACAGTATTTCTGAGCCTCAGCTATTACTTTAAAATTGTCAAACTGGGTGATTTTGGAATTACCTCTATTATAACAGCGTTAATTACCTATTGTATCGGGCCGATGGTTGTTTTGTCTGCATCCTGGTTTTATGTATCGGTCATAGTGGTTGTCCTTCTTTTGAGTGAAATGAAGTCCACTTTTGTGGAACTGGCACATAAAATGAACAACGACGAATTTATCATTCTGGCAAAATTTCTACTTATCGGTTTTATTATTTTGCCGATGCTTCCAGACACAAAAATGATACCTGAAATCAGTCTGACGCCCTATAGGATTTGGTTGGCCACAGTAATTATTTCTGGCATTTCGTACCTCAGCTATTTAGTAAAAAGGTATATTTTCCCGCAATCAGGTGTTGTCGTATCTGGGTTTCTGGGAGGTCTGTACAGCAGCACCGCTACTATCACTATTCTGGCGAGAAAATGCAAAAAAGCCAAAGCGGAGCATCTACCTGAGTACATTACTGCTATGTTTCTGGCTGTTGGTATGATGTTTCTACGCCTAATGATTATTATGGCGATTTTCAACATGGAGGTTTTCAAACTTTTAGTCGTACCGATGACTATCCTGATGATTGTAGCTTGCGGTGTTGGATTGTACAATAGAAAAGGGGATAAAAAAACCAGAAACCTGCCGGAGGATACTACCAATGTAGAAAATGACAATAATCCTCTGGAATTTAAGGTGTCTTTGATTTTTGCATTTCTGTATGTTTTTTTCACCCTTGCGACCTATTATACCATCGCTTATCTGGGAGCAGGAGGATTAACAATATTATCTTTCCTTTCAGGTGCAGGTGACATTACACCTTTTGTTCTAAATTTAATGGATGGCCAGTTTCAAGGTCTATCCATCAGCTTGATAGCTGCCTGCATTTTGCAGGCAACCCTAGCTAATAATATCTTGAAAATGATTTATGCCATGGGATTTTCAGGCAACAGAAAAGAACTAGGAAAACCGTTATTCATAGGTTTTACCATCATCAGTGTGGTAAACCTTGCCGTGATGCTGTTTTTTCTGTAATAAATCAAAAGAGAGTCACCATTGTTGCTCCAAATCCATATTCACGGAAAGAAGCATCCTGAGATTTACAGGTTTTATATTTGATGCGTAATTCGTTCAGAATGGCTGCACGAAGTACACCGTCGCCTTTTCCATGAATGAAAACGATCTTAAATCCTTTTTTTGTATGGTTTTCGTCCATGGTCTTGCGAAATACATCCAATTGATGATTCAGGATATCGGCATTACTCATTCCTGAGGTCGTTTCCAGCAAGCTGTTTATATGTAAGTCCACTTCCAAAATATCAGCTTTCTTATTAGGCAAGGGTTCGGAGGTTCTAGATCGCTCCGGGTCTTTTTCATGCATGGCTCGTGCGATGTCATCTGCTGAAACCATCAAACTCTTCTCTGGTTGATCTCTTTTGACTATAGGTACGATCAATGCATCATCTTCGAAATAATCGTTTTCTTTGAAGCAATGTATTTTATAGAATTTTACGGTGTCCAGTCGAATTTCGACAGAAACGGTATTCTTAAAAGAATAAAAAGCTCCTGGTTTTAAAGCTATACACTGAAAACTTAATTTCTCCAAATCTAGGATTGTCTCTTTTCCAAATTCTTCCAAAAACAGTTTGGAGTTTGCCTCTATTTCACCTGTAGAGCGACTCTTCCATGTTTTCCCGCTGCAAGATGCATAATTGAATGCCAATGAGTAATTACTGTCATTAATGAGGTAGCATTCAAATTCGGAGTCACTGAAGGGCTTATCTGCCACTGGTAAGTAAGCCAGATAGATACTCAGGAATTCACCTTCACGTGTTTCTGGGATTTTGGGAGACACGGTTTTGGGAGCCGCCGTTTTAGGCGTTTCATACTTGACGGTTTGAGGAGCAGGGATGGATGTGATTGAATCAATAACGACACATTGTTTTTTTAAAACCGGAGTTTCAAAACCGTCCTTTTCGAGAACGACAACCATATCTTTTCCTTTAAAAGCTGTAATGACACCACCTCCGACTGCGTCGAGATAGCGTACTTTATCTCCGATATTCATTTCCATTTATTAAAAGTATTATATGCACAAATGTACAAAAAAAGTGGCAGTAACCGACCAGCCTTTTTGTCGGTTCTCTATACCCTTTTAAATTTATAGCGCAAAAATTTAAGAAAAAACAGAAGAATTCAAGAGGTCTTTATTTATGAAAAAACGCCACTCAGATACAACCAATTGCGATAAAATGCACAAAAAAGCATTTTAAGTGTAGTTTTGACACAAATTTTTCATAAAATGGTTTGATTCTTTCCTAAAATGATTTGATATTATAATTGTCATTAGACTTATGCTTTTAAATTTGCATCATCCTAATTAAAAAATTTAAATCATGAACGAATTACAAGACAAAGCAAATGCTCTATTTGCTGAATTTGCAAAAAACGCAGCATCTCAGAAAGAAAGTGGAAACAAGGCAGCTGGTGCAAGAGCCAGAAAAGAATCATTGGAAATCGAAAAGCTGATGAAAGAATTTAGAAAAGTTTCTCTCGAATTTTCAAAAAATTAAGAGCGTCACATTTTGATACAAGGCCGGCTTCTAACGAATCCGGCCTTTTGTTTTTTTACATTATAGCAAAAAATGTATATACGAATGAAAGGCGTCCTTTTGAGACGCCTTTCACCCTTTTTTTAAACAATCATTAAAATAGAACAAAAAGAAAAAACCAAGTTTTCTAATACTCTTTATAATTCCATCAGTTGTCACATTTATCTGAGTAAAAACTGCACAACAAAGTAAATAAGAATATGATTGAGATAATAACAAGATAAGGTCAAAAAATACAACTTTTTGACCTTTTTTTTGGCGTCGGATATTAATTTATCCCCGTTGTGTCACAAGCAGATACAACATCACCACACGCCATTTATCACGCATCTATCTCTTTATGTGAATATTAAGACATTTGCATTTATGGAGCTGGTACAACTTGGCATCTTTTAGCCCATTCTTCGTATTTTTGAACCATATCCCGAACTTTATCTGGAAACTGATCGGCCAGGTTTACTCTTTCTGAACGATCAACCGCTATGTGATAAAGTTCCCATTTCCCGTCACCTGTAGGAGTAACTATTTTCCAACCGTCTGAACCTATAAATGCTTTTTCTTTAAAATGCTCAAAGCCCAGATAATCATGACCTTCACGCTTGCCTTTCTTAAAAATAGGTAGTAAGCTAACACCTTCCAGTGGTAAAATTTCGTTACCTTTATACTCAGTTGGATAATGGGCTTTCCCAATTTCCACACAGGTTGCCATGATATCCATGACGTGTCCCATTTGATTGGTCACTCCTCCTATGTTTTTTTTAATTCCTTTGGGCCAATAAGCAATCATCGGCGTACAGATACCTCCTTCGTACATCTTAGCTTTCCAGAACCGAAAAGGAGTATTGGCTACATTGGCCCATTTAGGTCCCACAGAAGCAAAAGTTGTTTCCGGTCCGGGAAGTGCTTCTTTCTTTTTGGGATAAATAATGGGTCTTCCATCACGTGTCTTATCCGGACGATCATTTTCCCCAGGACTGTAATTTTCACAAACTTCATTGCTACAGCCATTGTCAGACATAAACAAAATGAGCGTATTTTCCAATTGTCCATTCTTTTTTAACGTCTCAAGCACTTTTCCAATGCCTTGATCTACACAATCTACCATTGCAGCATGAACAGCCATTGCTCTTGCATCCCAATCTTTGTCGGCATTATCCTCCCATTTATCCTTGAATTGACGAGGTGAAAGAAAATCCGATGAATTGGGGAAAATACCTAGTTCTTTCATTCTTTCATAACGGCAGTTACGGATACTGTCCCAACCGACTTTATAGGTTTCCTCGTATTTTGCTATATCTTCCGGTAAAGCATGCAAAGGCCAATGAGGTGCTGTATAAGCCAGATACATGAAAAATGGCGCAGCACCTTTGGCGTAATTATTTACATAAGTCACGGCTGAATCGGTCAGTGCTTTTGTAATATAATAATCTTTAGGGACGGCATTGACCGGTTTATCTCCATTGACCAGACTAAAAGGGTCAAAATAGTCGGCCACTCCATAAATGATCCCATAATAGTTTTCAAATCCACGATTGACCGGATAATTGTTCAATGGAGCAAAATTATCATAGAAAACCTGATGGTTCAAACCATCTCTCTGATCCGTTCGTAAGGGTGTTTCAGCCACATGCCATTTGCCAATCATTCCTGTGCGGTAACCAGCTTCTTTCATCACCTCGGCAATGGTCACAGCATTGTGGGATAAGGTTCCTTGGTAGCCCGGGAGATTGTCATTAAAGGTCATGCGTCCTACACCGGCCTGATGTTGGTACAGACCCGTCATCAAGGATGCTCTGGTGGGACAACTTCTACCGGCATTGTAGAAATTGGAAAACCTTAATCCCTGGCTGGCCAGTTTATCCAGGTTGGGTGTTTGAACTTCTCCTCCATAGCAGCCTAAGTCTGAATAACCTAAATCATCGACCATAATAAGAAGGATATTGGGGCGTAGATCATCTTTTGCATTGGCTTGGAAGGCGAGAGTGCCCAGCATTCCGGCTGAACATGTTTTAAATAGTATGTGCTTGTTCATTTAAAATGAATTTTATTAATCAGATAAAGTTGTCATTTTTCGAGTTAGAAAGATAAAAATAAAAAGAACATATCCCAATTATTTGAAGACAGGCAAACGACAATATTTTCTATACGGCTGAAGAAGTTCGTATTAGACAAAAAAGTGTGAATCATACAACTTTTCTAAAAATATATGTAATATAAAACCGGTACAGAGTGGTGATATTTGGAATTTATCGTAGATGTTTTATACGAGCAAGAGGAAGTTAACTCCTATTTATTGCTAACAAAGAACAAGAAAAACAAGACTAAAAAATATAAATTATGGGACTTACTGAAACAAATGCACAAAAACTAATTGACACCGCCAAAGCGATGGTTGCTGACAACAAAGGTTTATTGGCTATGGATGAAAGTTATCCAACCTGTAATAAACGATTTGCAAAACTAGGAATACCTGAAACAGAAGAGCTTAGGCATGATTATCGCGAAATGATTGTTACAACTTCTGGATTGAATGAAAGTATAAGTGGAGCCATCCTGTTTGATGAAACAATTCGCCAACATTTAAAAGATGGAAGTTCCTTTATTAAAGTTTTGACCGACAGTCAGATCATTCCCGGAATTAAAGTTGATGGGGGTACCGTTGCTATGGCCGGACATCCCGGAGAAAAGATCACTGAAGGATTGGATCATTTACGTGACCGACTCAATGAATATGCTACAATGGGACTTCGCTTTGCCAAGTGGCGGGCTGTAATTACTATTGGGAAAGGTATTCCAACAAAGGCATGTATCGAAGCAAATGCACATGCATTGGCTCGTTACGCTGCATTGTGTCAGGAAGCAGGGATTGTCCCGATTGTAGAACCAGAAGTGCTTATGGATGGTGAACATACGATGGATCGTTGTTTTGAAGTGACCGAAAAAGTACTGCATACGGTTTTCAATCAACTTTATAAACAAGGAATACTACTCGAGGGAATGATTCTAAAACCAAACATGATAGTGCCAGGATTGACCTGTGAAAAACAAGAATCAAATGATGCAATAGCAGATGCAACTATAAAATGCCTTTTACGTACTGTTCCAGCAGCAGTTCAGGGTATTGCTTTCTTGTCGGGTGGTCAATCGTCACAATTAGCTTCGGCTCGTCTGAATGCTATGAATGTCAGGTTTAAGTCTGAATTACCCTGGGAAGTCTCCTTTTCATTTGGACGTGCTATCCAGCAACCCGCGTTGGATATCTGGCACGGAAAAGAAGCCAATGTACAGGATGCACAAAAGGCTTTACATCATCGGGCAGTATGCAATTTAGCTGCACGACAAGGTAAATACAATGACAAGATGGATAAATAATCCGGTCGTTACAAAAAGGACTGTAGGTCGATAATTTTTGGGCTATTGTTTCCGAATGTGCATTTTAAAAAAAAAAAATAATATAAAAATTCAATCATGATTGAAGTAAAAAAAGAAGGAATTATTTTATCAAAAACCGATTTGGAATTTGAAAATGAAGCAGTTTTGAACCCAGCTGTAATTCGCATTGGCGATAATGTTCATATTTTCTACAGGGCTGTTCAACTTTGGAATCAATCAACCATTGGTTATTGTCGTTTAGATGGACCGCTGAATATATCAGAACGATGGGAAAAGCCATTCATAACTTCCGAATTTGATTTTGAATCACAAGGAGTTGAAGATCCACGAATTGTCAAGATTGATGATACCTATTATATGTCCTACACCGGATATGATGGAGTCAATGCCCGTGGTGCGCTTGCCACATCAAAAGATTTAGTGCATTTTGAGAAGCAAGGAATAATTGTACCTGCTATTTCATATGCCCATTTTGTGTATTTGGTAGAAGCTGCCGGCAAAGTAAATGAAAACTACTACCACAATCATAAATTTTATTATCAGGATGCTGATCCGGATGAAAAAATACTGTTGTGGGACAAAAATGTGGTTTTCTTCCCACGCAGAATAAAAGGAAATCTAGTGTTTTTTCACCGTATCAGACCTGGAATTCAAATCGTATCCGTTAAGGAGATGAAAGATTTGACACCCGAATTCTGGGAGAATTATTTTCTTAATTTTCAGGATTATATTGTAATGGATCCTATTTATAAACATGAGGCTGACTATATTGGAAGTGGTTGTCCGCCAATTGAAACCGAACATGGTTGGTTGATGATTTATCATGGTGTGCAGGATACAAATGAGGGTTTAATCTATTCAGCTTGTGCTTGTGCATTACTTGACTTAGATGATCCCCGTAAAGAATTAGCCCGTTTGTCTTACCCTTTGTTTTCTCCAGAATTCGAATGGGAAAAAGAAGGTGATGTGAATAATGTAGTGTTTCCAACTGGTACAGCTTTATTTGGAGATACCTTATTTATTTATTATGGTGCAGCCGATTCACATATTGCCTGTGCATCCTTAAAATTGTCGGCTTTAATAGCTGAATTATTGACGAATACGAAAGTTGTAGAGAATGACATTGAAACAATCAATGAATTAAAATCTCAAATAAAAGACACTTCGAAAGTGAAGGTTGCTTCGAAAGTGAAGGTTACTCCGAAAGTAAAGGTTACTCCGAAAGTAAAAAAAGCACCTGGAACTAAGAAAAAATGAACAGTAAGATCAGAAAGACTATTGCTATCGTTGTAGCACACCCCGATGATGAAACATTGTGGGCAGGTGGAACAATACTGGAACACCCTTTGAACGATTGGTTTATTGTGTGTCTTTGTCGGGCAAGTGATAAAGATCGTGCCAAAAGGTTTAAAAATGCACTGATAGTATTAAAAGCCAAAGGCATTATGGGCGACTTGGATGATGGCCCTAATCAACACCCATTGGATGAAAAGTTGGTTGAAAATGAAATACTGAGGTTATTGCCGGATACTCATTTCGATTTAATTCTGACACACGATTCTGCCGGTGAATATACCAAACACTTGCGTCACGAAGAAGTCAATAAAGCTGTAATAACACTCTGGCACGATAAAAAAATAAATGCTAAAGAAATCTGGACTTTTGCTTACGAAGACGGCAATAAGAAATACTTACCAAAAGCAATCGAATACGCCAATATAGTCGAAGTGCTTCCAGAAAAAACCTGGTTGAATAAATACAAACTGATTACCAAAACGTATGGTTTTAATGAAAACAGTTGGGAAGCCGAAACAACCCCTTTGGCAGAAGCATTTTGGCAATTTAAAGATCCACTTAAGGCTTTAAATTCAATGAAGCAATCTCAGAAAATAATAACGATAACTAAATAAGTTTGGTTTTTAAAAAAATAATTTTAGTATGAAAGTATTGGTATTGTATGATTATCCGCCTACTCCGGGAGGACTAGCGACACAGGGAGATTTACTCTATAAAGGTCTTTTGGAATTGGGCGTTGATGTTCATGCTGTTCACCTTGAATCGGCTCAGGAAAAAGAATGGTATTACCGTTGGTTTAAACCCGATGTCGTTGTTGGAGTAGCTTATTGGGGGTACACGCCTCATCTTATTTTACATCCTTTACGATATGGAATTCAACCTGTGCCCTGGTTGGTTGCCGACGGTTATATTGCTAATTACCAGGAGATATTGAATGCTCTTCCACTTATTTTAGTTACCTCCAACTGGGTAAAGGAAATATGTACGCGATGGTATAAATGGTGATAAAATAGAGGTTTTACCTGTGGGATGCGATACTGATTCTTTTAAACCCTACAGTAAAGACGATTTGAAAATTATCGCTGTACGCGAAGCATTGGGCGTTGCCCCCGATGAGTTAATGATATTAACAGTGGGTGGTGATGCCGCTTCAAAAGGAGCCCAGGAAGTAATGCAGGCTATGGCTCTCATTGATAAGAAAGCACCCAAATGGAAATATGTGTGTAAGGTTTGGCCTCAACCGCGTACTCAACTTCAAAACTTAGCCGATTTGGAAATGGCGAAGCATCTAGGAATCGATAAAAATGTAACTTATACCACCAATACCATTTCACGTACATTTATGCCTTATCTAATAGGGGCTTGCGATATATATGCAGCGCCATCGCGACTCGAAGGATTCGGAATGCCGCAAGTGGAAGCGAATGCCTGTGAAAAACCGGTTTTGAGCATTAACGCAATGGGAATGCTGGATACGATGGTTCAAGGCGAAACGGCTTTTCTAGCCAAAGTGGCAAAAAAAATTGTAGTGAATGAAGTCATGCTAGGTGGGGAATCGGGTTTTGAAGATCATCATAAAGTGGTATTTGACACACCGCGTACAGTAGATTATCGTGCCGATGTACAGGATATTGCCAACTATATGTTGACATTGATGAAGGATGCAAACTTACGGGAAAAGATGGGAAAAGCCGGACGCGAAAGGGTTGTTGAAAATTTCGACTACCGCGTTGTAGCCAGGAAGTTTGTTCAGATTATGAATGAGAAAATGGGGATTTATTAAAATGAAAAAAATTGATTTACAAGAAATTGAAGGTGCAAAGAAAGCCGCGCTGGAAGTGTTACTACATAATGCCCACGGGCCATATATGGGACTTCCACGAACTGCGGGCTGGGGTTACCCCGAACCTTATACTCGTGACTTAATGTTTTCTATCTTCGGGATTGCAGTCAGTGATAATAAGAAATTGTTGGATAGCATCCGTAAAGTCTTGGAAACATTAGCTAAAAATCAAAGTGAGCACGGTCATATTCCTTCATTGGTTCACGATAGCGAAGACCGTGGTTCGAGCGATACTACACCTTTGTTTTTACTTGGTACCGGCATTTTTAGAAAACGTACAGGAGAATCGGATTTTTTACACGAAGCAGTTGAAAAAGCACTTGTTTGGATGGAATATCAAAGTCCGTCCGACAGGTATATGGTGGCACAACAGTCCACCAGCGATTGGCGCGACGAACAATGGGTATTGGGTTATGGATTATTCGTAAATACAATTGTTTATAGTTACTTGCGTATATTAGGTTTGAATGACAGAGCGGATCAGGTTCTTAAAGAGATGAGCAAGTTCACCATTACCGGAGGAACCATACATCATCATGTGCACGAGGGGTTGGTGGTAAAACACAAACCTTATTTCGCAATGTGGTCGTATAAAATCCTGAGCAGCGAACGGTTTGACTTGTTGGGCAACAGCCTGGCTATATTATCGGGAATTGCGTCACCCACACGGGCAAATGAAATTATTTCCTGGATTGAAGAAGAATGTGCTGCTATGCATGCAAAAGGTGATTTGGTTGTTGATTTACCCCCAAATTTCTTTCCCTTTGTAACACCGGGAGATCCTGAATGGAATGAGCGATATGCAGAATTCAATAATCCGGGTGATTATCATAACGGTGGAATTTGGCCATTTATTAGTGCCATCTACATTGCAGCTCTGGTAGCAGCGAAAAAATACACGCTAGCTGAAGAAAAACTGGACATACTTACTCAAATAGTGAAAAAATCAAGAACCAACAATCTTGAATTCGGATTTAATGAATGGATAAAAGCTCAGGATGGCAATGTAATGGGACAAGACTGGCAAACCTGGAGTGCTGCACTTTATCTCTATGCTGCCAAATGTGTGGAATTAAAAAGCACTCCGTTTTTTGATGAAATCAGAGCGAATGGTAAATAATTCATTGTAAATGCTGCAACAATTGCTTAATGATATTGACAATTAAGCAATTACCACCGTTTTCAAAATCTCAAAAAAACGCCTTTCGGTATTCCTTATTAATGCAGGTAAATAATACCTGCATTAATTTTTATACACCACTTTTACCTATTATTTATTTATTTCACATTTTTTCTAAATTTACATCTTATTGGTGCTCTAAAATTCACCACATTTTATGACCATAAATTCTGATATTAATATATTAGGAAGCTTACCGGTGTAGCATCCTAAAATAGTATTACTATAATAATATTTTCATTTCAATTTATTATTATTTTTGAGCTATGATTTTCAGTCACTTAATTTCACTTCTTTCTTTTTAAATCTTCTACAAATTACTTGTAAAGATTTTTTACGATATCAACTATTCTGCTTGAATCTGATTGCATCGCTAAATATGAGCATATTATAAATTATTACAGTTTTGGATGAAACTGTAATAATTTAGTCTAAATCTCAGGTATGGCATTTTAAAATGGAAATTCCAAAAAAGCCAAATATGAAAAACACCTTAATTCTCATCCTTTTCTGCCTATTCACTAGCTATTCAAGGGCCCTAACAGTCGTAAAATTACCATTGCCAAGGAACTGCAATGCAGGTAACGTAAAAATCACCAATCAAAGCATTGATCAAAACAAAAAACTAGAGATTTTCCAAAACCCCAGTTCTAGCCTTTTTACCGTTGTTATTTCTTTCAATTCAAAAATTGATAAAGCGACAATAAACATTTAAGACCTGAGTGGCAAATCAATAGTTAACGAAACGGTATTCAGCAAATCAAACAAATTGGTGAAAAAGCTCAATATAACCAATCTTCCAGCTGGTTCGTTCATTTTGGATATTGTCAACGCTCAGGAAGAATCATCCACCACCTTGTTAATCAAAAAGTAAGCTTAGCCATGAAAAAACTAATACTTACTTTATTCTTCCTATTAACTGTTTTTGTGGCAGAATCACAAATCGTGAATGTCTGCGGCAACGATACGATCATTCTTACAGTTGATAATTACGTGAATGGTACCATCGAATGGCAAGAATCCATTGACACAGTTAACTGGGCAACAATACCGGAAGTAAGCGGTTTAACCTACACCTTTTTCAATTCAAACAAAATATATAGAGCGGTTGTAAAAACGACAGATTGCGGGCCGCTGTATTCTGCTATTTCTCTGGTGCAACTACCACCCGTAGCGAATGCAGGAAGTGACAGAATCATCGGGAATGCATCTATGACATTGTTGGGAAACGATGAACCGGGAGCAGTTATAATGGCGATTTTGCCATAGAAAAATAAACTTTATCATTATGAATCAAGAAAAACAAACTGTTGAGTACTTAATTCAACAATGTGTTTTGTATTTCGAACAAAACTCATTTAGTAAAGCCCGAATTGACTGTTTCAAATCAATATGGAAAAAAGGCATAGTTCCATATATGGCCGAAAGTTCAATACTCTATTATGATGCATCCGTGGGTGAACAATATCTTCTCACCCAAATTGGGAACATGGTTGAATCAACACAAAAAGACAATGTCAGGAGTATTTATTTTTTAAACGATATCCAAATAACCGGAACCGTTGGAAAACTATATTGCAACCCTTGTAGATTGTCATTTACAGGCCAGATAGGTCAATTGATGGAAGAGCTTTGCCGGCACCTTAAAGGAAGCACACATTATAAGCTTTCTTGCTACGCTTACAAACAGTAATGTTAGTATTGCGTCTTATATACGCGTATTTTTCAAATACCTATTTGAAAATCATATTCTTGCAAAGGACTTGTCTGAATAACTGAAGCATTACAAATGGAAAAGGAAAGAGAAATTACCTTCCGTATTTACATCCTTTGAAGTCCTGCAGATTGAATCATCCATCAAAAGAGAAGACCCAGCCAGACGAAGGAATTATGCAATGCTGCTGCTTGCGGCAAGACTTGGACTCAGAGCATTAGATATTGCAAACATAACTTTCAACAACATCAACTGGGAATGCAACAAAATCACACTGGTCCAGTCGAAGACCGGCAAGGAAATCGAACTTCCTTTGTTGGCTAATATCGGAGAGGCAATCATCGATTGCCTAAAATATGGCAGAAAGAATTCCACTTTGCCACAGATATTCCTTTATACTCGGGCTCCATACGCTGCCCTTTCAGGCAGTGCCGTTTCCGCATGCATCACACACCTGATTGAAGTATACGGTGTCAATACTGAAGAAAGAAAACATGGTTTGCACTCAATGCGTCACAGTCTCGCCAGCCGTTTTCTTGAAAACAGGGAGCCACTACCAGTCATATCAGAGGCTTTAGGGCATCAGAAAACAAGTTCTACCATGTTCTATCTTCGCATTGACTATGTTCTGGCATGGGGCTTATCCAATACCCATGATAGCGGTTTTTTTCAGGAGCTGCTCGAGCAAGCACTGCAAAAACATGGACATCCGAAAATATTCAACACCTACCAAGGCAGTGAGTTTACAGCTAATACCTTTACCAAAATGCTGAATGACAGAGATATAAAAATAAGTATGGACGGCAAAGGCAGGGCTTTGGATACTATTTTCGTTGAAAGACTTTGGCGTAGAGTCAAATACGAGTATCTTTACCTGAGCAGACCTGAAACCGGCATAGCCTTGTATGAAGGACTTTCGGAGTACTTTGACCATTGCAACAGTACTCGAATGCATCAGTCTTTGAGCTATAAAACACTTGAAGAGGTATATAAGGCAGCCTAAAGATGAAAAACAGTTGAATCGAGGACAACTCTAAAAAAAATTGCCTCCCATTACAACAGCTATAATCATCATCCGTTATTTTTATTGGTTTAAAGAAAAGAAAATTAAAAAATACACCTTAAAGTAGAATTGAAACTGTCTCGATAGTGGGGTACATTACATATCGTTCTGTCACCTAAAAAAGTCAAGATAACTTCCATTTCTTTTAGCATCAAATAATAATCTATCCATGAAAAGATTTATTATATCATTGCTTTTATTCGCCTTGCCTGTATTCCTTTTTGCCCAACAGAATTACGATTCGCTATTGCATGTGTTGGATGCGACGGTGGATAATGCCCAGATGTACACCAATCAAAAGGAGGAAAAACTGAATCTTATCAGACAACAACTCACGCCAAATCTATCGGATAGTCAAAAATACAACACTTACAAACAACTATACGATGAATATCGGTCGTACAAATCCGACTCTGCATTGAATTATGCCGATGCGAAACTCAAACTGGCTCAAAAGCTAAACGACCTTCGGAAACTCAACGAGGCACGTTTGGATATGGCTCATATATGGGGTATTACAGGCATGTATAAAGAAGCGCTAGACATATTGCAAAGTATAGATAAAAATGCTGCTCCTGAATTAAAGGTGCAGTATTTTGATATTTATAGGTCCGTGTTGGGCTATATGGAGGATTATGCTGTTGCACAGGAAAAAAGTAAGTATAACCATTTAATGCAAGCCTTTCGGGATTCGCTGTCGGTGTTGCGCAATCCTAAATCGAGCGGTTATTTTATAGATAAAACCTACGTACTCATTGACCAAAAACAAGACCAAATAGCCTTAAAAATTCTTTTGGTACATTTTAAAACCCTCCGCACCGAAATACGGGATAAAGCCTACGTTGCTTATACCATCTCTTCTCTGTACAAAAGAAAAGGTGACACACAAGGTGAAAAATATTGGCTCATTATTGCGGCAATTAACGATCTCCAGTCCATCAATAAGGAATACCTCTCGTTAAGTAACCTTGCTTACATTCTTTATGAAGAGGGCGACATAGATCGGTCGTACAAATACATCAAACGCTCGTTAGAAGATGCTCTTTTTTGTAATTCGCGGATACGAACTTTTGGCATCTCAAAGATGTTACCCATTATCGATAAAGCATATCAGGCCAAAGAAAAAGCCCGGCAACAACTGTTGATGGTTTCTCTGATCAGCATCAGTATTCTCTCTCTCTTTTTGCTGACGGCCATATTTGTTGTAAACCGGCAACGGAAGAGGTTAGTTCTTGCCCGTCAGGGCCTAAGCAAAGCCAATGATGAACTGTTTGCCATCAACAGTCAACTCAAAGCAATGAATAAAAACCTGCTTGAATCGAACCTCATTAAAGAGGAATACATCGGGCGATATGTCGATCAATGTTCCATTTATATCAATAAATTGGATGACTACAGGCGCTTGCTCAACAAAACGGCTGCCGCCGGAAAAATGGACGATTTGTTGCTTACCATTAAATCCAAGCAGTTTATAGAAGACGAACTTAAAGCCTTTTACGACAACTTCGACAGCACTTTTATTCAACTTTTCCCTACGTTTGTGACTGAATTTTCCGAATTACTTATTGAAAAAGAGTACCTGCAATTGAAACCCGGACAAGTGCTCAATACCGAATTGCGAGTTTATGCCCTTATCCGGCTGGGCATAATTGATGTTGTCAAGATGTCCGGATTTTTACGCACCTCAACATCCACCATCTATAACTACCGCTATAAAATCAAAAGCAAGACCACATATTCGCGCGAAGAATTTGAAAAAAAGATTATGCAAATCGGCTCTGTTTCGGCATAAAATACCCGCCTATTTTGTTCTAAAAAGGACTTTATGTTGAACATAAAGTCCTTTTTTTTATCTCAAATTTCTCAGTTTACAATCTCTTGCCTCTTATAATTTATTGAATATAAACCGAATAACTTTTAA
>Ga0123336_10001513_pt1 | contig 21312 bp, 20 predicted proteins | sample SSSSmetaG_FD_96466 | JGI IMG/M metagenome (GOLD analysis project Ga0123336, IMG submission 96466) | Glacier valley bacterial and archeal communities from Borup Fiord, Nunavut, Canada, to study Microbial Dark Matter (Phase II) - ​SSSS metaG | ecosystem: Environmental > Aquatic > Freshwater > Ice... | reverse complement strand
GGCTCCGGCGGCCTCGGGCGCGGCACAAATTCCGGGTATGCCCACTGTAGCTGCGTCGGCGGTGGGTGCACCTTCGGCGCCTGCGAATCCGGCGTCTGGAGCGGCTGCGATACCGACAAAGTAACGCGGCAAATACGGCTGATCAGCGGTGTGCCGCACGCATGTTGCAGTGCAGCGAAGAACCTCGAAGCGCGCATCTTTGAGGTTAGAATTTACAGCTGATCTGGAGAGCAATCCTCACGCCATCCAAAGCAGTTTGAACGACTTTTAAGTCGGCCGACGTGGTGAAATTGGTAGACACGCTATCTTGAGGTGGTAGTGGCGAAAGCTTTGCGAGTTCGAGTCTCGCCGTCGGCACCAAACATTCGATTTCTGCGAGCTCATGCGGTTTCGCACGCCAATCTCAAAACCCAAAAAACCATGAATTTGGAACCCTATCTGCCAGTGATTTTGTTCATCCTGGTCGGTGTGGCGGTCGGTGTGGTGCCCCAAGTCATCGGCTTTGTTTTTGGCCCTAACAAACCCGACGCAGCCAAAAATTCGCCCTACGAGTGTGGTTTCGAGGCTTTTGAAGATGCGCGCATGAAGTTCGACGTGCGCTATTACTTGGTCGCCATCTTGTTCATCCTGTTTGACCTGGAAATTGCCTTTCTTTTCCCTTGGGCGGTGTCGCTGCGTGAAATCGGGCCTACTGGGTTTTTGGCAATGATGGTTTTCCTGGGCATTCTGGTCGTGGGATTTGCTTACGAATGGAAAAAAGGTGCCTTGGATTGGGAATGAGGATCTAAAGCAATGGGAATAGAAGGCGTTCTGAAAGAAGGTTTCGTCACCACCAGCCTCGACACGGTCATCAACTGGTCGAAAACGGGCTCGCTTTGGCCCATGACGTTTGGCCTGGCATGCTGCGCTGTGGAAATGATGCATGCCGGTGCGGCGCGTTACGATATTGACCGTTTTGGCATGTTGTTCCGGCCAAGCCCGCGTCAAAGTGACTTGATGATCGTGGCCGGCACGCTGTGCAACAAGATGGCACCAGCCTTGCGCAAGGTCTACGACCAAATGGCCGAGCCGCGTTGGGTGCTCAGCATGGGCTCGTGCGCCAACGGCGGCGGCTACTACCACTACAGCTATTCGGTGGTGCGCGGCTGCGACCGCATCGTGCCTGTGGATGTGTATGTGCCCGGCTGCCCGCCGACGGCTGAAGCCTTGCTTTACGGCATCTTGCAGTTGCAGGCCAAGATCCGACGCGAAAACACGATTGCTCGTTGACATTGAAGCGCTGACATGGACGACACCGTTTCCCCTTCAGTGATGAGTCTGACGCGCTTGCAAACTCTGCAAGCCGCCATTGAATCGGCCTTGGGAGCGCGCGTGAAAAAACTCGTCGCTGATCGCGGCGAACTGACTCTCACCGTGTCTCAAGACGAATACCTCGCCTGTGCCTTGATCCTGCGCGAAGACGCGTCCTTGAAGTTCGAACAACTCATCGACGTCTGCGGAGTCGATTACTCCAGCTACAAAGACCAAGACTGGAACGGCTTGCGCTTTTGCGTGGTCTCGCATTTGTTGTCGGTCAGCCAAAACTGGCGCTTGCGTTTGAAGGTGTTTTGCACCGACGACGACATGCCTACAGTCGCTTCGTTGAACGACGTATGGAGTTCGGCGAATTGGTTTGAACGCGAGGCCTTCGACCTCTACGGCATCATTTTTGAAGGCCACCTCGACCTGCGCCGCATCCTCACAGACTACGGCTTCATCGGTCACCCCTTCCGCAAGGACTTCCCGACTTCGGGGCACGTGGAAATGCGCTACGACGCCGAGCAAAAGCGTGTGATCTATCAACCTGTGACCATCGAACCGCGCGACATCACCCCGCGCATCATCCGCGAAGACAACTACGGTGGGCTGCACTGATGACACCGGTCCCCGTAGCGGCTTCGCCGCACCCCCTCAAGGGGGCAACGCCAGCAGACCGGCAGAGCCAGATCTGCGGCGTTTGCTTGAAAAACCACGATTTTTCTGTCTTGCGTAATTTGGAGTTTTGCGTTGGCTGAGATTAAGAATTACACGCTGAATTTCGGTCCCCAGCATCCCGCTGCGCACGGCGTTCTGCGCTTGGTGTTGGAGCTGGACGGTGAAGTCATACAGCGCGCCGATCCGCACATTGGCTTGCTGCACCGCGCCACCGAAAAGCTGGCCGAGAGCAAAACCTACATCCAGTCGCTGCCTTACATGGACAGGCTCGATTACGTGTCGATGATGTGCAACGAGCACGCCTACTGCTTGGCAATCGAGCGGCTGATGGGCGTGACAGTGCCCGAGCGTGCGCAGTACATCCGCGTGATGTTCAGCGAGATCACGCGCGTCATGAACCACCTGATGTGGCTGGGCGCGCACGGTCTTGATTGCGGTGCGATGAACGTTTTCATCTACTGCTTCCGCGAGCGCGAAGACCTGTTCGATATGTACGAAGCCGCTTCCGGCGCGCGCATGCACGCGGCCTACTTTCGCCCCGGCGGTGTGTACCGCGACCTGCCCGAGCAAATGCCGCAGTACAAGGCATCGAAGGTGCGTAACGCCAAGATCATGTCGTCGCTGAACGACAACCGCCAAGGCTCGCTGCTCGACTTCATCAGCGATTTCGCGGCGCGCTTTCCCAGGTGCATCGATGACTACGAAACCCTACTCACCGACAACCGCATCTGGAAACAGCGCACCGTCGGCATCGGTGTGGTCACGCCCGAGCGCGCTTTGAACCTCGGCTTCACCGGCCCGATGTTGCGTGGCTCTGGCATCGAATGGGATTTGCGCAAAAAGCAGCCTTACGATGTTTACGACCGAATGGATTTCGACATTCCGGTGGGCGTCAACGGAGACACCTACGACCGCTATTTGGTGCGCGTCGAGGAGATGCGCCAGTCCAACCGCATCATTCAACAATGCGTGACGTGGCTCAAAGCCAACCCCGGCCCTGTAATCACCGACAACCACAAGGTGGCTCCGCCTTCACGGCTGGAAATGAAGTCCAGCATGGAGGAGTTGATTCACCACTTCAAGCTGTTCACCGAAGGTTTCCACGTGCCCGAAGGCGAAGCCTACGCGGCGGTTGAACACCCCAAAGGTGAGTTCGGCATCTACATCGTCAGCGACGGTGCCAACAAGCCTTACCGGTTGAAAATTCGTGCGCCCGGCTTCTCGCATTTGGCGGCTTTGGACGAGATGGCGCGCGGTCACATGATTGCCGACGCCGTGGCTGTGATCGGCACCATGGACATCGTGTTTGGGGAGATAGACCGGTGAAGAATTCGCCCAGCCCCGAAGTTGCCTGCGGCCACCTCCCCCTCAAGGGGGTAACGCCAGCAGCCCAGCGAAGCCGGATCTGCGGCGTTTGCTCGATTGGACAGGAGCGTTTGCTATGAATTTCGCAATGACCATCCTGGCCCGATTCGCCAAAGAAGTAGTCAAGTACCCCAGCGATCAGGCGCAGTCCGCAGTGATGGCTTGCTTGGCCATCGTGCAGCAGGAGCAAGGCTTTGTGTCGGCTGAAAGTGAACAGCAAGTGGCCACGTACCTGGGCATGCCGCCCATTGCGGTGCATGAGGTCACCACTTTTTACAACATGTACAACCAGCGTCCGCTGGGCCAGTTCAAATTGAACGTTTGCACCAATTTGCCTTGTCAATTGCGCAACGGCGAAACCGCCTTGGCGTACCTGTGCGAGCGCTTGAAAATCGAAGAAGGTGGCACCACCGCCGACGGTCGAATCACCTTGCAAAAAAGCGAGTGCCTCGGCGCTTGCGCCGACGCGCCGGTGCTGCTCGTAAACGACCGCCAAATGTGCAGCTACATGACGAATGACAAGCTTGACGATTTGATCGAGTTGATTCAAAACCAGCCTCAGAACCAGTCGCACGCCCAAGTTCGTGTTGAAGGCAAAACCCATGCTTGACCTGACTCAATTTCAAACCGACGGCAGCTTGACCTGCTTTCACGGTCGCCACATCAAGCCGCAAATTTATGCCGAGTTGAACGGCAGTAACTGGCGCTTGAAAGACTACGTTGCGCGTGGCGGCTACCAAGCCCTGCGCAAAATTTTGGGCCTCGATGGCTTTGACGCCATGACGCCCGAACAAGTCATTGCGGAAGTGAAAGCCTCCGGCTTGCGTGGTCGCGGGGGAGCGGGTTTCCCCACCGGTTTGAAGTGGAGCTTCATGCCGCGCATGTTCCCCGGCGCGAAGTATCTCGTTTGCAATTCCGACGAAGGCGAGCCCGGCACTTGCAAAGACCGCGACATCTTGATGTTCAACCCGCACATCGTGATCGAAGGCATGGCGATTGCGGCGTACGCCATGGGCATCAGCGTGGGCTACAACTACATCCACGGCGAAATATTCGACGCCTACGAACGCTTTGAAGTCGCGCTGGAAGAGGCGCGTGCAGCTGGCTTCCTGGGCGACAAGCTGATGGGCTCGAACTTTAATTTCCAGCTTCACGCATCACACGGTTTTGGTGCCTACATCTGCGGCGAAGAAACGGCCTTGCTTGAATCCTTGGAAGGCAAAAAAGGCCAGCCGCGCTACAAGCCGCCATTCCCGGCCAGCTACGGCTTGTATGGCAAGCCCACCACCATCAACAACACCGAAACTTTCGCGGCCGTGCCGTGGATCATTCGCAACGGTGGTGCGCCTTACCTGGAAATCGGTAAGCCGAACAACGGCGGCACCAAGATCTATTCGGTGTCGGGCGATGTGGAAAAGCCGGGTAACTTCGAAGTGCCGCTGGGTACACCGTTTCCGGTGCTGTTGGAGTTGGCCGGTGGCGTGCGCCAAGGCCGAAAGCTCAAGGCCGTGATTCCTGGCGGATCGTCCGCCCCTATTCTGCCGGGCGCGACCATGATGGACGTGACCATGGACTACGACAGCATCGCCAAAGCGGGCTCGATGTTGGGCTCGGGTGCCGTCATCGTCATCGACGATTCACGTTGCATGGTGAAAAGCCTGATGCGCCTGAGCTACTTCTACAGCCACGAAAGTTGCGGTCAGTGCACGCCGTGTCGTGAAGGCACGGGCTGGTTGCACCGCGTGGTGCACCGCATCGAACACGGCCAAGGCCGCATGGAAGACATCGACCTTCTCAACTCGGTGGCCGACAACATCCAAGGCCGCACGATTTGCGCCTTGGGCGACGCCGCCGCCATGCCGGTGCGCGCCATGATCAAACACTTCCGCGATGAGTTTGTGCATCACGTCGAACATAAAACCTGCGTGGTTCCGGCCTACGTTTGAGCTTCCACCCACACCATTTCCATGATTGAAATCCAACTCGACGGGCAAAAAGTAGAAGTTGCTGAAGGCAGCATGGTGATGCATGCCGCCGACGCGGCTGGCACCTACATCCCGCATTTTTGTTATCACAAGAAGCTGAGCATCGCGGCCAATTGCCGCATGTGCTTGGTCGATGTGGAGAAGGCGCCCAAGCCCATGCCGGCCTGCGCCACACCGGTGACGCAGGGCATGATCGTTCGCACCAAGAGCGACAAAGCCTTGAAAGCGCAGCAAAGCGTGATGGAGTTCTTGCTTATCAACCATCCTTTGGATTGCCCGATTTGCGACCAAGGCGGCGAGTGCCAATTGCAAGACCTGGCGGTCGGCTACGGCGGCTCCACCTCGCGCTACACCGAAGAAAAACGTGTCGTGTTTCCAAAGGATGTCGGCCCGCTGATTTCCATGCAGGAGATGAACCGCTGCATCCACTGCACCCGCTGCGTGCGCTTTGGTCAAGAAGTGGCCGGAGTCATGGAGCTCGGCATGATTCACCGTGGTGAGCATTCCGAAATAACCACGGTGTTGGGCGACACGATCGACTCCGAGCTGTCGGGCAACATGATCGACATCTGCCCGGTGGGCGCGCTCACCAGCAAGCCCTTCCGTTACAGCGCGCGCACTTGGGAGCTGTCGCGCCGCAAGTCGGTCAGCCCGCACGACAGCACCGGTGCCAACCTCATTGTTCAAGTCAAGAACAACAAGGTCATGCGCGTGGTGCCTTTGGAAAACGAAGACGTCAACGAATGCTGGATCGCCGACCGCGACCGCTTCTCTTACGAAGCCGTCAACAGCGAAGAGCGTTTGACTGCCCCCATGGTCAAGCAAGGCGGTGAGTGGAAAACCACAGACTGGACCACCGCGCTGGAATACGTGGCGCGCAGCCTGACGCAGATCAAGGCCGACCATGGCGCGAGCAGCATCGGAGCTTTGGGCTCGGCCCACAGCACCACTGAAGAGTTGCACTTGCTGGCGAAACTGGTTCGCGGCTTGGGCAGCGACAACATCGACTTCCGCACGCGTCATGCTGATTTTTCTTCGCCAGCTGCGGCAGGAACGGCGCGTTGGTTGGGCACGTCCATCGCTTCGCTGTCCAGCATGCAGCGCGTGCTTGTGGTGGGTTCGTTCTTGCGCAAAGACCATCCGCTGTTCGCGCAGCGCATCCGTCAAGCCGCCAAAAAGGGCGGCAAGGTTCATAGCCTGAACGCGCTGCACGACGATTGGTTGATGCCCATGGCTGCGGGCATGACTGCCGCGCCGAGCGCGTGGGCTGCGTCGCTGGCAGAGATCGCCGCCGCGGTTGCCTCGACAAATGGCGTTGCGGCTCCGATGGCCGTCGAGCCTTCGCAGGCTGCCAAGGACATCGCTGCATCGCTGCTGACCGGCGAGCGCAAAGCCGTGTTGCTTGGCAACGCGGCGGCTCAGCATCCGCAGGCGAGTCAATTGCTGGCCCTCGCGAATTGGATCGCCACCGCCACCGGTGCCAGCGTCGGTTACTTGACTGAAGCGGCGAACACCGTTGGCGCTCAATTGGTGGGGGCCGTTCCGAGCCAAGCGGGTTTGAACGCGGCCCAAATGCTGAGCGGCTCGCTCAAGGCTTGCGTACTGATGAATGTGGAACCGGCCTTCGATGCAGCCAACCCGAGTGGCGCGATCAAAGCTTTGGAATCGGCCAACATGGTGGTCGCACTCACTTCGTTCAAAACCGCAGCGCTCGACTGCGCCGACGTGCTGCTGCCGATTGCACCGTTCACCGAAACCTCGGGCACCTTCGTCAATGCCGAAGGCCGCGTGCAGAGTTTCCACGGCGTGGTGAGGCCTTTGGGCGACGCCCGACCTGCTTGGAAAGTGCTGCGCGTCTTGGGCAACATGTTGGGCGTGGCTGGATTCAATTTCGAGACTTCGGAAGACGTGCGCGCGGAAGCATTGGGTGACGGGGCGACCGTTGCATCGCGTCTAAACAACGCGACCTCGACTGTGGTTGAGCAAGCAGTCGCGCCGAGCGGATTTGAGCGCATTTCCGATGTGCCTATCTACGCGGCCGACGCGTTGGTGCGCCGCGCTGCGGGCTTGCAACACACAGCGGACGCCGCGCCGTTGGCGGTGTCGCTGCCGTCTGCCTTGTGGACTCAGTTGGGTTTGACCGCTGGCGCTTCAGTTGGTGTGAGTCAGGAAACCGCGCACGGTTTGGCCCAAGCCACTTTGCCTGCAAAACTCGACGCGAGCTTGGCCCCCACAGCCGTGCGCGTGCCCGCTGGTCACGCTGCGACGGCGATGCTGGGTGCGATGTTCGGCAGCTTGACGGTTGAGAAAGTCTGAGGCCATGCTGAACGACTTCACTGCGTTTGGAAGCTCGCTGCTAGGCGGCGCGTGGCCCGTGGTTTGGACACTGGCCAAGATTGTGGCGCTCATCATTCCGTTGATGTTGTGCGTGGCCTACCTCACCTTGTGGGAGCGCAAAGCCATTGCCCGCACCCAAATTCGACCCGGCCCGAATCGCGTCGGCCCGCTTGGTTTGCTGCAGCCTATCGCCGATGCGGTGAAGCTGATCTTCAAAGAAATCATCGTCCCTACGGCCGCCAACAAGGCGCTGTTTTTCCTTGGCCCCGTCATGACGATCATGCCGGCGCTGGCGGCTTGGGCCGTGATTCCGTTCGGCCCTGAAGTGGCGCTGGCCAACATAAACGCGGGTTTGCTGTTTGTGATGGCCATCACCTCGCTCGAGGTCTACGGCGTGATCATTGCAGGCTGGGCGTCTAACTCAAAGTACGCGTTTTTGGGCGCGCTGCGCGCCTCGGCGCAAATGGTGAGCTACGAAATTGCCATCGGTTTTGCGCTGGTGGTAGTGCTGATGGTGACCGGCAGCTTGAACATGACCGACATCGTGATGGGCCAAGGCAAAGGTCAGTTCGCCGACTTGGGCTTGAGCGTGTTGTCGTGGAACTGGCTGCCGCTGCTGCCCATCTTCGTGGTGTATTTCATCTCAGGTTTGGCCGAGACCAACCGCCACCCGTTCGACGTGGTCGAGGGTGAATCTGAAATCGTTGCCGGTCACATGGTGGAGTACTCGGGCATGGCCTTTGCCATGTTCTTCTTGGCCGAATACGCCAACATGATCTTGATTTCAACGCTGGCCGTGGTGATGTTCCTCGGCGGCTGGTTGTCACCGTTTGACTTCGCACCGTTCAACTGGATACCCGGTTGGATTTGGATGGCCATCAAGACCTTTATGGTCGTGACCGTCTTCTTGTGGGTGCGGGCCAGTTTCCCGCGCTTTCGCTATGACCAGATCATGCGGTTGGGCTGGAAGATTTTCATCCCCGTCACCTTGGTGTGGCTGGTGGTGGTGGGGCTGTGGATTCAGTCTCCGTGGAACATTTGGACGTTGGGCTGAAGGGACTGAACATGAGCGCTGTCGCTTCTATCAAAAACGTGTTTTCGAGCTTTCTGCTGCTTGAGTTGCTCAAGGGCATGGCGCTGACCGGTCGGCATTTCTGGTCACGAAAAATCACGGTGCAATTCCCCGAGGAAAAAACACCGCAGAGCCCGCGCTTTCGCGGCCTGCACGCGTTGCGCCGCTACGACAACGGTGAAGAGCGCTGCATTGCCTGCAAGCTGTGCGAAGCCGTGTGCCCGGCCCTGGCCATCACGATCGAGTCAGAGGTTCGCGACGACGGTTCGCGCCGCACCACCCGCTACGACATCGACCTGACCAAGTGCATCTTCTGCGGCTTCTGCGAAGAAAGCTGCCCGGTGGACTCCATCGTCGAGACGCATATTTTTGAGTACCACGGCGAAAAGCGCGGTGACCTCTACTTCACCAAAGACATGCTGCTTGCTGTCGGCGACCGTTACGAGAAAGAAATCTCCGCCAACAAGGAGGCCGACGCCCGCTACCGTTGAGCCCGTGGTTTCAGGCTCACTTCCGATGAACCTGCATGGGTTCTTCGGCCTGGCGTCTAAAAAATTCTATGAACACGACCACCGCGCTCTTCTACGCTTTCTCTAGCGTGCTGTTGTTTGCCGCGTTTCGCGTCATCACCGCGCGCACGCCGGTTTACGCCGCGTTGTATTTGGTGCTGGCGTTTTTCTCGGCGTCTTGCGTCTGGATTTTGCTCAGCGCTGAGTTTTTGGCCATCTCGCTGGTCCTGGTCTACGTCGGCGCGGTGATGGTGCTCTTCCTCTTCGTGGTGATGATGTTGGACATCAACGTGGACGGCCTGCGCAATGATTTTTGGAAGCACTTTCCGTTGGCCGGTTTGGTGGGTGTGGTCATAGCTTTGGAAATGTCGGCGGTGCTGTTGGGTGGTTTTCGTTTGAGCGACGCGCCAGTGGCAGATGCCGCCGCGCTCAAGCTCGGCAACACGAAGATGTTGGGCATTGAGATTTACACCAAGTACCTCTATCCGCTGCAACTCGCGGCGGTGCTGCTCTTGGTGGCCATCATCGCGGCCATCGCGCTGACCCTGCGCAAGCGCAAGGACTCCAAGTATGTGAACCCGGCCGATCAGGTGAAGGTCAAGTCGGCTGACCGCGTTCGCGTGGTCAAGATGGCCGCCACGGTGGAGGCGCCGCCCCAAGCGATTGCGCCGCTTGACGCTTCGAACACCGGAGCCAAAACATGAGCGCCTTGAGCTTGGGCCCGATCACGCTGGGTCACTTCTTGTCGCTCGGGGCGATTCTGTTTGCCTTGTCGGTGATCGGCATCTTCCTGAATCGCAAAAACCTCATCGTGCTGTTGATGGCGATTGAGCTGATGTTGTTGGCCGTGAACTTGAACTTCGTGGCCTTCTCGCATTACTTGGGCGACATGGCAGGTCAGGTGTTTGTGTTTTTCATCCTCACGGTGGCAGCGGCCGAGTCGGCCATCGGCTTGGCAATTTTGGTGGTTCTGTTTCGCAACCGCGCCTCGATCAATGTGGACGAGCTGGACGCCCTCAAGGGCTGAACACGGCACGACCACCACCCCAAGACCATGTCCGCACAACTCTCCCAAACGACGCTTCTGGCGGTGCCTTTGGCTCCTCTGGTCGGCTGCCTCATCGCTGGTTTTTTTGGCCAAAGGATGGGCCGCCGCGCCACCCATACCGCTGCCATCCTGGGCGTGCTCACCGCTTTCGTTTTGTCGGTGCTGACGCTGAAGTCCGTCATCGCAGACGGCGCTCGCTTCAACGCCACCATCTACGAATGGATGGTGCTGGGCGGCCTGAAGATGGAAATCGGCTTCCTGGTTGACGGCCTCACCGCCATGATGATGTGCGTGGTGACCTTCGTCTCGCTGATGGTGCACATCTACACCATCGGCTACATGGAACACGAGGACGGCTACCAGCGCTTTTTCAGCTACATCTCGCTGTTTACTTTTGCGATGCTGATGCTGGTGATGAGCAACAACATGCTGCAGCTGTTTTTTGGTTGGGAAGCGGTGGGCTTGGTGTCTTACTTGCTGATTGGCTTTTATTACAGCAAACCCACCGCGATCGCCGCCAACATGAAGGCGTTTTTAGTGAACCGCGTGGGCGACTTTGGCTTCATTCTGGGCATCGGTTTGATCGTCGCCTACGGTGGCACGCTGAACTACACCGAGGTGTTTGCCAAAGGCCCCGAGTTGGCGAAGCTGACGCTGCCGGGCACAGACTGGATGGTGGTGACCGTGGCCTGCATTTGCCTCTTCATCGGCGCCATGGGCAAGAGCGCGCAGTTCCCCTTGCATGTCTGGCTGCCTGACTCCATGGAAGGCCCGACGCCCATCTCGGCGCTCATCCATGCTGCCACGATGGTCACGGCCGGCATATTCATGGTGGCGCGCATGTCGCCGCTGTTTGAGCTGTCTGACTCGGCGTTGAGCTTCATCTTGGTGATCGGCTCGATCACTGCCCTGTTCATGGGCTTTTTGGGCATCATTCAAAACGACATCAAGCGCGTGGTCGCGTATTCCACGCTCAGCCAGTTGGGCTACATGACGGTCGCGCTGGGCGCGTCGGCCTACTCGGTGGCGGTGTTCCACCTGATGACCCATGCCTTCTTCAAAGCGCTGCTGTTCCTGGCGGCCGGCTCGGTGATCATTGGCATGCATCACGACCAAGATATCCGCAACATGGGCGGCCTGCGCAAATACATGCCCATCACCTGGATCACTGCGTTGCTCGGCTCTTTGGCTTTGATCGGCACGCCGCTGTTCTCAGGCTTCTACAGCAAAGACAGCATCATCGAAGCGCTGCACGCCACCCACATCGCGGGGGCAGGTTTCGCCTACTTCGCGGCGATGGCGGGCGTGTTCGTCACAGCGTTCTATTCTTTCCGCATGTACTTTTTGGTGTTTCACGGCAAAGAGCGTTTTCATCACAAACCGTTCCCAGGTGAACATGACGCCCACGCGGGTCATGACACGCACCACGACGGCCACGGTCACGCCGAAGCTCATACCCCACACGAATCGTCCTGGGTCATCACCACGCCGCTGCTCTTGCTGGCTGTGCCTTCGGTGGTGATTGGCTTCGTGACCGTGGGCCCCATGCTGTTCGGTGACTTTTTCAAAGACGCCATCGTGGTGGACTCCGTCCGCCACCAGGCCATGGACGAGCTGGCCAAAGAGTTCCACGGTGCTGCTGCGATGGCCTTGCACGGTCTCACAGCGCTGCCGTTCTGGCTGGCCTTGTCAGGCGTGTTGATGGCCTACGTGTTCTATTTGGTCAAGCCCGAAATTCCGGCGGCCGTTCAAGCACGCTTCGGCTTCATCTACCGCTTGCTCGACAACAAGTATTACCTCGACTGGTTTAACGAACACGTGATTGCCAAAGGCGCACGCCTGTTGGGCCACGGTTTGTGGAAGGGCGGCGATGTGGGCTTCATCGACGGCATCGTCATCAACGGTTCGGCTCGCATGGTGGGCGGTGTCTCGGCAGTGGTGCGACGCGTGCAAACAGGCTATTTGTACTGGTACGCCCTGGTCATGATTTTGGGCGTCATGGGGTTGATGACGTGGCAGTTGTGGCCTTATTTGGGCGTGTTGACGGGGCGCTGATGAACACAGCGGCCTTCAAACAATTCGGCCACGCACGGAGAAAGAGAACATGGGTTTGTTGAGCGTTGCCATCTGGCTGCCGATACTGTCGGGCATGCTGTTGTTGGCTGTGGGTCGTCAGGAACAGGCACATGCGGCGCGTTGGATCGCGCTCATTGCAGCCTTCGCCAGCTTTGCTTTCACCGTGCCGCTGATCACCGGTTTCGATGTGTCCACTGCGGCCATGCAGTTCCAGGAAAACGTGGCCTGGATAGAACGCTTCAACGTGCGCTACCGCTTGGGTGTGGACGGTATCTCAGTCTGGTTGGTGTTGCTCACGTCCTTCACCACCGTCATCGTGGTCATCTCGGCATGGGAAGTCATCACCGAGCGCGTCAACCAATACATGGGTGCGTTCTTGATCCTGTCCGGCATCATGGTGGGCGTTTTCTCCTCGCTCGACGGCCTGCTGTTCTACGTGTTTTTTGAAGCCACCTTGATCCCGATGTACATCGTCATCGGCATTTGGGGCGGACCGAATCGTGTTTACGCGGCGTTCAAGTTTTTCCTTTACACGCTGGCCGGTTCCCTGTTGATGTTGATCGCGCTGATCTACCTGTACTACAAATCTGGCGGCAGCTTCGACATCTTGGCGTGGCACCAACTGCCTTTGCCGATGGAAACGCAAACGCTGTTGTTCTTTGCCTTCTTCGCGGCCTTCGCCGTCAAGGTGCCGATGTGGCCGGTGCACACCTGGTTGCCGGATGCGCACGTTGAAGCGCCCACCGGCGGCTCGGTGGTGTTGGCCGCCATCATGTTGAAGTTGGGTGCTTACGGCTTCTTGAGGTTCTCGTTGCCCATCGTGCCCGACGCTTCGCGCGAGTGGGCTTGGTTCATCATTTTGTTGTCACTGGTGGCCGTGATTTACATCGGTCTCGTGGCGCTGGTGCAGCAAGACATGAAGAAGCTGGTGGCTTACTCCAGCATCGCGCACATGGGCTTCGTCACACTGGGCTTCTTCATCTTCAACGAGCTGGGCGTCTCGGGTGCCATCGTGCAAATGATCTCGCACGGCTTTGTGTCGGCCGCGATGTTCTTGTGCATTGGCGTTTTGTACGACCGCGTTCACTCGCGTGAGATCGCCAGCTACGGCGGTGTGGTTCACAGCATGCCGACCTTCGCGGCCTTTGCGGTGTTTTTTGCCATGGCCAATTGCGGCTTGCCCGGAACGGCCGGTTTTGTCGGTGAATGGATGGTGATCTTGGGCGCGGTGCAAGCCAACTTCTGGCTCGGCATGTTGGCGGCCACAGCCTTGATTTCGGGCGCGGCTTACACGCTGTGGATGGTCAAGCGCGTTTATTTCGGGCCGATTGCAAACGACCATGTGCGCGAGCTCACCGACATCAACGCCCGCGAAACTTTCATGCTCGCCGTGCTGGCCCTTGCAGTGCTGTGGATGGGCGTGTACCCCAAGCCTTTCACCGACACGATGCACGTGTCGGTCACCTCGCTGCTCAAGCACGTGGCTGTGTCTAAGTTGAATTGATCGACCAGACCCCTATGAACTCCATGAATTGGCTTGCCGCTTCTCCAGAAATTGTGTTGCTGTGTGCTGCCTTGTTGGTCACCATGGTGGATCTGTGGGTGGTGGACCCTGAACGCAAACCGACCTACCTGTTGACGCAGCTCTCGTTGGCGGTAGTTGCTGGCTTGCAGCTTTGGCATTTCAACGAAGGTGCCACCGTTTACGCGATGCAGCGCATGGTCGTGGCCGATCCGATGGGGCATTTGCTGGGCTTTTTTGCGAGCGCCGCGACGATAGTGACTTTGGCGTACTCGCGCTCCTACGCGGCGTCGCGCGATTTGCTCAAGGGGGAGCTGTTTTCGCTCAGCATGTTCTCCTTGATGGGCATTTTTGTGATGCTGTCGGCCAACAATTTCTTGGTTGTTTACCTTGGCTTGGAGTTGATGAGCTTGTCGCTTTACGCGCTTACCGCCATGCGTCGCGACAATCTCAACGCGACTGAGGCCGCCATGAAGTATTTCGTGCTCGGTGCGCTGGCCAGCGGCTTCTTGTTGTACGGCCTGTCGATGATGTACGGGGCCACGGGCTCGCTCGACATCGGCAAGGTTTTCAACGCCATCGGCACCGGGCAAATCAACAAGGCGGTGTTGGTGTTTGGCATTGTCTTTGTGGTGGCTGGCCTGGCATTCAAGCTCGGCGTCGTGCCTTTCCACATGTGGGTGCCCGACGTGTACCACGGCGCGCCCACGGCGGTCACGCTGCTCATTGCCGGCGCGCCCAAATTGGCGGCCTTTGGCATCACGATTCGCTTGTTGGTGGAAGGCATGTCGGGTGTCGCCGAGCACTGGCAGCAAATGCTCATCGTGCTCTCACTCGGCTCCATGGCCTTGGGCAACTTGGCGGCCATTGCGCAGAGCAACCTCAAGCGCATGCTGGCTTACTCGACCATCGCTCAAATGGGCTTTGTGCTGTTGGGTTTGGTCCCCACCGTGGTGGCCAGCAACACCTACTCGGCGGCCAACGGCTACAGCTCGGCCATGTTCTATCTCATCACCTACATGTTCACCACGCTGGGCACCTTGGGCGTCATCATGTTGCTGTCACGGCCGGGGTTTGAGTCTGAGCACATCGAGGACTTGAAGGGCTTGAGCCAGCGCAGCCCTTGGTATGCAGGCGTCATGGCCATTCTGATGTTCTCGTTGGCAGGTATCCCGCCCACGGTGGGCTTCTACGGCAAGTTCAGCGTGTTGCAGGCCTTGGTGTCAACCAATGTTCCAGGCCTGATTTGGTTGGCCGGTGCTGCGGTGGTGCTTTCTTTGATCGGCGCTTTTTACTATCTGCGCGTGGTCAAGGTGATGTACTTTGATGCGCCTGTTCAAACTGCGGCCATTCACGCCACGTCGGACGTGCGCGTGATCCTGTCGATGAACGGAGCCGCCGTCTTGGTGCTCGGCCTGCTGCCCGGCGGCTTGATGGCCCTGTGCGTGCAGGCCATCGTCAAGACGTTGTCGACCTGATCGCGGCGGCGGCGAAAGCGATGGCGAAAGCGATAAAACCTGAATCTGACGATGCCCACTTGCGAGAAACGCAGGTCCAGTCGCAGCAGGTCTACATGGGTCATTTCCTCGACGTTCGTCGCGACACCGTCCGCCTGCCCAACGGTCACCACGCGCAGCGCGAGTACATCGTCCATCCTGGCGCGGTGATGGTGGTACCGCTGCTTGATGACGGTCGTTTGGTGGTCGAACGACAGTTTCGCTATCCGCTGGGCCGAGTATTACTGGAATTTCCTGCGGGCAAGCTCGAGGCCGGCGAAGCGGCGCTGCGTTGCGGCATGCGCGAGCTTCAGGAAGAGACCGGTTACCGCGCTGCTGAATGGGCACGCGCTGGTGTGTTGCACAACGCGATCGCCTATTCCAACGAGGGCATCGAGGTGTGGTTTGCGCGTGGATTGAGCTTGGGAAATCAGCAGCTCGACGACGGTGAATTTCTTGACGTCAGCACGGCGAGCGTGGCCGAACTGAACCTCAGCGCCCGGCGCGGCGAGCTCACAGATGCCAAAACGCTGATCGGATTGAACTGGTTCCAGCTTTGGCAAGCGGGTCAGTGGGATGTGACGTGGCAAGCCGTTGACCACACCGCGGACGCGTCCACGGCAACCCCTGTTGTGCCATGAAAGTTCTCAACCTGTGTTGTGCGCACGACCATCATTTCGAAGGTTGGTTTGGTTCCGAGGCCGACTACCTCAACCAACACGAGCGCGGCTTGATTGCCTGCCCCCTGTGTGCTGACACCGCCGTCAAACGGTTGCCGAGCGCACCGCACATTCACACCTCAAGTTCACGGGCTCTGGAGCCGGTGTTGCCTCAAGTACATGCCGACGAATCGGCCGGTAACGCCGTCGCGTCGACGCCGGAAGCGGGCGTGCGACTCACGCAACAAGCCGCTTGGATGCGTGCCGTTCAACACGTCATGGCCCACACCGACGATGTCGGCCATCAATTTGCCGAAGAGGCTCGCCGCATCCACTACGGCGAAACCGAAGAGCGCGCGATTCGCGGTCAAGCCACCCTGGCCGAGGCCAAAGCCTTGGTCGAAGAAGGCATTGCGGTGCTGCCGTTGGCAGTGCCAGCGTCGCTGAAAGGGACGCTGCAGTAACGCACTGAAGAAGGCGCTGCAACACCCGGCGTTCGAGTGTTAGAGCAACCTCCCTGGATTCATGATGCCCTTGGGGTCGAGTGCGGCTTTGATGGCGCGCATCAAATTCAAAGCCACGGCAGATTTGTGCTCGACCAGCGCGTCTCGTTTGAGTGCGCCGATGCCGTGTTCAGCCGAGATGGATCCGCCGTGCGCGGTCACGGCGTCGTAGACGAGCGCGTTCACCGCTGCTTCATGTTCGCGCAAGAAGGCGGGCAGGTCGCTGCCGTTCGGTGGCTGCACGTTGTAATGCAAATTACCGTCGCCCAGGTGACCGAAGTTGACGATGCTGATGCCTGGAAATTGGCGATGCAGCGCCGCATCGGTGCTCGCCACGAAGGCGGCAATGCGAGACACCGGCACCGACACATCGTGCTTGATGTTGATGCCGTGCTGCGCCTGTGCCAACGGTACGGACTCACGCAGATGCCACATCGCGTTGGACTGCGCCGTGCTCTCAGCGACGGCGGCGTCAGCAATCAGGGCAGCTTCAAGCGCCTCTTCCAACAGGCCTTCAAACAGGCTGCGCGCATGGGCCTCGCTCTCGGTGTCTGACTGCTCCAGCAGCACCCACCACGGCGATGCCGACAGCGGCTGTTTGAGTTGCGGGAATTCCAATCGCACCAAGTCGACGGCCACTTGGCTCATGACCTCAAAGCCGGTCAACCCGGCACCCAGCCTGGTTTGGGCCAGTTGCAGCAGCTTCACGGCGTCCTCCAGGGTGGCCACGGCAGCCAGGGCCGTCGTTGAGGCGGCGGGCTGAGGAAACAGCTTCAAGGTCGCGGCAGTGATGACGCCCAAAGTGCCCTCGCTGCCAATGTACAGATCGCGCAGCGCGTAACCCGTGTTGTCTTTGCGCAGACCGCTCAAGCCCGCCCACACGTCGCCGTTCGGGGTGACGACTTCCAGCCCCAAGCACAGTTCACGAGCATTGCCAAAGCGCAGCACCTGGGTGCCGCCCGCGTTGGTGGCCAAGTTGCCGCCCACCGTGCAACTCCCTTCGGCGGCCAGGCTCAAAGGGAACAGGAAGCCCTGCGCGGCGGCCGCCTCTTGAACGGTTTGCAAAATGCAGCCGGCTTCAGCCGTGATCGTCATGTTGGCGGCATCCAGGCCACGAATGCGGTTGAGCCGCGTCAAGCTCAGCAGAACCTGTGTGCCGGATGCGTCGGGTACCGAGGCACCGACCAAGCCGGTGTTGCCCCCTTGTGCCACCACACCGACGGCGTGCTCAGCACAAATCTTCACCACGGCCGCCACTTCTGCAGTGCTGCCCGGCCTCACCACCGCCAAGGCTTTACCGCGATACCGTTTGCGCCAGTCCAACTCGTAATTCGACAGGTCACCTTCGGTCAACACATAGGACGAACCGATGGCAGCGCGCAGCGCGTCTGTCAGCGTCAAGCGGCCGCCTTCTCGGATGCGTCTTTCTTCAGCAGTGCGAAGCGCCAGCGCACATGCAAAGAACACGCGGTGAAAAGCACCAAGCACAACACCACCTCGGCGATGGCCAGAGGCACGCTCGGCCCGCGGTCACTCGCGGCGCGGATCGAACCTTCGGTTGCATAAAACCAAATAAACAAACTCACCCAGCGATAGGTGTACATGCGGTTCTTCAAAAATCCGGCCAGCGGAAGGGCCAAGGGCAGGGCTTTGAGTGCCAAGGTTTTATTGCCGGTGGGGGCCAACCACAGCTCCCACGCCAAGCTCAGCACGATGAGCGCCAGCAAGCTGACCACTGCCACTCCGCGCGTCCACGCAATCGAAGTTGGCAAGGCGTTCGGCGTGTCGAGGACGGCGTCGGCAGTCGTGGATGTCGTGGAATTCATCGATGGCATCATAGCCAGCGATGAACCTCCCGACGACCTTCAAGGCCACTTTGAAAATGACGTGGCGTGAGCAACTGGCTCAATTGATCGCCGTCCTCAAGACGTGGCCATGGCTGGACACCGTGCTCACGCTGCGTCAGCGATTCAGGGAAGACCGCCTGGGCCTGTCTGCCGGCAGCCTGACCTTCACCACCTTGATTTCTTTGGTGCCGCTGGTCACTGTGATGCTGGCCTTGTTCTCTGCTTTCCCCATGTTTGCGTCGTTTCAAGCCGCACTGGAACAGTATTTCGTGAAAAGCCTGGTGCCCGACTCCATCGCCAAGCCGGTGCTCTCGGCCTTGGCCGAATTTGCCGGCAAGGCCAACCGTTTGGGCGTCTTTGGTTTGGTGTTTCTGGTGGTCACGGCCTTGGCTTTGATGTTGACCATCGACCGCAGCTTGAACGCCATTTGGCGTGTCCGCCAACCGCGCCCGATCGCGCAGCGCGTGCTGGTGTATTGGGCTGCGCTCACGCTGGGGCCGTTGTTGTTGGGCATGAGTTTGTCGCTCTCCTCGTACGCACTCTCTGCATCGCGCGGCGTTGTCGGCGCCATGCCCGGTGGTGTGGCGATGTTGCTCACCGCGCTTGAAATTGGTTTGCTCGTGGCGGGCTTGGCCAGCCTGTATCACTACGTTCCCAACACCCACGTGCTTTGGCGTCATGCGCTGGCAGGCGGTGTGTTCGCTGCTGGCTGTTTTGAGATTGCCAAGTACATGCTCGGTTGGTATGTGCGACAAGTGCCGACATACGCCATGGTTTACGGTGCGTTTGCCACCGTGCCCATTTTTCTGGTGTGGATCTACATCAGCTGGGTGCTGGTGTTGTTGGGTGCGGTGGTGGCGGCTTACGCACCCAGTTTGCAGATGCGCTCGGTGCGCCGCGCCGCAGAGCCGGGGCACCGATTTGAGTTGGCGTTAAGCGTGGTGCAGGCGCTAAGCGCCGCACGCAGATCTACCACCCACGGTTTGAACATACAGCAGTTGTCGGTGGCGCTGCGAGTCGATCCGCTGCTGATCGAACCGCTGCTGGAAACCTTGCTCGACATCGACTGGGTGGCACGCCTGGACGAGGGCGACGCGCCGCGCTACGTGCTGCTGTGCGAGCCCGCCACCACCTTGGCTCAGCCGTTTTTTCGCGCCACCTTGCTGACGGAGTCAGCCAGCGTGCTGGGCTTTTGGCGCAGCGCTCGCCTGGATGTGTTGACGCTGAAAGACTTGATGACTACACCGCACTGAAGTCATTTCAGAGCGGTTCGCAGAACGCGCAGCAGATGCTCCGGCGCTTCCGTCATCAGCGAATGTCCAGCGTCCAACTCATGCACCGTCGCCTTGAGCGCCAGGGCAATCTCGCGGGCTTGCTTGGGTTGCGTCATTTGGTCTGCCTTGCCCAAAATTAGGGTGACAGGGCAAGTCAATGACTGCGCAGCAATCAAGCCGCGTTCGTAGTCGTTGCAAACGCTGAAATCGTGATGGAACAAGCTGGCATGCGAGCTGGACGCCTGCACCTTGTGCATCAACGCCCGAGACCCCCCGCGCAACCAGCTCCCGGGGCCGGGGTATGAAGGTTTGGCCGCCAGGCTGGAGTGCGAAAACGCCACCACCATGTCGATGGCAGCGGGTGGATCGTCGCGCGACAAATTCAACAACAGCTGCGACACCTTCATCGGTACCGCGGTGCCCACCATCACCAAAGCGCTGATGCGCTCAGGTGCCTTGGAAGCGGCCTCTAGCGCGATCAAAGAACCCATGCTGTGCCCCACGAGACTGGCACTGCGCACACCGGCTGCGTCCAGCAGCGCCAGCGTCCAATCGGCCAGCGCGGCCACACTGGGCAACGGCACGCTCGAGCTGCGCATGTGACCGGGCAAGTCCACCGCCAACACGCTGCGGCCATGGTGGGCGAACCAGCGCGCCAGCAAGGTCCACACGCTGTGGTCGTTGAGGGCACCGTGGATGAACACCACGCAGGGCAGCGCAGGGTCGAACGCTTTGCCGCCGGTGTAGGCGTAGGCGCGTCGACCGTTGACGGTGAGCTCCATCAGGCGCTCACTTTCTGCGCGGCTTTTTTTGCGACATTCAAGGCGCGCTTCAAATCATCGATCAGGTCGTCTGCGTCTTCCAGGCCTATCGACAAACGGATCGTGCCGGCCGTGATGCCGGCTGACTTCAGCGCCGCGTCGTCCATGCGGAAATGCGTGGTCGATGCCGGATGGATCACCAGTGAACGGCAGTCACCCACATTGGCGAGGTGCGAAAAAATCTGCAGCGCTTCGATGAAGGCTTTGCCCTGCGCACGCGAGCCTTTGATGTCAAAACTGAACACCGAACCACAGCCTTTGGGCAACAGTTTCTTGGCCAGCGAATAGCTGGGATGCGACTCCAGCTCGGGATAGCCGACCCGCTCGACCGCGCTGTGCGCTGCCAAAAAGGCCACCACTTTGCGGGTGTTCTCCACATGCCGCGCCATGCGTAGAGGCAGCGTTTCTATGCCTTGCAAAATGAGCCACGCGGTGTGCGGGCTCATGCAGGCGCCGAAGTCGCGCAAGCCTTCGCGGCGCGCGCGCATCAGGAAGGCGTCGGTGCTGCTTTCCTGCGTGAAGCTCATGCCGTGAAAGCCCGCGTAGGGCTCGCTCAGTTCGGGGAATTTGCCCGAGGCATCCCAGTCCATGCGCCCGCTGTCCACCAACACGCCGCCGATCACCGTGCCGTGTCCCGACAAGAATTTGGTGGCGGAATGGAACACCAAGTCTGCACCCAGCTCCAGCGGCTTCATCAGATAAGGCGTGGTGAAAGTGCTGTCGACCAAGAGCGGGATTTTGTGTTCATGCGCAAGCGCGCCGAGGGTGGGAATGTCGAGCACGTCCAAGCCGGGGTTGCCCAAGCTTTCGCCGAACAGCATTTT
>Ga0123336_10001512_pt1 | contig 21319 bp, 18 predicted proteins | sample SSSSmetaG_FD_96466 | JGI IMG/M metagenome (GOLD analysis project Ga0123336, IMG submission 96466) | Glacier valley bacterial and archeal communities from Borup Fiord, Nunavut, Canada, to study Microbial Dark Matter (Phase II) - ​SSSS metaG | ecosystem: Environmental > Aquatic > Freshwater > Ice... | reverse complement strand
GGGCGACGATGACGCTGATCTCGCAGACGAAATCGACGAAGGCTTCGGCGATGAAGGGGGCGGGTGCGAGGCGGGCGAAGGCGGGGGCGGCTTCCTCCGGCGCGCGGATCATGGCTTGGCCGCGGCCGTCATAGCCCCGGCGGGTGGTTTTCAGCACCACGGGCAGGCCCATCAGCTCGATCGCGCGCTCAAGCTCGGGCAGGGTGTTGGCGGGCAGCCAGTGGCCGCTGGGGGCGCCGGCGCCGTTGATGAAGCTTTTCTCGGTCACGCGTTCCTGCGTCAGGCGCAGGATGCTGGGCGCGGGGTGCACCGGCCGTAGGGTTGCGAGCAGGTCCAGGCCGGCGGCGCTGACGTTCTCGAATTCGAAGGTGACGACATCGACGGCGGCGGCGAAGCGGCGCAGCGCGTCAGGATCGTCATACTGGCCGAGTGTGACCGCGGCGCTGACCTGTGCGGCGGGCGCATCTGCGTCCGGGGTGAGGATGTGGGCGCGGTAGCCCAGGCGGGCGGCGGCCATGGCGGACATGCGGCCAAGCTGACCGCCGCCCACGATGCCGATGACGGCGCGGGGGGGCAGCAGCGCCGGGGGGACGGCTGTGTTCACTGGTTTTCAGGCGTGTCGGCGACGGAGCTGGTCTGTGCGGCGCGGTATTCGTCCAGCCGCCTGGCGAGCGGCGCATCGTTGAGGGCCAGGATGGCGGTGGCCAGCAAGGCGGCGTTGACCGCGCCGGCGCGGCCGATGGCCAGGGTTCCCACCGGGATGCCGGCCGGCATCTGGGCGATGGAGAGCAAGCTGTCCATGCCGGAGAGGGCGGCGCTTTGCACGGGCACGCCGAGCACGGGCAGCGGGGTCCAGGCGGCGCACATGCCTGGCAGGTGGGCAGCCCCGCCGGCGCCGGCGATGATGACGGCCAGACCGCGCGAGCGTGCGGTGCGCGCATACTCCGCCAGGCGGTCCGGCGTGCGATGGGCGGAGACTATGCGCGTCTCGTGTGCCACATCCAGGCTCACCAATGTTTCGGCCGCGTGGCGCAACGTATCCCAGTCGGACTGGCTGCCCATGATGATCCCGACCCGTATGCTGGCCAGGATCAAGCGATGTTGTCCGGGATCAGGTGGCTTTCCAGCCAGGAGATCTCGTCCTTCAGCAGCAGCTTGCGCTTCTTCAGGCGCTGCAGCTGCAACTGGTCGGTGGGATGGGGCACAAGGCGTGCGATCACGGTGTCGAGGTCCCTGTGCTCGCTGCGCAGTTCGTGGAGCTTGCGCAACAGGGAGTCGCGATCGTTCAGCATTGCGGTTCATTACCACGGCGGGCGGCGGGCGGAAGCCCCGATGTCACGGGGCGGCGAGAGGGGGCGATTTGGGTGGTATTAACTGTCGGCGCTGTATTACGGTTTGGTTGCACCCATGTGGTTGGGTGCCACGCTACCGCCCACTCTTCATAGCTTAAGGAGGCACCATGAGCCTGCAAGCGCGTATCGAGAGCCTGAGCAACCGCCATGCCGGTCTTGAAATGAAGATCTTCGATGAAGACAATCGGCCACGACCGGATAGCGAGACGCTGTCCAGGCTGAAGCAGGAGAAGCTGCGGGTGAAGGAAGAAATGGAGCGGTTGCGAAGCTCGTAATAAGGCAAGGTCTTCTTTTCTGAAGAAAAGAAGCAAAATACTTTCGCTCCTGACGCTTGTGACGGAGCAAAAGTTTTTTGGTCCTTTTGTCCAAAAAAGGACTGCTTGCTTGCCTTAGATGATTTCAGCCGGATCGGGGTCCGACAAGTCCAGACCCCTGTAGAGCTCGTCCAGCGGAAGTTCGATGCCGATCTCGGGCATCTGGATGATTCCGCCGGGTTGCAGGACGTGGCCGACCCAGTCCTGCCCATCTGCGGCGCGAACGAACATCATGCCATCGATCGCGGTCTGCTCCAGCATGATGTAGCGCAGGACGGATCCTGTGCCGGCGTACTCGCGGTTCTTGCGCGTGCGGTCTATGCGCGCGGTGCTTTTGCTCATGATCTCGAAGATGACGACGGGCTCGGTCAACACCATGGCGCCGCGTGACACCGGGGTGCAGCTGACGAAAGCATCCGGGTAGCGGATGCTGCCCATGACGCGGATTTTCAGGCTGTTGCCGTGCACCCGGCATGGCTTGCCCTCGAGACGGTTACCGAGGGCGCGAACCAGGGCGACCTGCACGGCGTCGTGCTCGAACGTGCCGCCGGTCATGGCGATCGGCTGGAAGCCGTCGAACTCGTAGCGAAGCTCCTGCTGTTCCTCCCAGGCGAGGAAGCTTTCGATTGTCCATTCGATCTGCCGGGAGGCGCTCATGCGTTCAGATATAGCATGGGATGCTGCGGATTGCTCGCGGCGTGGGGACACATGCGGCCGATGATGGCGGCCGAGGCGAAGCCGGCGGCGCGGATCTGGGCGAGGATGGCGGCGGCGCACGCGGGGTCGGCCGCAATCAGCAGGCCGCCGCTGGTCTGCGGATCGCAGAGCAGGCCGCTTTGCCAGGCGGGCAGCGGTGCCGCGCCTTCTACCGATGCGCCGTAGCTGTCCCAGTTGCGTTTGGCGGCGCCGGTGGCCAGGCCTTGACGCGCCAAGGCCTCTGCACCCGGCAGGGTCGGCATGTCGCGCACGGACAGGCGGGCGCTGAGGCCGGCGCCGCGGCAGAGTTCCAGCGCATGGCCCAGCAGGCCGAAGCCGGTGACGTCGGTGACCGCATGCACGCCCGGCTGCGCCGCGAGGCTTGCACCTACCGCGTTCAGCTGTGTGGTGCTGGCGAGCATGGTGGCGTAGTCGGCCTGGGTGAGCACGCCCTGTTTCAGGGCGGCGCTGAAGATGCCGATGCCCAGGCCCTTGGTGAGGATCAGCGCGTCGCCGTCCTGCGCCGTGCGGTTGCGCAGCACGCGGTCCGGATGCACCAGGCCGAGCGCCACAAGGCCGTAGAGCGGTTCTGCGCTGTCGATGGAGTGGCCGCCGGCGACCGGGATACCGGCCTGGGCACAGATCGACGCGCCACCTTCCAGAATGCGCGCGACGGTGGCCGTCGACAACTTGCCGAGCGGCATGCCGAGCAGGGCCAATGCGAGGATGGGGGTGCCGCCCATGGCATAGACGTCCGACAGCGCGTTGGTGGCGGCGATGCGGCCGAAATCATAGGGATCGTCGACCACTGGGGTGAAGAAATCGGTGGTGGCGACCAGCGCCTGGGTGTCGTTTAGGCGCCAGATTGCGGCGTCGTCCGCAGTCTCCGTGCCGACCAGGAGATTCGGGAAGATGGTGGCCTGGGGCATGCTTGCGAGCAGATCGCGGAGGATGGCTGGGGAGAGCTTGCAGCCGCAGCCGCCGCCATGAGCTAGGGAGGTGAGGGGCGGTTCGGGCATCGTGGTCCTTGAGGTAGGAAGGAAGCGTTCTTTTTTGGAAAAAAGAACCAAAAAACTTTTGCTCCCTGTCGGGTGCTAACGGATGGGTATGGCGGGTGACAACGAGGCTTTGCGGGGGCTGCCCGCGCTGCAGGGGCTGCTGGAACACGCACAGCATCTGCCCGGGTTGCGGGATATGCCACGCGCCATGCTGGTGGCGGGGCTGCGGGGGGCGCTGGCCGAGGCGCGATCCGGGCTGCTGGCCGGCAGCCTGAGCCAGGCGCCCGATGCGCGGGCCATCCTGGACCAGGTGGCCCGCCAGCATGAGGATGCGCCTCGGCTGAGGCCCGTCCTGAACGCCACCGGAATCGTGGTGCACACCAATCTTGGCCGCGCGCCGCTGGCGGACGCCGCCATTGCGGCCGCGGCCGCGGCGGCCGGCCCCTGCACCCTGGAATACGATCTGCAGACCGGACGGCGGGGCGCGCGGGGCGAGGGCGCCGAGATGCTGCTGCAGGCTTTGACGGGGGCGGATGCGGCGCTTGCCGTGAACAACAACGCGGCAGCCATGCTGCTGGCCCTGACCGCGCTGGCTGGCGGGGAGGCGGGCGAGGTGATCGTCTCGCGCGGGGAGCTGGTGGAGATCGGCGGCGGGTTTCGCATTCCGGACATCATCGGCCAGGGCGGCGCGCGGCTGGTGGAGGTGGGGACCACGAACAAGACACGCCTGGCCGATTTCGAGGCGGCCATCACGCCGCGCACCCGCTTGTTGCTGAAGGTGCATCAGAGCAATTTCCGGATGGTGGGGTTCACGGCGGAGGCGACGCTGGGAGAGCTTGCCGGGTTGGCGCGCGCACGCGGGCTGATCCTGCTGAACGATCTGGGCAGCGGGACGCTATGCCCGCTGCCGGCGGGTTTGGCGCAGCTGGAGCCGACCGTGCGCGAGAGCCTGGAGGCGGGCAGCGACGTGGTGGCGTTCAGCGGTGACAAGCTGCTGGGCGGGCCCCAGGCAGGGTTGCTGGCGGGACGCGCAGAGGCGATCGGCCGTATGCGGCGCCATCCGCTGATGCGCGCTCTGCGGCTGGACAAGATGACGCTGGCCGCGCTGGAGGCGACGCTGCGCCTGCATGCAGGGCCGGATGCTGCGCGGGACATTCCGGTGCTGCGGATGCTGGCGCAAAGCGAGGCGGTTTTGCAGGCGCGGGCCGAAAGGCTGTGCGCCTTGTTGGGGAGCATGGCGGCCGGCATTGTGGTGACAACAGGCCATGCGGGTGGGGGTGCCTTGCCTGGGCAGGACATCGCCAGCCGGGCCGTGGCGCTGCGGGGTGACTCGGCAGAGCGGCTGGCGCGTGAGCTGCGCCTGCGTGGCGTGGTTGGGCGTATCCGGGAGGATGTGGTGCTGCTGGATGTGCTGGCGCTGCGGGATGAGGATTTGGAGCAGGTAGCGAAGCAAGCAGTCCTTTTTTGAAAAAAAGGACCAAAAAACTTTTGTCAGTTTGGCGGCGAAGCCCGGACAAAAGTTTTTTGCTTCTTTTTTACAAAAAAGAAGGTCTTGCTTTTTAACCTCCCCGAAACACGCTCGCCGAATACCCCTGCGCGAACAGCAACGCCCGCAAATCCGCGAAATCCACCCGGTTTGAGATCTCCGCAGCCACAACCGGCATCGCATGGAAGGCGATTCCCAGACCGGCGTCGCGCAGCATGGCCAGGTCGTTGGCGCCGTCGCCGACCGCCAGTACTGATTGCCGCCTGAGGCTGGCGTCCGCGGCCAAGTGGCGGAGGGTGGCGAGTTTGGCGTCACGGTCCAGGATGGGGTCGGCCACGGCGCCGGTGAGGTGGGCGCCGTCGTCGAGAAGGACGTTGGCGCGGTGGTGGTCGAAGCCGCAGAGTGCGGCGACGCGGGAGGTGAAATAGGTGAAGCCGCCGGAGACAAGCGCGGTGGTGGCGCCGAACCAGCGCATGGTGGCGACCAGGGTTTGTGCGCCCGGGGTGAGCCTGGTTTGCTGCCAGGTGGTGGCCAGGGCGTCGAGCGGGAGGCCGCGGAGCATGCCGACGCGGGCGCGCAGGGCCTCGCGGAAATCGATTTCTCCGTTCATGCTTTGTCGGGTGATGTCGGCGACGCGTTCCTTCAGCCCGGCGAAGGCGGCGAGCTCGTCCAGTGTTTCGGTGGTGACGATGGTGCTGTCCATGTCGGCGACCAACAGGCGGCGGCGGCGGCCGCGTTCGCGGGTGACGAGCACGTCGATACGGGCACCTTCGAGGGCGGCGCGGGCGGCGGCCAGGTCGGGTGTGGACAGGCCGGGGATGTCGGCGGCTTCGCCCTGCGACAGAATGCGGGGAGTTCGTCCGCCGCCGGCGGCATCCCGCACACGGTCGATCGTGGCTTGGGTGAGGCTGGTGGCGGCGCGGTCGGCCACCAAAGTGAGGACGTAACTCATGCAAGCGCCTTTGGCCGCGCGGGCGGCGCCGTGGTGTAGGCGATGAGCGCGGAGGGTCGCAAGAAGCGGGCGTTGGCGGTGGCGGGGCCCACGTGCAGCGGGAAATCCGCGCTGGCGATGGATCTGGCGGAGCGGATCGGCGGCACGGTCATCAATGCGGATTCCATGCAGGTGTATGCGGAATTGCGCGTGCTGACGGCGCGGCCGACACCGACGGACGAGGCGCGTGTGCCGCATGCGCTGTATGGCGTGCGGCCGGCGGCCGAGGCGGGGAGTGTGGCGTGGTGGCGGCAGGCCGCGCTGGCTGTGATGGAAGATGCGCATGCGGACGGCCGGGTGCCGATCCTGTGTGGCGGGACGGGGCTTTATCTGGCCTCGGTGACGGCAGGGCTGGCCGATATACCGGAGCCGGGAGCGCCGGCGCGGACGGAGGCGCGCGGGCTGTTGGCGCAGCACGGGGCTGCTTGGCTGCATGCGAGGCTGGCGGCGGAAGATGCGCAGACTGCCGCTGGGCTGAGCCCGGCCGATGGGCAGCGTGTGGCGCGCGCGTGGGAGGTGTGGCGCGGCACTGGCGTCGGGCTTGCAGCCTGGCGCGCGCGGGCGGCGGCTCGCCGGCCGGAGTGGGAGGTGCATGCCATCCTGCTGGACCCGCCGCGGGCCGATCTGCGGGCGGCGATTGCGCAGCGTTTCGTGGGCATGGTGGAGCAAGGCGCGGTTGCCGAAGCGCGGGCGCTGCTGGCGCTGGGGTTGGACCCGGCCTTGCCGACCATGCGGGCGCATGGAGTGCCGGAGCTGGCGCGTTATCTGGGCGGCGAAATCGGGCTGATGGAAGCACAGCGGCTGGCGAGTGTTGCGACCGGGCAATACACCAAACGGCAGGCCACCTGGTTCCGCCACCGGGCGATTGCAGCCGAGACGGAGACGCATAGGTTCATTGCGCGATACTCGGGCCAAGCGCAATTACTGGAAAGTGTAGAGGCTTTGAACATTCCAGTTATGTGCCGTGCGAGTTGACGCACTGCATCAAGCCGCCTAGACGGACAGGATGAACGCCATCACCGATCCATCACCTGGCGGCCACGCCGGCCGGGAAAGTTCGAGCGCTAGCGCCACTGGCAGCGGGGCGGAGGTGCTTCTGCGCGCACTGCGCGAGCAGGGGGTGGAGGTGATTTTCGGCTATCCGGGCGGGGCGGTGCTGCCGATCTATGATGCGCTGTTCCAGCAGGATGCCATTCGCCACATCCTGGTGCGGCATGAGCAGGCGGCGGTGCATGCGGCGGAGGGCTACGCACGCAGCACGGGGCGCGTGGGCGTGGTGCTGGTGACCAGCGGGCCTGGGGCGACGAATGCGGTGACCGGGTTGCTGGACGCGCTGATGGATTCCGTGCCGGTGGTGTGCCTGACGGGGCAGGTGCCGACGCATCTGATCGGCAACGATGCGTTCCAGGAAGCCGACACAACGGGAATTACGCGGCCGGCGACGAAGCATAACTACCTGGTCAAGCGCAGCGCGGATCTGGCGCGCACGGTGCACGATGCGTTCTATGTGGCGCGCAGCGGCCGGCCTGGGCCGGTGGTGGTGGATCTGCCGAAGGATATTCTTATAGCGCCGGCGCCGTATGAGACGGCGAGTGGCAAGCCGCATCGGAGTTATCGGCCGGTGACCACCCCCGATCCAGGCGCGATTCGGGCGGCGGTGCGGGCGCTGAAATCCGCGCGGCGGCCGGTGGTGTATGCCGGTGGGGGTGTGATCAATTCGGGGCCTGAGGCGTCGCGTCTGTTGGGTGAGCTGGTGCGGCTGGGCAATCTGCCGTGCACGAACACGCTGATGGGGCTGGGGGCGTTTCCGGCCTCGGATACGCATTTCCTGGGTATGCTGGGCATGCACGGGACCTATGAGGCCAATCTTGCGATGCATGGGTGCGACGTGCTGTTCAACATCGGCGCGCGGTTCGATGACCGGGTGACGGGGCGGCTGTCGGCATTCAGCCCCGAGAGCTTCAAGATCCATGCGGATATCGATCCATCGAATATCAACAAGAATGTGGCCGTTGATGTGCCGGTTGTGGGCGATGCCGGGCAGATTTTGCGCGCGATGATCGAGGCTTGGGGCGAAGAGGCGGCACAGCCGGATATTTCGGAGTGGTGGCGCAGCATTCGCGGCTGGCGGGCAATCGAGAGTTTGCGGTTCACGCAGGACATGTCGGCGGACGCGATCATAAAACCGCAATATGCGGTGGCGCGGTTGGCGCAAGCCTGTGCGGCGAGCGGGCGTGATACATTCATCACGACCGAGGTGGGCCAGCATCAGATGTGGGCGGCCCAGCATTTTCCGTTCGACAAGCCCAATCGATGGATGACGAGTGGCGGGCTGGGGACGATGGGATATGGGTTGCCGGCGGGGATGGGGGTGCAGGTGGCGCATCCGGACGCGCTGGTGATCGACATTGCCGGCGAGGCGAGCATTCTGATGAACATCCAGGAGATGGGGACGCTGGCGCAGTATCGGCTGCCAGTGAAGGTTTTCATTCTCAACAATGAATATATGGGCATGGTGCGGCAGTGGCAGGAGCTGCTGCATGGGTCTCGCTATTCGGAGAGTTACAGTGCGGCGCTGCCGGATTTCGTGAAGCTGGCGGAGAGTTTTCATGCTACCGGTCTGCGGGCGCGCAATCTGGGTGAGCTGGACGGGGTGATCGCGCGCATGCTGGCCGAGCCCGGGCCGGTGATCGCCGATATCTGTGTGGACAAGTTCGAAAATTGCTATCCGATGATCCCGTCGGGTGCGGCGCATAACGAGATGATCCTGGGGCCGGAGCATGCGGGGCGGACGGCGAGCATCACCGATGAAGGGATGATGCTGGTCTGATGGCTGTGCCCGATTCAAGCCTGCGGACCGCCACGATTTCGGTGCTTGTGGACAACGAGTCCGGCGTGCCGGCGCGCGTGATCGGGCTGTTTTCCGGCCGTGGCTATAACATCGACAGTTTGACGGTGGCGCCGGTGGACGATAACCGCGGGCGCAGCCGGATCAATGTGGTGACCAGTGGTACGGAGATGGTGATCGATCAGATCAAGGCGCAGTTGGATCGGCTGGTGCCGGTGCATCGCGTGGCGGATCTGAGCCGCGACGGGCCGCATGTGGCGCGGGAAATGGCGCTGGTGAAGGTTGTGGGGAGCGGCGAGCAGCGTGTGGAATCGCTGCGGATTGCGGACTCGTTTCGCGCGCGTGTGGTGGATACGACGGCTTCGAGCTTCGTGTTCGAGCTGACGGGCTCGAACGAGAAGGTGGATGCGTTTGTGGAGCTGATGCGGCCGTTGGGGCTGGCGGAGGTTTCGAGGACGGGGATTGCGGCGCTTTCGCGCGGGGTCGGGGCGCTTTAAGGAAGTAGCGAGGCGTGACCTTGCGTTGCCGCGCAATGACAGCCGCGAAGCGCTGAGTGACAAAAGTTTTTTGGTCCTTTTTTCAAAAAAGGACTGCTTTCTTCCTTAAGGATGGTGTGACGATGCGCGTGTATTACGACCGAGATGCCGACGTGAACCTGATCAAGTCCCGCCGGGTGGCCGTGATCGGCTACGGCAGCCAGGGCCATGCGCATGCGAAGAACCTGCATGATAGCGGGGTGACCGATCTGGTGGTCGGCCTGCGTCCTGGTTCGGCCGGGATTGCAAAGGCAGAGGGCGCCGGCCTGCGGGTGATGGGGCCGTCCGCGGCGGCCGCGTGGGCGGATGTGATCATGGTTCTGACGCCGGATGAGCTGCAGGGCGATCTGTATCGTGAGCATCTTGGGCCGAACATGAAGGAGGGGACGGCGCTAGCATTTGCGCATGGTCTCAACATCCATTTCAACCTGATCGATGCGCGACCGGATATCGACGTTTTCATGATTGCGCCGAAGGGGCCTGGGCACACCGTGCGTTCCGAATACGAGCGTGGGGGCGGGGTGCCGTGCCTGGTGGCGGTGCATCAGAATCCGAGCGGGAATGCGATGGAGGTGGCGCTGAGCTATGCGAGCGCCATTGGCGGCGGGCGCGCCGGCATCATCGAGACGACGTTCAAGGAGGAATGCGAGACCGATCTGTTCGGCGAGCAGGCCGTTCTGTGCGGCGGCCTGGTGGAACTGATCCGGGCTGGGTTCGAGACGCTGGTGGAGGCGGGCTATGCGCCGGAGATGGCGTATTTCGAATGTCTGCACGAGGTGAAGCTGATCGTGGACCTGATCTATGAGGGCGGGATCGCCAACATGAACTACTCGATCAGCAACACCGCCGAGTATGGCGAATATGTCACGGGGCCGCGGATCATCACGGCAGAGACCAAGGCGGAGATGAAGCGGGTGCTGGAAGACATCCAGTCCGGCCGGTTCACGCGGGATTGGATGCTGGAGAACAAGGTGAACCAGGCGAATTTCCGCGCCACGCGTCGCCGGAACGCGGAGCACCCGATCGAGCAGGTGGGGCAGCGTTTGCGGGGGATGATGCCTTGGATTGCGAAGAACGCGCTGGTGGACAAGGCGCGGAACTGAGGTTGCTGGGTTGGTGGAGGGAGCGCCCAAGGCTTCAACGGGGCGCATGCGCAGGTGGGGTGCCCAAGCGCACCCCACCCTGCGATGAGGGAGGTTTCCTTCATTACCGAAAAAAAAGCTGACGACTCTTCGGTTTCGTGACCAAAGGGGAAGGCGTTTAGACTAGCTGCTACGACAGGCGTCGTGTGGCCGACGCGCAGTCCTGATCCACAACCTGAATAGAGTCTGGAGTTCCCATGAAGCTTTCCCTGTTGAGCGCCGCTTTCGTTGCCACCGCCCTGTTCGCCGCCCCGGTCTTCGCGCAGACGGCTGCTCCGGCTGCAGCACCGGCTCCGGCCGCAGCACCCGAAGCTGCCGCACCGGCCCCGGCTCCTGCCGCTGACGCCGGCACGATGGCGCCGAAGAAGAGCCACCACTCTTCCAAGCACCACAGCCACAAGCACAGCAAGAAGGCTGCCGATTCCTCGATGGCTGCCCCCGACGCCGCTGCTCCGGCTGCCGACGCGCCCAAGAAGTAATCAGTCGTCAGTCGTCGGTCGTCAGAGTTTTCTGGCGGCTGACGGCGGCGATTTCTTGTCTGTTTACGCCTAGTCGGCTACTCTCGCCTTTATGAGACCGGCTCACCATCCTTGCGCTTTGAAGCGGAAGCTTGCCGCCTCCGCGTACCGCTCGCTTCGACTTATCGCCCCCTGAGCGGGGATGCCGGCCTATGCGCCGGCTCGTTCAGGGGCTGCCCGGCGCCATGCGCCACCCGGTAATCTCGAATAGCTGAGGCCATATCATGCCAATTGATCATCCGAGTTTCGGCCGTCTGGACGACGACCGCGTCATCATCTTCGACACCACGCTGCGCGATGGGGAGCAGTCGCCCGGGTTTTCGATGAACCTGGCGGAGAAGGTACGGCTGGCGCATGCGCTGGCTGAACTGGGCGCGGACGTGATCGAGGCGGGGTTTCCCATTGCCTCGCCTGGGGATTTCGAAAGCGTGGAGGCCATTGCACGCTCTGTCCGCAAGCCGGTGATCTGCGGCCTGGCGCGTTCGGCGCCCGGCGATATCCTGCGTGCGGCAGAGGCGGTGCGCCATGCGGAGCGGCCGCGCATTCACACCTTCATCAGCACCAGCCCGCTGCACATGAAATACAAGCTGCGCATGGAGCCGGAGACGGTGCTGGAAGCGGTGATCGCCAGCGTGAGCCTGGCGCGGCAGCACACGGCGGACGTGGAGTGGTCGGCGGAGGATGGCAGCCGGACGGAGCCGGATTTTCTGGCGCGCTGCGTGGAGGCGGCGATTGCGGCCGGGGCAACTACGATCAACATCCCCGATACGGTGGGGTATGCTCTGCCGGAGGATTTGACGCGGATTTTTACCGATTTACGGAATCGCGTGCCGGGGGCGGACACGGTGGTGTTCTCCGCGCATAATCACAACGATTTGGGGCTGGCGGTGGCCAATACGATCGCGGCGCTGCGGGCCGGCGCGCGGCAGGTGGAATGCACCATCAATGGCATCGGCGAGCGGGCGGGCAACGCGGCGCTGGAGGAGATCGTGATGGCGCTGCGCACGCGGCAGGATGCCATGCCGGTGCGCACGGGGGTGGAAAGCCAGCTGATCCTGCGCACCAGCAAGCTGCTGAGCACGATCACCGGGTTCGACGTGCAGCCGAACAAGGCGATCGTCGGGCGCAATGCGTTTGCGCATGAGAGCGGCATCCATCAGGACGGGATGCTGAAGAACGCGCAGACCTATGAGATCATGACGCCGGAAAGCGTCGGCTGGACGAAGACCAACCTGGTGATGGGCAAGCATTCCGGGCGCGCGGCGTTCCGCGACAAGCTGCAATCCCTTGGCTATGGCGAGATCGGCGACAATGCGCTGAACGATGCGTTCCGTCGGTTCAAGGACATCGCCGATCGCAAGAAGATCGTCTACGACGAGGACATCGTGGCGCTGGTCGATGACGAGGTGGGGCGCGACCACACGCGTATCCGGTTCATTGCACTCGATGTCCATGCAGGTTCCCGCGGGCCGGCACGCGCAGAGCTGACGCTGGAGGTGGACGGCTTGCAGACGACGGAGGCCGAGACGGGGGACGGGCCGGTGGACGCGACGTTCCGGGCGATCCGCGCCATTTTCCCGCATGAGGCGACGCTGGTGCTGTTCAGCGTGGGTGCGGTGACGGAGGGGACCGACGCGCAAGCGAAAACCACCGTTCGGCTGACGGAGAATGGCAAGATGGTGGACGGGCAGGGGGCGGATACGGACACGATCGTGGCCTCGGCACGCGCTTATGTTCATGCGCTGAACAAGTTGATGGTGAAGCGGTTGCGGACGGAGCCGGTGGCTATGGTTGGGTAAGGCAAGGCCTTCTTTTTTGGAAAAAAGAAGCAAAAAACTTTTGTCAGGCTGTCGCACGCCAAACTGACAAAAGTTTTTTGGTCCTTTTTTTCAAAAAAGGACTGCTTGCTTTCTTACCCGTGATGACCATGCGGCAGCCAATCGAGCGCCATGCGCGCCGCATCGGGACCGCCAAGCGACTGCGTGGGCGGTGTCGTAGCACCGGCGGAGGCCACGATGTCGATTGTGAGGCCGGCCACGTTGGCGAAGTCACTCGCCAGGTGGATCGCCTCACCGGAGAGCGTGCCGCTGCTGTAGGCGATGGTGTAGATGCTGCTGTGGCCGCCGGCGGCGATGGCGCCGAAATTGCCGGCGGTGACGCCGGAACCGGTGAGCGCGGTGCCGTTGATGGTGCCGCCATTAACTGTGGTCTGCAGCGCGCCGCGTAGGGCCGCGCTGCCGGCGGCGCCGATGTTCTCCACCTCGAAGTGAGCGGTGCCGCCAGCCTTGATGGCGATGGTGAGCGTGCCGTTGACGGAGGTGATGGTGGTGCCGTTGACGCCGACGATGGCGAGTTGGGTGCCCTGCCCATCGATGGTGCCGGTGACGCCGGCGAACGGATTGTAGCTGTTGCCCTTTCCTGCGCCGGTGTTGTTGTAGTCGCCGGTGACGGTCAGCGTGGTGCCGGAGGTGTTCAGCGCGCCGCCGGCGGTGGTCAGCGTCGCCAGCGTGCTGTTGGGCGAGCCTGCCGCGCTGGCGATGGTGGCCGAGGCTGCGACGCCGCTCAGCGTGAGGGAGCCGCCGGTGAGTGCCGCGGTGTCCGTGAAGGTGCCGGCGTCCAGGATCAGGCCGGTGTTCGCCAGGCCGCCGGTAAAGGCCAGCTGGTCATGGGCGGCGACCGAGATGGTGCCCGCATTGGTGAAGGGATCGGCAATGGTGCCCACGCCCTTTCCGGTGGCTTCGAACACGCCGGTGTTGGTGAAGGTGCCCGGGCCCGACAGGCTGGCGGTGCCGACGACATCGAAGGTGCCCGCAAAGCTGACGTTCGTCGCGATGTTCAGGGTCGCCTTGTTGAGCAGGGCGATGTTTCCGACGGACAGCGCGGCGCCCGTGTTCAGCGTTGTGGTGCCGCCGAAGCCGAGGGTGCCGGTGCCGCTGATGGTGCCGGTGATGCTGTTCGTCTTGCCGGTGAGGTCCAGCTCGCCGCCGGTGGCGATCAGCGCGCCTGCGTCGGTGAAGCTGGCGGCCAGCGTGCCGAAGCCGGTCAGGATCGAGCCGGCCTTGTCGGATAGGCCGCCGGCCTTCAGCGTGCCGCCGCCCAAGGTGACCGTGCCGCTGCTGGTGATCCTGTTCTTTGTCGTGTAGCCGCGATTGTTGAGGATCTGGAGCTGGCCGGATTTGGTGATGGTCTTCAGGCTGGTCTCGATGGTGGTTCCGCCGAAGCTGATCTCGGAGCCAGCGCCGGACAGGATGAGGGTTGCGGCATCGGCAATCACGGCCGTGCCGGTGAAGCTGGCGAGCGCGGTGGCGGTGCCGCCGGCGGAGAGGGCGCCGTAGCTGCCGCCGGTGAGCGTGCCGGTGGCACTGTCGTTGGTGAGCACGGCACCGGACTGGAAGGTGACCTTGCTGCCGCTATCGGCCTGGATGAGGCCCTGGTTGGTGTAGGTGCCGTTCTGGAAGATCAGCCCGCCTGAGCCTTCGCCCAGCATCTGGCCGGTGGCGGTATTGGTGCCGGTGCTGCCGAGGTTGACGAGAAGGGCGTTGGTGTCGGTGGCGGCGATGGTTCCGGCGTTGATGAGGGTAAGTTGGCCAGCACCGAGTTGGCCGGCGCCTGTGATGGTGTTGTTGAGGTTGTCGAGCACGTCGGCGGTGGCTGCCCCGTAGATGCGATTGCTGGCGTTGTCGGTCAGGGTAACGATGCCGCCGCCGCTGAGCGTGACAGTAGCACTCTCCAGGATCAGGTCGGTGCCGGCGTTGGTGCTCTGCAGGTTGATGGAGCCGGCGTTGACGATGGTGCCGGCCAGCGTGAGCGTGCCGTTATTGTTGACATCGATTTCCGCGCGGTTTGTGAGCGTGTGGGCAGAGCCGTCCAGATTGCTGATGTTGCCGTATTGGACGATGAATGCGCTGCCGGCGGTGCCGGTCAGCAGACCGCCGGCCAGGGTGGAGGATTGCAGGACGATGTTGCCGCCGGCGGCCGCGATGGTGCCGCTGGTGTTGCTGATGATGCTGCTGTTGATGACCAAGCCGCCGGTGTTGGTCGATTCGATCAGGCCGTTGTTGATGGCCGCGATGCTGCCCGTGACGATGCGCAGCGCATTGCCGGCAGCGTTCGCGTTTATGGTGGCGTCGTTGATCAGCGTCAGCTGGCCTACGCCGATCTGGCCGGCGCCGGTGATGGTGTTGTTCAGGTTCAGCAGCGTGTCGGCGGCGATAGCGCCGTAAATGCGGTTGTTGCCGTTATCGGATAGCGTAATGGTGCCGCTGCCGGTGAGAGTGACGGTGCTAGCCGTACTGCCGCCGATGATGAGGTCGGTGCTGGCATTGGCGCTTTGCAGCGCGATGCTACCGGTGTTCACGAGCGTGCCGAGCAGGCTGAGGGTGCCGTTATTGTTGACATCGACGCTGCCCGACGAGGTCAGCGCGCCGGATGAGCCGTCGAACGTGGCGCCGTTGCCATATTGCACGATGATGGCGGCCGTGCCGCTAGTGCTGACCAGGCCGCCCTGGATGGTGCTGCTCTGCAAATAGACGTTGCCACCGGCCGCCGTGACGGTGCCGCTGCCGTTGCTGATGGTGGTGCCGTTGACGACCAGGCCGCCCGTGCCGGTCGATTCGAGGAGCTTGTTGTTGACGATGGGCGCGGTGCTGCTCCGCAGCAGCAATTCGTTCACGCCGTTGGCGTTTATGGTGGCATCGTTGATCAGGGTCATCTGGTTCAGGCCGATCTGGCCGGCGCCGCTGATGGTGTTGTTGAGGTTGATCAGGGTGTCGCCGGCGATGGCGCCGTAGATGCGATTGTTGAAATTGTCTGACAGGGTGAGCGCGCCGTTGCCGGTGAGGGTGACGGTACCGGGCGTGGCGCCACCGGGGCCAACGATCAGATCCGTCGACGCGTTCGTGCTGCCCAATGTGATCAGGTTCTGGTTCACGATGGTGCCGAGCAGCGACAGCGTGCCGTTGTTCTGCACGGCCACGGTTCCCGAGCTGGTAACCGCCTGGGCCGCGCCGTCGAACTTCGCCCCTTGCCCGTAGGACACGACGATGTTGCCGGTGCCGGTGGTCTTGACCAGGCCGCCGACCAAGGTGCTGCTGTTCAGATAGACGTTGCTGTTGGCGGCCAGGATGGTGCCGCCGCTGCTGTCGTCGATGGTTGTGCTCTGCACCACCAGGCCGCCCACGCCCGTCGCTTCGATCAGGCCGCTGTTCTTGAGCAACGCGCTGGAGGTGTTGATCACCAGCGCATTGGAACCGGTGGCGTCCACGACGCCGGCTGCCTCGTTGATGAAGGTGAGCTGTGCGGAGCCGAGCTGGCCGGCGCCGCTGATGGTGTTGTTGACATTGTCCAGAACATCGGCGGCGGCCGCGCCGAAGATGTAGTTGTTGGCGTTGTCAGACAGGGTGATGACGCCGCCCCCTGTCAGGCTGAGCGTGGGTGTGCCGATGGTCAGTTCCGTGGTGGCGTTGGCGCTGAGCAAGTTGATCGTGCCGGCATTGACCAGCGCGCCCAGCACGCTGAGCGTCGCGTTGTTGTTGATGTCGAACGTGCCGGCATTGGTGATTGCGTTGGTCGAGCCATCGAGCGTGCTGCTGTTGCCGTATTCGACCAGGTTCAGGCCGCCGCCAGAAGTTGCCAGCTTGCCGCCGGCAATTCGCGAGCCGTTATCCAGCGCCACGAAAGCGCCGGCGCCCGCGGCCAGGATGGTGCCGGCGATGGCGTTGTCGATGGCGCTGTTGATCTGCAGGCCGGCGGCGCCGGTATCCTCGATCAGGCCGCTATTGGCTGCCGTCAGTGATCCTGTGTTGAGATAGAGCCGCACGCCGGCGCCGGTAGCGTCGATGATGCCGGCCGCTTCGTTTGTCAGGCCCAGGGACGCGTTGCCGAGGCGGCCGCTGCCGGCGATGGTGTTGTTGACGTTGTCGAGCACGTTGGTGCTTGCGGTGCCGAAGATGTAGTTGTTGCCGTTATCGGAGAGGCTGATCGTGCCGCCGCCGCTGAGTTTGACGAGCGCGCTTGCGATGACCAGCTCGGTTGTGGCGTTGGCGCTCTGCAGCGCGATCAATCCCTGATTGGCGATCGATCCTAGGATCGACAATGTGGCGTTGTTCTGGATCGCGAAGGTGCCGGTGTTGGTGACGGCGTTGGCCGTGCCGTCCAGCCCAGCGGAATAGCCGTATTGAACCGCGACCTCGCCGGCGGCCCCGGTGCTGAGGGTGCCGCCTTGCAAGGTGGCACCCTGCAGATAGACGGTGCCGCCGTTTGCGGTCACGTGGCCGGTGGAGCCGTCGTTGACGCTGCTCTGGATGGCGAGGGCGCCGCCGCCGGTTGCCTCCAGCAGGCCGCTATTCGTCACGATATTGGTGCCGGTGTTGAGGACCAGGGTCGTTGGAAGGTTCGCGTCCACGGTCCCGGCGGCGCCGTTGGTGAATTTCAGCTGGCCGGCGCCGAGTTGCCCGCCGCCTGCGATGACGTTGCTGGTGTTGACCAGTTGGTCGGTGGCGGCCGCACCAAGGATGCGGTTGTTGGCGTTGTTGCCCAGCAGGATCGTGCCGGTGCCGGACAGTGTCAGCTTGGCGCCGCCCACGACAAAGTCGGTAGTACTGTTGGCGGAGTTTAGCGCGAAAGTGCCGCTATTTGCGAATGTGGCAGCGCTGGCGCCGCTGCCGATGGTGTATGTGCTGCTGTTGCTGAGGTTCAGCGTGACCTTGTTATTGATGGACAGGCCCGCGACCGCGTCTGCGCCGGAGATGCCGATGGCGGTGGCGGCGGCCGTGCTAATGGTGACGGTGTCGCCCGCGCCGGGAACCTGCGGCGGCGACCAGTTGGCGGGGTTGTTGTAGTTGCCGTCGGCTGCCGCACCCGTCCACGTGATCGATGCCATTTTGTGTTCCACCCGTTCGTGCCCCGCCGCAAGTTGTGTGACGGCGTGGCATGGGTGTGGGCCGGAGAGAGAGCTGGCGCCATCGGAAAGCGCGTGAGTTTTGTGACGAAGTTCCGAAAAATCCGGCGGGCGCCGGGGCATTACACGCCAGGGTTGCGCATTTGCAATCCGGGATGGCAGCTCTAGGAAAAGTGCCCGACGATCGCGCAGCAAAGGCGTGGGCACTCGCGCAATCGGGCTAGGCGAAGGCGGCCAGGTTACGGCCGCCTCCCAGGCGTATCAGTAGCCGTTATAGCCGGGCGGTGGCGGCGGCGGCGGCGGGTAGCCGGGCTGCTGGTAGTAGCCGGGCGGGGGCTGCCGGTAATAGCCGGGTGGCGGCGGGGTTGGCGTGGTCGCGGCGCCGGTAATGGCGCCGGCACCGCCGCCAAGCAGCGCCCCAGTGACCGCACCGCGGCCGCCGCCCAGCGCACCGCCAACCAGAGCGCCGCCGACCGCGCCGATCCCCGCACCGCCCACGGCACGCTGGCCGGGGTCGTAGGGGTCGGTGCAGCCCGCCAGGCCCATCAGGCCTGCCAGTCCGAGCATCGAAGCTGCCTTGCGAATGGTCATTTCTGTCTCCCGAAAGAAGTCTATCGTCCTGGTGATGTGGCGGCGCCGGTGATGGCCCCAGCACCGGCGCCGATGGCCGCACCCGCCAAAGGATTGCCGCCGATGATGGCGCCGCCAATGGCGCCGCCTGCGGCCCCGATGCCCGCCCCGGTCACCGCGCGGGTGCCCGGATCGCGTCCGCATGCAGACAGAGTGGCGAGCAAAAGTGTCGAAATTACGAATGCGTAGCGCATGGCGTTGTCTCCTTCAGGGGGATAACGCACATGGTGAGGCTGCGGCGGCGGATCATTACAGTATGAAATGCAGGCGCACGCGAGGGTCCTCCGGGGGCTTGGCGCGCGCTTGCCCGCCTGGGGTGCTACGGGTAAGACGCGGCGCTTGTTTTCAGGGTTGGGGCGCCGCCCCTTAGGAAGCCGCGCATGTTCTCCCGCCTGCTAGGCGCCATGTCCGCCGACATGGCTATCGATCTCGGCACTGCAAACACGCTTGTCTATGTGAAGGGCCGCGGTATCGTGCTGGCGGAGCCGAGCGTGGTGGCCATCGCCGACGTGCGCGGCAAAAAGCAGGTGCTGGCGGTCGGCGAGGAAGCCAAGCTGATGCTGGGCCGGACGCCGGGCAACATCCAGGCGATCCGGCCGATGCGGGACGGGGTGATCGCCGATTTCGAGGTGGCGGAGGAGATGATCAAGCATTTCATCCGCAAGGTGCATAACCGGCGGAGTTTTGCATCGCCGATCATCATTGTCTGTGTGCCGTCGGGGTCCACCGCGGTGGAGCGGCGGGCGATCCAGGAGAGCGCCGAGAGTGCCGGGGCACGGCGGGTGCTACTGATCGAGGAGCCGATGGCGGCGGCGATCGGGGCTGGGCTGCCGGTGACCGAGGCAAGCGGGAGCATGATCGTCGATATCGGTGGGGGCACCACGGAAGTGGCCGTGATCTCGCTGGGGGGGATTGTCTATGCCCGGTCCGTGCGGGTGGGCGGCGACAAGATGGACGAGGCGATCATCAGTTATATCCGCCGCAACTATAATCTGCTGATAGGGGAGAGCAGTGCCGAGCGGATCAAGATCGGGCTGGGGGCGGCGCGACCGGCGGAGGGGAACGAGGAGGGGCCGTGGATCGAGGTGCGCGGCCGCGACATGATCAACGGCGTGCCGCGCGAGGTGCTGGTGAGCCAGCGGCAGATCGCCGAGAGCCTGGCCGAGCCAGTGTTCCAGATCGTGGAAGCGGTGAAGGTGGCGCTGGAGAACACGCCGCCGGAGCTGGCGGCCGACATTGTGGACAAGGGAATTGTGCTGACGGGCGGTGGGGCGCTGTTGCTGCGGCTGGACCAGGTGCTGCGGGAGGCGACGGGGCTGCCGGTGGTGGTGGCGGAGGATGCACTGAGCTGCGTGGTGCTGGGCACCGGGCGGGCGTTGGAGGAACTGAAGCGGCTGCGCAATGTGCTGACGACGATGTATTGAGGCGGGGTGATGGGATGCGAAGCACCCCATCCTACGGGAATACGCGCTGTCACAGGCATGTGAGCGGTTGGTCCAGATGCGACCAGGGCAAAAGCTTTTTGCTTCTTTTTTTCAAAAAAGAAGTCTTCCTTCCTGCTAAGGTCAAGCCGTGATCAGGCTTTCCACCCAAGCCCGCCAGGCGCTAACCCGCCTCACCTTGCCGGTGCTGATCGTCGCCTCGGTGGCGTTGATCCTGCTGGGGAGGGCGACGCCGCTGGTGCCCGAGCGGGCGCGGATCACGCTGTCGGATGCGCTGGCGCCGATCTATGCGGTGGTGGATGCGCCCTTGCGGGAGGTTCGGGCGGGGGCGCGGGCGGTGCGGGAGACGTTCCTGCTGCGCTCGGAGAACGAGCGGCTGCGGCTGGAGAATGAGCGGCTGCGGCATTGGTATGATGTGGCGATGGCGCTGGATGCGGAGAATGTGACGCTGAAGGACAATCTGCACTGGGTGCCGGATCCGAAGCTCAGTTACGTGACGGCGCGGGTGGTGGCGGATGCGGGCGGGGTTTATGCGCGGTCGGTGCTGCTGTCCGTGGGCCCGCACAGCGATATTCGGCGGGGGGAGGTGGCGTTGGACGCCAGCGGGTTGGCGGGGCGGGTGACGGAGGTGGGGGCGCGCAGCGCGCGTGTGCTGCTGATCACGGACATGAACAGCCGGGTGCCGGTGCTGCTGGAGCAGAGCCGGGCGCGGGCGATCTTGGCGGGGGCGAATGCGCCCAACCCGCGGCTGCTGTATCTGCAGGATGGCGCGCATCCGGCGGAGGGGGAGCGGGTGGTGACGTCCGCCGAGGCAGGGGCGTTCCCGTCGGGGCTGCTGATCGGAACGGTGCATTATGGAGCGTCGGACCGGTTGGAGGTGACACCGGCGGCTGATCTCGGGCGGCTGGAGGTGGTGCGGATTTTCGACTACGGGCTGGGTGGGGTGGTGCCGCCGGAGGCGCCTGGCCATGCGGCCGCGCATCCCTGACGCCTGATGGACAAGTCACCGGGGATACGGCCGCGCCAGGGTTTCTGGCACATGCTGGATACGGCGTCGCGCCATGCGCTGCCGGCGGGGCAGACGGTGGCGGTGCTGCTGCTGCTGTCCGCACCGCTGGGGATACCGGCGCAGGCGCAGCTGCAGCCGGCCTGGGCGCAGGCGAGCGTGTATTTTTGGTCGTTGTATCGGCCTGCCTCGATGCCGGCGCCGCTGATCTTTCTGGTGGGTTTGCTGTTGGATCTGCTGGCGCAGGGGCCGGCGGGGATACAGGTGCTGATTCTGCTGCTGCTTCACGGCGTGGTGCTGAAGGCAAGGCGGTCGCTGACACGCAGCGGCTTTGTGACGGTTTGGCTGGTGTTCATGGGAGTGGCCGTGACGGCCGCCGCGGTGGAGTGGCTGCTGGTGTGCCTGTTGACGTGGCACGCGCTGCCGCCGTCGCCTGGTTTGGTGGAGGCCGGGTTGGCGGCG
>Ga0123336_10001510_pt1 | contig 21339 bp, 18 predicted proteins | sample SSSSmetaG_FD_96466 | JGI IMG/M metagenome (GOLD analysis project Ga0123336, IMG submission 96466) | Glacier valley bacterial and archeal communities from Borup Fiord, Nunavut, Canada, to study Microbial Dark Matter (Phase II) - ​SSSS metaG | ecosystem: Environmental > Aquatic > Freshwater > Ice... | reverse complement strand
GCGGCGCGACACGGTCATGGTGGTGGCCTGCGGGCTGCACAACCTGCGCGTGCGCAGTCCCCTACGGGCGTATCCCGCGCCCGTACCCGCAAAATTCTCCATCTCTTCCGAATAAGCTTTATTCTTTACGACGTACAGCCCGGTGTCTTTATTGAAGACAAATGGAACAACGTCCAGTTTGCCGCAGAAATAGTCTGGGCGTATGACAGAGTGCAACTGGTGGATTTTCATTATAGAGAAAGCCAATCTCTCTTTGGTATCCGGTATATACATGAATCCAATCAGGGGCCGGTTTATGAAGCATATGCTTCATAAAAAACACAGCATCACAGAGCAGACCTTGTTACAGGCCCAAATAAATTTTATGCATATCCTCATGATGTGCCTTACAATACAATTCCAAACAGAGCACGTGATTGGGTGTATGAATTGGAATAGTTATTTGATAGTACCTACTACCTCGGCCCGCTCCGTGAATATCCAAGTCGCCTTTACAGTTGGGCCGGCGAGCAAACGCAAAGCGTCGGCAACGGGGGCGAACGCGCCGTGGCCGCCCTCCTCTCCTCCCGCAACCAAGGCCCCACCATTGACATGGGCCCCGACCAGCCCAAGCGCACCGTCGAAGAGCACGTGGCCCATTGGCTGAAAGAGCTAGGCCTGATTTACTCCTTCAAAGTGCAGCCCATTGCGCCGAACCGCAAGGAGTACGAGGTGCGCATTCAGCGCACGGCCGAATCGGCGAGCGTGTTTTTGACCGACGTGGGCTTTGGCGTGTCGCAGATACTGCCGGTGTTGGTGCTGCTGTTTTACGTGCCGGAGGGCAGCACCGTGATACTAGAGCAGCCCGAAATCCATTTGCACCCGGCGGTGCAGGCGGGACTGGCCGATGTATTTATCGATGCCATCCAGCGGCGCAAGCTGCAAATCGTGCTCGAAAGCCACAGCGAACACCTCTTGCAGCGCCTGCAACGGCGCATGGCCGAGGCGGTGATTACGCCGGATGCCATCAAGCTGTATTTCACGTCCATTGCCAAAGGCCGCTCGGAACTGACCACGCTGGACCTGGACGAGTACGGCAACATCCGTAACTGGCCCGAAGGCTTCTTTGGCGATGCGCTGGGCGAGGCCGCCGCCACGATGCGGGCCGAAATGAAGCGCCGCCTGGGCGAACAGCCCGCGTAGCCCGTGCACTACCTCATTGACACCAACGTGGCCGTGGTAGCCAGCGGCCGTTCCGACGCCGGGCCCGCGTGCGTGCTGGCCGCCGTGGACCGGATATCGCAGTTGCAACAAAGCGAAATTTTAGTGCTGGACGACGGGTTTCACATCCTGGGCGAGTACGACCACAACTTGCATTCGGACGGCCAACCGGGACTGGGCGACGCTTTCTATTTATGGGCGCTGCGCAACCGCAGCAACTCGCGCCACTGCGAGCAGGTGCCGCTGGTGCTAGCCGACGACGGCAGTTTTGCCGCCTTCCCCACCGCTGCCGAACTGATTAAATTTGACCCGTCGGACCGCAAGTTTGTGGCCGCGGCGCTGACGCACGCCGCCAATCCGCCGGTGGTGAACGCCGTCGATACCGATTGGCACGCGCACTACACGGCGTTAGTTGGCCACGGGGTGCGGGTCGAGTTCCTGTGCCCGGCGGAGATGACGCGTCCCCGCCGGGCCTGAACGCCAACGAACCGCAACACAGCCGCCCCCGCCGGGTTCCGGCGGACCGGCGGGGACCCAAGGAAACGCCCCTGAAGGCCGAAGCAATACACCGGGAGGTTTCGCCCAAAGCATTGAGACGTTTTTGAAAAACACCGGGAAGTTTTCAAAAAACGTCTCAATGCTTTTTTAAAACCTCCCGGTGTTTTGCCCAGGGCCCTATTTACCGGGCTTACGGGCGGCGGTTTTGGCCGGGGCGGCCGCGGCGCCGCTCACGCGCTTGAGGTCGGCGCTCTGCATGGCTTGGGCGAAGAGCTTGCCGGGGCGGAAGTTGACGTTGACGTTGGTGACGAGAGCGGTAGTGAATTCCTTTTCCGAGGCCGCGCCGGTGCTTTTCAGCGAGGTGGAGAAGGAGCCAAAGTCGCCGCAGCGCACGATGCGGCCGTCGGCCATTTCGCCGGGCACCACCTGAAAAAGGGCTTCAAGCACGGCCATCACGTCCACCGAGCTGACCGTGGAAATGTCGCTGATGCGCTTGGCCAAGCCGCGCACGGTGGTTTCGCCGGTGCTTTTGGTCACGGCGTAAAACTTCTTGGGGGCGGTGGGCTTGCCGGGGTTGCCGCGCTCGGCCAGGGAATACTCAATGGGCATGGGATAGAGGGGGTTGGTGAGCCGGCAAGCTACGCGTTTTCCGGCAATCCGCGACCGCCGCCGCCGGGGCCCGGCGGGCACAAAAAACCCCGACTCGGGGAGGAATCGGGGCTGCTGCTAAGGAAACTAGCTGAGGGGATGGGATTCGAACCCACGATGAGCTTTTGGCCCATACACACTTTCCAGGCGTGCTCCTTCGACCACTCGGACACCCCTCAAGGATGGTGGCTGGCGGGGCAAAGATAAGGCGGGAAAGGGAGTTGTCAGTTATTCACAAGCAATGAACAGTTATCCGTAAGCAAAAAAACGTCATGCTGAGCTTGTCGAAGCATCTCTACCGCTTCGTGGCAAAGGCATTGATTGCTATTGAGGTAGAGATGCTTCGGCAAGCTCAGCATGACTTGCTTTCCTGCTCACAGCCCCCTCACGGCGTAATCTCGCCCCGCAGGTTCGTGCCCAGCAGCTCGCGGGTGCGGGCCTCCCCCAGCCCCAGGCCGAGCACGAACATGAGCTTGGTGACGGCGGCCTCGGTGGTGATGTCGTCGCCGCCCACCACGCCCAGGCCGGCTAGGTGGGCGCTGGTTTCGTACTGGCCCTGCACCACGCGGCCCTCCTCGCACTGGCTCACGTTGAGCAGCCACACGCCGCGCTGCCGGGCTTCGGCCAGGCACTGCAGGAACCAGGGCGCGGTGGGCGCGTTGCCCGAGCCGTAGGTTTCGAGCACGCAGCCGCGCAGGCCAGCGATGCCCAGGGTGGCCCCCACCACGGCCTCGGTGATGCCCGGGAACAGGCGCAGCACGGCCACGGCGGTTTCGAGGCGGGTGTGCACCTCGAGGCAGGCGCCGGGCAGCAGGCGCACGCTCTTGTCGTCGAATTCCAGGCGGATGCCGGCGCGGGCCAGCGGGGGGTAATTCTCGCTCTTGAAGGCGGCGAACTGCTGGCTTTCCACCTTTTTGGCCCGGGTGCCGCGGATGAGCACGTCGTTGAAAAACACGCACACCTCGGGCACCCGCACGGTGCGGGCGCGGGGGTGGCGGGCGGCCGCGATTTCGAGGGCCGTGACGAGGTTGCGCTGGGCGTCGGAGCGGCTGGCGCCCACCGGCACCTGCGCCCCGGTGAACACCACGGGCTTGCCCAGGTGCTCGAGCACGTAGCTGAGCGCGGCCGCCGAATAGGCCATCGTGTCGGTGCCGTGCAGCACCACAAAGCCGTCGAAGTCGGCGTAGTGCCGGCCGATGAGCTGGGCCAGAAACAGCCAGTCGGAGGGCGTCACGTTGCTGCTGTCGATGGGCGCGGGCAGGGCCAGCAGCGCCAGGCGGTAGGGCAGGCGGGCCAGCTCGGGCATCTTGCGGTCGAGGCGCCCAAACTGGACGGGCACCAGCTCACCGGCCCGGTTCAGGGCCATGCCCACCGTGCCGCCGGTGTAGATGACGAGCAGCCGCGGCGCGGCGTCGTCGGCCGCATCGGCGCGGGTGGGCAGGGGCAGCAGCGGCAGGTCGAGGTCATGCATGGGGAGCGGGGAGCGGGGAGCGGGGAGCGGGGAGCGGGGAGCGGGGAGCGGGAAGCAGGGAGCAGGGAGCAGGGAGCAGAAGAAACATCAAACTCCCCTCCTTACCAAGGAGGGGACGTGGCCGCGAAGGGGACACTGGGGTGGTTGTGGGCGTTGCACGATGGACGAACGATGGGCAAACGATGCCCGAACGGAGGCTGCTCAACAAGTCCTAAGGGCGCGACCGGGCGAACCACCCCCGTCCGAGCCTGCGGCTCGAACATCCCCTCCTTGCCAAGGAGGGGAGCCGCAAGGTAGCCCGCCGCTTTTTTCCGCAAACACGCAGCCGGGGGGTTCGGTCTGCCGTATGGCCAACGGCCCTTGCCCTCCCCGTCTCCATGTCTGACCTCTCCCCTGACCCCGCCAAACCCGTCGCCGACGTCGTGCTCATCGGCGCCGGCATCATGAGCGCCACGCTCGGCGTGCTGCTCAAGGCTCTCGACCCCGCCCTCACCATCGCCGTGTTCGAGCGCCTCGACGCCGTGGCCGCTGAAAGCTCCGACGCCTGGAACAACGCCGGCACCGGCCACTCGGCCTTCTGCGAGCTCAACTACACCCCCGAGCGGCCCGACGGCTCCATCGACATCGGCAAGGCCGACAAGATTGCCGAGCAGTTCGAGCTGAGCAAGCAGTTCTGGGCCTCGCTGGTGCAGGACGGCCACTTGCCCGACCCCGCGGCCTTCATCCACGCCATCCCGCACATGAGCTTCGTGTGGGGCGCGGCCAACGTTGCCTACCTGCGCAAACGCCACGCCGCCTTGCTGCACTCGCCCCTGTTCCAAGGCATGGAATTCAGCGACGACCCGGCCCAGATTGCCGCCTGGGTGCCGCTGGTGATGGCCGGCCGCGACCCGGCCGCGCCCGTGGCCGCCACCCGCATGGCCATCGGCACCGACGTGAACTTCGGCGCCCTCACCCGCGCCCTGTTCGCGCACCTGCAGGCCCAGCCCGGCGTCGAGTTCCACCTCAACCACGAAATCGAGGACTTCCGGCAGAAGGACGACGGCATCTGGCGCCTCAAGGTGAACTACCGGGGGCTCGACGAAAGCCGCATCGTGCGGGCCCGCTTCGTGTTCATCGGGGCCGGCGGCGGCTCGCTGCCGCTGCTCGAAAAGTCGGGGATTCCGGAAGCCGCCGGCTTCGGCGGTTTCCCCGTGAGCGGGCAGTGGCTGAAGTGCCAGAACCCGGCCGTCATTGCCCGGCACGAGGCCAAGGTGTACGGCAAGCCCGCCGTGGGCTCGCCGCCCATGTCGATGCCCCACCTCGACACCCGCCAGATAAACGGGCAGAAGGAATTGCTGTTCGGGCCCTACGCGGGCTTCAGCACCAAGTTTTTGAAGAAGGGCTCCTACACCGACCTGTTCAAGTCCATCGAGCTGGGCAACATCCGCCCGCTGCTCTACGCCGGGGCCCGCAACCTGGGCCTGACCCGGTACCTCGTCGGGCAGGTGCTGCAGTCGCCGGAAGAGCGCACGGCGGCGCTGCGCGAATACTACCCCCAGGCCAACCCCGCCGACTGGCAGCTGGCCGTGGCCGGGCAGCGCGTGCAGGTCATCAAGAAGGACAAGAAGGAAGGCGGCGTGCTAGAGTTCGGCACCGAGCTGGTGACGGCCGCCGACGGTTCGATTGCCGCCCTGCTCGGGGCCTCGCCGGGGGCGAGCACGGCCGTGGCCATCATGCTCGATTTGGTGCAGCAGTGCTTCCCCGCGCGCGCCGCTACGCCGGAGTGGCAGGCCCGTTTCCGGGCGCTGGTGCCCTCCTTTGGCCAGCCCCTGGCCGCCGACCCGGCCCTGACGGCGGCCGTGCGCGAGCGCAGCCGCCGGGCGCTGCGCCTCCCCGCCGGGCCGGCCGCCGCGTAGGCTAATCCAATTCCTGCTGGGCCGCAAACTCCTGCAGCAGGGCCGTGAGGGCGGGCCATTGGCGGGACTCGTCGGGCAAGGCGGGCAGCGGCGGGTGGTTGGCGAGGTGGCCGGCCAACTGGGTGCGCTGGGCCGGCGCCAGCGCCGCAAAGCCCATGTTCCACTCGGCAAAGGCGCGGCCGGCCACCGGGCCGTCGTGCAGCGTGAGCACGTCGTAGTGGCGGACGTCGCGGGCAATGGCGGCGTAGAGGCGGCGCACGGCGGCCGGCGGCCCCTCAATCACCTGCACGATGTACTCGTCGCCGTACAGCAGCAGGCCGCTGATGTGCTCGCTGTGGTTGCGGGCGCGCCACGGGCCCAGCAGCCGTTGCAGTTCCGAAGCGGAAAGCGAAAAGGTGGCCCTGCTTTGGTAAACCAGTTGGTGGATTTGCACGCGTGGAGAAAAAGGGTAAGCTATTGGCGCGCCAAGTTACCAGAAAGTTTCCTTCACGGGCCCGTATTTATTCTAGCTTTGTGCACGCCTTTTTCTGCAAGCCTGTGCTCAAACCCTACGTATTCCTGGCCCTCGCGGCGCTGCTGGCCGGCCCCGCGCCCGCCCAAACGCCGCCCGCCGAAACCCTGCTCCTGCGCGAGCCGGCCCTGAGCCGCGACCGGCTGGCCTTCAGCTACGCCGGCGACATCTGGCTGGCCAACCGCGACGGCTCGAACCCGCAGCGCCTCACCGTGGGCCCCGGCGTGGAAACCAACCCCCACTTTTCGCCCGACGGCCAACTCATCGCCTACACCGGCGACTACGACCGCAACGCCGACGTGTACGTGGTGCCCGTGAGCGGCGGGCAGCCGCGCCGCCTCACCTGGCACCCCTCGGCCGAAACCGTGCGCGACTGGACGCCGGATGGGAAGCACATCCTGTTCAGCAGCTCGCAGGAAGCGTATGCGCGCTCCCTGCAGCTGTTCACAGTGGCGGCTACCGGTGGCCTGCCCACCCGCCTGCCCCTGCTCATGGGCGAGAAAGGCAGCTACTCCGCCGACGGCCAGGTGCTGGCCCACACGCACATCACAGACGCCACCGGCACCTGGAAGCACTACCGCGGCGGCCGCACCGGCCCCATCTGGCTGACGAATTTGCACACGCTGGCCACCGAGGAAATTCCCCACGAAAACGCCACCGACACCAGCCCGCTCTGGCTGGGCGGCAAGGTGTATTTCCTCAGCGACCGGGCCCGCGCCAACAACGTGTTTGTGTACGACCCGGCCACCAAAAAAGTGGAGCAGCTGACGCGCCACGCCGACTACGACGTGAAGGCGCTGGGCGGCTTCGGCACCGAGCTGGTGTACGAGCAAGCCGGGCGGCTCCACATTCTTGATACCGCCGCCGGCAAAACCGCGGACCTGCACATCAGCATTACGCCCGAGGTGCTGGCCCTGCGCCCGCAGTACCGCAACGTGGCCCCGATGGTGCGCGCGGCCGCCATCTCGCCCACCGGGATGCGGGCCGTGGTGGAGGCGCGCGGCGACATCTTCACGGTGCCCGCCAAAAAAGGCGAGAGCCGCAACCTGACCCACTCCGACGGCGCCCACGAGCGCTACCCGGCGTGGTCGCCCGACGGCACGCGCATTGCCTACGTGTCGGACGCCGCGGGCGAGTACCAGCTGCGGGTGCAGGACCAGCGCGGCAGCGCGCCCGCGCAGTCGTATTCGCTGGGGCCGGCGTCGTTCTACTTCCACCCGCTGTGGTCGCCCGACAGCAAGAAAATTGCCTACACCGACAAGAAGCTGAACCTGTGGTACCTGGATTTGGTCGCGAAAAAACCGGTGCGGGTGGCATCCGATACGTATGGCCCCATCCTCGGCGAGCCGGCCCTGGACCCGGCCTGGTCACCCGACGGGCAGTGGCTGGCCTATTCGCAGCAGATGCCCAACCACCTGCGCACCGTGTGGGTGCACCACTTGCCCAGCGGCCGGCGCTTCGCCATCAGCGACGGGCGCAGCGACGCCACGGCACCCGCCTTTAGCCGCAACGGCAAGTACCTCTTTTTCTCGGCCAGCACCGACGTGGGCCTGCGCACCACCTGGCTCGACATGACGTCGTATGACCGGGTGAGCAAGCGCACCCTGTACGTGGCCGTGCTCAACCGGCAAGACGCCTCCCCGTTCGCCCCGCAGAGCGACGAGGAAAAGGGCGCCATCGCCCGGCCCGATTCCGTGGTCATCGGCAAGCCGATGGGCAACCGCCCCGCCCCCAAAGTGGCCGTGAAGGACCTGAAAGGCAAGAAGCCCGACGCCGTGAAGGTCGTCATCGACACCGCCGGCATGAGCCAGCGCGTGCTGGTGGTGCCCGGCTCGGCGGTGGGCGACCTGGGCACGGTGCAGGCCGCCGACGGCGACAAGGTGTTTTACCTGGAGCAAGTGCCCGCCGCCACCGCGGCCGGCCCCGACGCCGCCCCGGCCCCGCCCACCCAGCGCCTGCACCGTTTCGACGTGAAGGAGCGCAAGGACGAGGTATTTATGGCCGAAGTGACGGACTATGCCCTGAGCGCCGACGGCAAGAAAATCCTGTACACGGCCCCGAAAGACGCCTACGGCATTGTGGAAGCCGGCGGCAAGCCCGCGGCCGGCGACGGCAAGCTCGCCCTCACCGGGCTCGATTCCTACATCGACCCGCGCCACGAGTGGGCGCAGATGTTCAACGAAGTGTGGCGCCTGGAGCGCGACTACTTCTACGACGCCAACATGCACGGCCTGGACTGGGCCGCGACCAGGAAGAAGTACGAAGTTTTTCTGCCCCACGTGGCGCACCGGGCCGACCTCAACTACCTGTTTGCGGAGATGATGGGCGAAATGGTGGTGGGCCACAACTACGTGGCCGGCGGCGACATGCCCGCCCTCACCCCCGACCCCGTGGGCCTGCTCGGGGCCGACTACGAGGTGGCCAACGACCACTACCGCTTCAAGCGCGTGTTCAACGGCGAGAGCTTCAACCCCGGCCTGCGGGCGCCGCTCACCGGGCCCGGCGTGAACGTGCAGGCCGGCGACTACCTACTGGCCGTGAATAACCGCCCGCTGCGCGCCACCGACAACGTGTACAGCTTCTTCGAGAACACCGTGGGCAAGCAAATCACCCTCACCGTGAACACGAAGCCGTCGCTGAGCGGCGCCCGCGAGGTGACGGTGGTGCCCGTGGCCAGCGAGGCCACCCTGCGCCGCATTGCCTGGGTGGAAGGCAACCGCCGCAAAGTGGACGAGCTGACCGGCGGCCGCGTGGCCTACGTGTACCTGCCCAACACCAGCCAGGAAGGCTACGAGTTTTTCAACCGCTATTATTTCAGCCAGCTCGACAAGGAAGCCGTGATTGTGGACGAGCGGTTCAACGGCGGCGGCTTCGTGGCCGACTATATTCTGGACCTGCTCAACCGGCCGCTGCTCAGCTATTGGGCCCCGCGCGAGGGCCGCGCGTTTACCTCGCCCGGCGCCTCCATCTACGGGCCGAAGGTGATGCTGGTGAACGAATTTGCCGGCTCGGGCGGCGACGCGCTGCCGGCGTTCTTCCGGCGGCGCAGCCTGGGCACCATCGTGGGCAAGCGCACCTGGGGCGGGCTTATTGGCATTTCAGGCTACCCCGTGCTCATGGACGGCGGCACGGTCACCTCGCCCAGCTTCGCCATCTACAGCCCCGAGGGCCAGTGGGAAATCGAAAACCAGGGCGTGCCGCCCGACATCGACGTGGACGTGCTGCCCAACGCCACCCAAAACGGCGCCGACCCGCAGCTGGCCAAAGCCGTGGAGGTTGTCCTCGGCGACCTGAAAAAGCAGCCCTTCAAGCCCCTGCCCATTCCGGCCCAGCACCCCGAGCGGGCCGGCGGCAAAATGGAGCGGTAGGAGAACGGCGTAGAGACGCATATTTGCGTCTCGTTGTTGAACGACTGACCCGGCGTTGTGCTCACGCCATTGTTCAACGACGAGACGCAAATATGCGTCTCTACGCCGTTCTATTGGCATCTTCAGCACCCAACAACCCTTAGCGGTTGTTCATCACCCGAAATTGTTCGTCCAGCTCGGCGCGGGACGCCAGCCGTGATTTTTCCGAACTGCCAAAGCCGACTTCCTGCTCGCCGGCCGCTAGGCGCGCCATTACCGAATCGGCAAATTCGTCCACGTTCACGCCGAAGGTGTGCAGGCCCGGCCCGCCGAGGTCGGTGTCCACGGCCGGGGGCACGATTTCGAGCACCGCAATGCCAGCGGGTGCCAGCTGGTGGCGCAGCGAAAGCGTGAACGAGTGCAGCGCCGCCTTGGTGGCGCTGTAGATGGGCACGAACGCGGCCGGCGCAAACGATAGCCCCGAAGTGACGTTGATAATGACCGCGCCCGGCTGCGCCCGCAGGTGCGGCACCAGCAGCGTGGCCAAGTGCACGGGCGCTTCCACGTTGATGACCAATTCCTGGCGGCGCTGGTCCCAATCGGTGTCGGCGTCGGCGGCCAGTTGGATGCGGTTTTGAATGCCGGCGTTGTTCACCAGCACGTTCAGGCGCGGGAACTCGGCCTTGGCCCAGCGCACCAGTTCGATGCGCTCGGCCGGGCTGGCCATGTCGCACACGCGGGTGCGCAGGCCGGGGTGCCGCTGCTGGGCCTCGGCGAGCTTGTCGGCGCGCCGGCCCACGATGAGGACTTCGCTGCCCGCGTTAAGAAAACGCACGGCCAGGGCCAGGCCGATGCCCGAGGCGCCGCCGGTGAGCAGCACGGTGTTGTGGGATAGGTTCATGGGAAGAAGTTACAATGATATAATTCGGTGAAAGCCCGCCGCTACCCGGTTTAACGGGCTGGTGGTTGAACGGTTGGGGCAGCCGGGGCCTTACCTTGCGGGCTTAACTGCGGTTGCGCGCCATTTCCCGCCCCTTTATGATTACCCTCGAACCCTTCACTTCCGACGATTTCGCCCAGCTCATGGCGTGGGTCGACGACGAGCGGCTGATGAAAGAATGGAGCGGCGCCATGTTTTCCTTTCCCCTCACCGAGTCGGGGCTGACGTGGTACGTGGAGGGCTCGAACGACATCAACGACCCCAACGTGTTCATCTACAAGGCCGTGGACGCGAAGACGGGCGACACGGTGGGCCACATTTCGCTCGGGGGCATCAGCCAGCGCGACCGGGCCGGGCGCATCACCCGCGTGCTGGTGGGCAACAGCACCGAGCGCCGCCGCGGCATCTGCCAGGGCATGGTGCGGGCCCTGCTGCGCATCGGCTTCGAGGACTTGCAGCTGCACCGCATCAGCCTGGGCGTGTACGATTTCAACCACGCCGCCGTGAACTGCTACCTCAAGTGCGGTTTCCGGCAAGAAGGGCTGCTGCGCGACGTGGTGCGCCACGGCGACGGCTACTGGAGCCTCATCGAAATGGGCATTCTGGAAGACGAGTGGCGGGCCCTGCACCCCAAGGCGGCCGGGGCTGCTTAAGCCCCCCCGGCCGGCCAGGCAACCGGGAGCCGGATGCCGAAATAGGTATCCAGGGCCTGCTCGTACGCCGCGTCGTCGCCTAAAACGGTGGCGGTGACGCGGCCATCGGGCCGACGGATTTTCAACTCCCGGTCGACCAGGCTGGCACGGAAATCGGGCGCGGCCAGGGTGCTGATGCGCTGCTTGCGAAAAGGCGAATCGGGCGACTGCGAGTAAAAGAAGTTCATCATCTGGTAATCGCTGGGCTGGGCTTCGTCCCGGGTGAACGTGTAGAGGCTTTGCCACTGGCCCTGGATGTGGAGCTGCAGGTGGTAGTTGTGCTGCGGGGCGGCTTGCAGGCGGTAGCGGTCAAAAAACTGCTGGTGCTCGGGGCCCACGGCAAGCGGAATCGGTTCGATGAGGCCGTTGGTCCCGAAGCCCAGGTCGGCGAGCCAGGGCTGCCCGGCCACGTCCACCTCAAGCACCTGGTGGGCGCGGGGCCGCAGCGGGTGCCCGGCAATGAGGTTGCGGCCCACCAGCCCCATCACGGCAAAACCCAGCTGCTGCAGCACCAGCCGGAACAGGCCGTTCAGCTCGTAGCAGTAGCCGCCGCGCCCCTCCTCCACCAGCTTCCGCTGCAGGCTGGCCGCGTCGAGGCCGATGGGCCGGTTGAGGTGGACGTCGAAGTTTTCGAAGGGAATGCTGAAGGCCTGCGCGCGATGCAGGCCCACCAGGGTTTCCAGCGAGTGCGTGAGCGGGCCGCGGTAACCAATGCGGGCGGCGTAAGCTGGAACATTAACGAGAGAATCAGTCATGGCGGAGCGAGGAGGCACAAACGGAACCGGCCGTCAATTACGCCAAAAACGACGTACCAGTCAACTCCTCGCTCAGCTCCCAGAGCCGGCGGGAGTGCGCGGGCGTGTTGAAAGCGTGGTTGACTGGCGCGACCTTTTTCTTGGCAAAAAAGCCCCCGCTGACGGCCGCTACCTCGGGCGCGGAAGCCAGGAAAATGCTGGTTTCGGCCCCTTTTTCCACGGAAATCATAAACGGGCGGCCCAACTGCGTGAGGGCGGCCAGCCAGCCGCCGGCGCTGGCCCCAAAGCGGGTGGCCACCACGCCCGGGTGCACGGCATTGGTGGTCACGTTCGTGATTTTGTGGGCGCGCAGGCGGCGGGCCATTTCCTGGGTGAACAGGATGTTGTAGAGCTTGGTGTTGCCGTACACGCGCAGGGCGCTGTAGTGCCGCGCCGACTGCAGGTCGGCCAGGTCGGGCTTGGCGGCCTTGTAAGCCATCGAGGACAGGTTCACTACGCGGGCGGCCGGACTGGCCCGCAGCTTGTCGAAAAGCAGCGCCGTGAGCAGGAACGGGCCGAGGTGGTTGGTGGCCAGCCCCAGCTCGTTGCCGTCGGGCGAGAGCTGCCGCTCGGCCCCGAAAATGAGCCCGGCGTTGTTCACCAGCACGTCGAGGCGCGGGTAGCGAGCGTTGAATTCGGCGGCGGCCCGGCGCACCTGGCCCAGGTCGGCCAGGTCGGCCAGCAGCACGTCCACCCGGTCGTGGCCCGCGGCGGCCCGAATTTCCTGTTGGGTGGCGGCGGCTTTGGCGGCGTTGCGGGCCAGGATGACGACGTGGGCGCCCAGCTTGGCCAGCTCCGTGGCCGTGATCTGGCCGATGCCGGACGTGGCGCCGGTGACGAGGATGATTTGATGCTGAAGGTCGGGCATGGACGTGGGCGAATAAGTTTGTTGCCGCGTAGACGTAATCCCCGGCAAAATGCTGGGTTTTGCTTGCGTCCCCACCCTTTTCCGTGATGAAAGCCCTCCTGCTCATCGATATTCAAAACGATTTCCTGCCCGGCGGCCGGCTGGCCGTGCCGGGCGGCGACGAAATCATCCCGCTGGCCAACGCCCTGCAGCCGCGCTTCGGCCTGGTGGTGGCCACCCAGGACTGGCACCCGCCCGGCCACCAGAGCTTCGCCAGCAGCCACGCCGGCCGGGTGCCGTTCGAGGAAATCGACCTGCACGGCCTGCCGCAGGTGCTCTGGCCCGACCACTGCACCCAGGCCAGCGCCGGCGCCGCCCTGGCCCCGGCCCTGGACACGGCGCGCATCGAGGCCATTTTCCGCAAGGGGACCACCCCGGAAATCGACAGCTACGGCGCGTTTTTCGACAACGGCCACCGCAAAAGCACCGGCCTGGCCGCCTACTTGCGCGGCCGCGAAATCAGCGAAGTGTTCGTGGCCGGGCTGGCCGGCGACTATTGCGTGTACTACTCGGCGCTGGATGCGCTGGCGGCCGGATTTGCAACGTCTGTCATCACCGATGCCACCCGCGCCATCATCCCGGCCGGGTGGGCGGCGGCGCAGGCCGACTTGCGGCGGCATGGCGCCCAACTGGTGCGCAGCACCGACTTGCTTTAAGCTACATGAGAGTCACCAAAAGGAACCGGCAAGTTGCCGGGCCTTTTTTTCGTGAAGTGGCTGGTTGAAAATTCAAGTCAGCCCGTCATGTCGAGCGCCGGTGAGACATCTCGCCCGCCTTGTTGACCGGTTTTGATTACTATCCAGTGGATGATGTTTCGGCGGCGCTCGACATGACGATGGAAAGGGTCATTTCGGCGCCTCCTCAAATGTTGCGCTTTACCAGCTTCATACCCAGCAGGCCCGCGTCCGGCAAGGCGGCAGATTCGGGCTTTTAGGCGTGTCGACTAGGGTTTCAGCAGCCGGGTGGTGGCCGTGGAGGTGCTCACGCGTAGCTGGTAGGAGCCGCTTGCGCCAAGCCGGACCGGACCCCGCCACCCGCAACTGGCTCCACAGCGCCCAGCGCATTACAGAGCGGCAAAGGCTCAGCCTTAACTTCCGGACCGAGGATTTCTACCTCGGTCCGGGCCCCCGGCAGGGGCTGCCGAGTACCAGCACCTATAGCCCAGCCGCGGCCAGCGCCGCTAGCAATAGCAGGCAGCGGTAGAGGTAAGCGTGTTTCATGCGAATGCATGAACTTAAGGAGGTAGCCAAAACCTGATTTTCAATTCCAGTTAAACCGCGAACAGGCGCATCCGTCCCACGAGCTACAGGTACGACGGCCACCAATATAAATAGCGGTGCTTGTAGCCCTGTTACCAGTGGCAGGGTCCATTTAAGGGCATCACCACCGCGGCCCATACCGCGTACCCCTGCAGCAAGCTGGGAGATATGCTGTCAGCCAGTTAGAAGAGGCAAAACTGTAGCTTACCGGATGGCCAAATGCCAGACGCGTCCACACCCAGGCGCCGCCGCTATTCAGGAGAATATGCAGTGGGCAAAAAAAGAAGAATAGGCCACGTATTCACTCCGCACTAAAGTTAGGATTCACAATTTGCAGATGTGGTCGAACGCCACGATAATTATCTTGAAGTCGACGGTTTTAACGCACGTTTTCGACTTGAGTCTACTAGTAAAGCCTTATTTTACAACTTAATCGCCGCCTTACTCGCTACCTTTTTTCGATTCATTTTTTATAAAATAACCCTTCAAAGAATCTCCAACTTTAAAAGTTGAAAGGATTGTGTTAGCTGAATAAACTGCGAATTTTAATAACGAATTATCTTCAATTTTCTTGCGTATTAACTCATCATCTGTACGAAAGGTATGTGGGGTTGAGTCTTCCTTGAGGGCTGTCTCCTTGGCTTCGTTGATGCGCCCCACGCTGATACCAGTAGCTTCTATTTTTTTCATTTGAAAGCCAGACTTCTCAAAGAGTAAGCGAAGCGTTTTAGCAGTGTAATAACTCAGATGCTCCGGATATTCAATAACGGTCCATTTTTGCCTCAAATAATATCTAGACAACGAATTAAAATTGGGAGTCGTCAGGTAAATTAAGCCGCCAGTACGCAAAATGGATTTAAATTTTTTTATTTCCTCCAAAGGATTATTGATGTGCTCAAGTACTTCAAAAGAAGTGATAATATCAAAAAAACCTGCTTCATAATCATCTTGGTTTAAGGCACCCTTTTTCATATTGATGTTTTTTCGAGTGCACTCAAGAATAGCTTCATCCGTGAATTCTGTGCCATATACCTCCCATCCACGCGATAAAGCAACCTTAAGAAAATGTCCATTACCGCAGCCGACATCAATTATTCGGTTGTGCTTGCGGTACTTTTCAAATCCGTCAAGCAGTTTATGATAACGCTTGATGGTTATGGGTGAGATATCATCATTTCGCGTGTAGCCTTTGTAATGCTCCACCAGCTCTTCCTGAGTAGGTACGGGGCCGCAAAACACGAAACCGCATGAAAGGCACTTCTGGAGAAAATTCTCCTTAAAGTCTGCCATGGGCACTATAAGGGCGCTATTACAAATCAAACACGTCAAGTGAGTCTTTGATTTTATATCGGTGTTCATTGTCAAAAATTATTTGTTGAATACATTCATTGATTTAACAATTAGCAATTAATCAACCTATTTATAAGAATTTAAAGGCAAATTATTTGCTAACGGATGGAACTGGCATTACCCCAGTTCATAAGCCATTTTCGGGACCAGGCCATTAAGGCGCCGTGAAAGTAACTCCAATTCTCTTAACTATAATTTCCCAATTGCAAGGAGACGAACAGCCCCCGAGTACATTGGTTGGAAAGCAAAAAATTAGATTTGATTGCGCTGGTCTGTCAAATTCGGAATCTTGGCCCCGCGCTCCCGCGCAACGTTTTGGGCCAGCTCGTAGCCGGCGTCGGCGTGGCGGAAGATGCCCAGGCCGGGGTCGGCGGTGAGGACGCGGCGGAGGCGCTCGGCTTTTTCGGGGGTGCCGGTGGCTACTATCACCATGCCGGAGTGGGTGGAGTTGCCAATGCCCACGCCGCCGCCGTTGTGCAGGCTCACCCAGTCGGCCCCGCTGGCGCAGGTGGCCATGGCGTTGAGCAAAGGCCAGTCGGCCACGGCGTCGGAGCCGTCCTTCATGCCTTCGGTTTCGCGGTTGGGCGAGGCCACGGAGCCGCAGTCGAGGTGGTCGCGGCCGATGACGACGGGGGCCGAGACTTCGCCCCGCGCCACGAGGTCGTTGATGACGAGGCCGAACTGCGCGCGCTCGCCGTAGCCGAGCCAGCACACCCGCGCCGGCAGGCCGATGAAGGGAACTTTGGCCTGGGCTTTGGCAATCCAACGGGCCAGCAGTTTATTCTCCGGGAAAGTTTCGAGCAGGGCGCGGTCAAGGCGCAGGATGTCCTGCGGGTCGCCGCTGAGCGCCACCCAACGAAAGGGCCCCTTGCCTTCACAAAACAAGGGTCGAATGTAAGCAGGCACGAAACCGGGGTAGAGAAACTGGCCGGCGGCGTCGCGCACCGCCAAACCGCCTTTTTCGGCCTGGCCGCGCAGGTTGTTGCCGTAGTCCACGGCGATGGTGCCGCGGCGCTGCATTTCCAGAATGGCCCCGACGTGCTTCACAATGGAGGCCAGGGCCTGCTTTTTGAATTCGTCGGGGTGGGCGGCGCGCAGGGCCATCACCTCTCCTATCTCGCCTTCGGGGAGGTAGTCCATCAGGTCGTGGGCCGAGGTTTGGTCGGTCACGATGTCGGCCTGGAAATTTAGCTCCAGCAGGCGGGGCAGCACGGTGGCGGCGTTGCCGGTGAGGCCCACGGACCAGGGCTTGCCGGCGGCTTTGGCCTGCGCGCACAGCTCCAGGGCGTGGGCGAGGTCGCGGGCGTGCTCGTCCACGTAGCCTTCGCGCACTTTCTGCTGCACCCGTTCGGCAATGAGCTCGATGACGAGGCACACGCCGTCGTTCATGGTCACGGCCAGGGGCTGGGCGCCGCTCATGCCGCCCAGGCCGGCCGTGACGGTGACGGTGCCGCGCAGACTGCCGCCAAAGTGCCGGTCGGCCATGGCGGCGAAGGTTTCGTAGGTGCCCTGCAAAATGCCCTGCGTGGCAATGTAAATCCAGGAGCCGGCCGTCATCTGGCCGTACATCATCAGCCCCATTCTGTCGAGCTCGTCGAAGTATTCCTGGGTGCTCCAGGCGGGCACGAGGTTGGAGTTGGCAATGAGCACGCGCGGGGCGTGGGCCCAGGTCCGGAGCACGCCCACGGCCTTGCCCGATTGCACAAGCATGGTTTCGTCGGGTTCCAGCTCCTTCAGGGTGCGCACGATGACCTGGTATTCTTTCCAGTTGCGGGCGGCGCGGCCAGCCCCGCCGTACACAATGAGTTCGTCATAGACGAGGGATACGTCGGGGTCCAGGTTGTTTTCCAGCATCCGAAGGGCGGCTTCGGCCTCCCAGGTTTTGCAGCGCAGGGCGGTGCCGCGGACCGCCCGCACGGTTTCTTCGGGCTTAAACTCGTAGAACATCGGGCGCATGCCCGCTGGCTTGGGCGTGGCCCCGCCACTGGCGGTCGAGCAGGAGTTGGCTTCGAGGTTGAACTCGGCGGCGGGTGAAGCAGTGAGGGCCATGGACGGGAATTGGGTGGGGCGGCGAAGTTATTGTTTTTCGCCAACGCAACCCGCGCGCCGCCACCAAAAACGCCCGCGCCGGTGGGCCGGGCAGGCGTTTTTGGTCATCCTAAAAAGTGGGCGGTTAGTCGTGGCCTTGGTCCAGGGTGATGCCGCCGTTGGTGGTAACGGCCTTCACGGGGGCGCCGCCCTTGCCCAGGTTGGCGGTTACTTCCTTGTGCATGAAACCGGACTTGGTAACCGGCAGGCCCGAATGGATATTGCCCAGGTCGGTGCTGGTGAAAAACTGGGCCGAATACGCCGGCGGCAGCTTCCATTCGATACCGCCGTTGGTGGTTTCCACGTCGAGGCCCTTGCCTTCCCACTGGGTGCCGCCGAGGGCGATGTTTAGGCCGCCGTTTACGGTTTGCCCGGTGACCTGGCCGCCGAGGTTGGCGAGCGACACGCCGCCGTTCACGGCGTGGAATTTGATGTCGGCCTGCAGGTTGTCCAAGTTGATGCCGCCGTTTACAGTGTTTAAGACGAGGGCCGTTTGGCGGGGCACAAATACCTCGTAAGTCACGCTGTAGTGGTCGTTGTCGTTGGGGGCGCTGGCGCGCAGGGTGTTGTTTGCGGTGCCGATGCTGACGCTTTTCACCCGCGCCTGCGCCTTGGCGGCCGTGCTGCTCCAGCTCTGCACCTTGGCCCGAATCAGCACCGTGGTGCCCGCCCAGCCGTGCACCGTGATGCCGCCGTTGGCGCCGCCGTCGATGGCAAGGGGCTGCCCGGCCGGTGCCGCCATGGTCAGGTCGCGGGTTTCGCAGAAGTGATGCTTGTCGTTGCCGTTTCTCGACCAGTTGCCGTCCTGGCAGCTCAATTGAAACTGGGGTTCGGCGGCGGATTGGGCCGTGGCCGAAAGCGAGGCGCCCGCGGCGAACAGCAAGGCAAGGGGCAGGAAAATTTTCATGGCGGTCAAGGGATTAGGTGAGTGCAGCAAAGCGGGGTTAGGGGAATTTTCGCCACCGCCCGGCATGGGGAGGTGGCGAGAGGAGTACCGGAGCCCGGAAGATTCGTTACAGGCGCCCCAAAAAAAAATTACCACTTGCGGCGCTTCCTTGCGTATTCTTGTTTCCTCCCGTCATTTCCCCCCGCCCCATGGAAACCGTAGCCGCCGGCGTCACCCAGCTCTGCATTCAGCGTTTTGTCAACGTATATTTCGTCGAAACCGGCACCCCCGGCGAGTGGGTGCTGATTGATACCGGCCTGCCCGACAGCCAAAAGGCTATTATCGCCGCTGCCGACAAGCTGTTTTATCCCGGCTCGCGGCCCGAGGCCATTCTGCTCACCCACGGCCACCTCGACCACCTCGGTTCGGCCCGCGAGCTGGCCGACCATTGGCAGGTGCCCGTCATCGCCCACCCGCTGGAGCTGCCCTACCTCACCGGCCAGGCCCTCTACCCGCCGCGCGACCCCACCGTGGGCGGCTCGCTGGCGTTCATGAGCCGGTTTTTCCCGACGCAGCTGCCCAACCTGCAGGAGCGGGTGCAGGGCCTGAATGTGGAAGAGCCCGGCGCCCCGTACCTGCCCAACTGGCGCTGGCTGCACGTGCCGGGCCACGCTCCGGGCCAGGTGGCGTTTTTCCGCGAAGCCGACCGCACGCTCCTGGGCGCCGATGCCTTTGCCACCTGCCACCACGATTCCGTGGCGGCCGTGCTGCTGGGCCGGCCCAAAATCAGCCGGGCCGGCGCGCCGTTCAACTACGATTGGGCGGCGGCCCGCGCTTCGGTGCAAACCCTGGCCGCCCTGGAGCCCAAAGCCATTGGCTGCGGCCACGGCCCCGTCATCACCGGCCCGGAGGCGGCCGCCGGCCTGCACGGGCTGGCGAACAATTACCCGGTGCCCGCCCACGGCCGCTACGTGCACGAGCCGGCCCGCACCGATGCCAGCGGCATGGAGCACCTGCCCCCCGCCCCGGCCGACAAGCTGCCGATGCAGGCCGCGGCCATCGGGGTGGGCATTTTGGCGGCCGGGGCGGCGTGGTTCCTCACCGGTGGCCGGCGGCGCGTGACGCCCCGGCCGCGGCCAGCCCGGTCAAAAAAGCCGTAAGGATGGTGGCGGCCAGCCGGGCCGTTTGGTGGTCGCGGTCGTACATCGGGTTCAACTCCACCACTTCAAACAGGCGCACCTGCTCGTTTTGGCCCGCCAAAAAAGCGGCTTCTACGGCCTGGCGGGGCGTGAAGCCGTCGGCGCTGGGGGCCGACACGGCCGGGGCGAAGGCTTCAGCGCACCCGTCGAGGTCGAAGCTCACGAAGGCGGGGCCCGCGTGGGTGGCCCGGCGCAGGGCCCGGCTGGCGTGCAGTGGCATTCCGTCCTGTTGCACGTGAGCCAGCGGCACCACGTGGGCCTGCTGCTGGCGCAGAAAGTCGAGGTCTTCCCGGGTGTTCAGGTTGGAATGCAGGCCGATTTCGGTGAACCGCGGGCCCTCCACAAAGCCTTCGCGGAGCAGCTTGCCAAAGGGGGTGCCGCTGCTGATTTCGGGCCGGTCCTTCACGTCGGCGTGGGCATCGAAGTTGAGGCCGCCCACCGGCTGGCCGCCGCTGGCGTCCACTAGCCCCCGCACGGTGGAGTAGGTGCCGTCGTGCGAGCCCCCCAGCACCACCACCCGCGGGTAGCGGCGCAGCAGCCGGCCCAGCTGCTCCCGAATCAGGGCGTGGTTGCGGGCGTGGTCGGGGTGGCGCAGGTCGAGGTTGCCCGCGTCGGCAATGCGCAGGGCATCAAGGCTGACGCCGTGCTCCAGGTTGTAGGTTTTGTGGTAGCGGCGCAACTCGCGCCGGATGGCGTCGGGGGCGCCCACGGCGCCGGCCCGGCCGCCTTCGAGCACGGTGCCAAAATCCAGCGGCAGGCCCACCAGGCACAGGTCCGCGTCGGGCAGTTCGGCGGCGGGGCGGATGAGGTCGCGAAGAAAAGTGGGCACGGGCGGGGCAAAAAGCTGGGGCGCCAAAAGTAAGCGGCGGGGGCCCGCGCACCAACCCGGCGCCCTTCCCGGCCCGGGGCGCACCCCAGGTCCGGAACCGAGCCCTTGCTGCCCGGGCCGCCCCACGCGGCCTTACCTTCGCACTAGCCGGTGGCTCGGCGCTTTTTTTGGTTTTTGCGGTTTACCATTCATGCGTTTTCTTGTCTTACCCGTTCGGTTGCTTTTCCTGAACCTGGGCCTTTCGGGTGCGGCTTGGGCGCAGGCGGCTCCGCTTCCTTCTTTTTACACCACCTACAATTACACCGCCTACACCGTGTACGACGCCTCCAGCGCCGCGCCGCCCACGCGGGTGACCGGGGTGGGCGGGGCGCTCACGCTGCGGGCCGACGGCACGTATGAAAAGCACCTGCGCATCGGGGCGGCCGGCAATCCGTATTTTTTCGACCAAACCGGGCGCTTCACCCTTAACGGCGACAGCATCCGCTTTGCCTTTACCGACCGCAAAGGCGCCGACGTGCAGCGCGGCACTTTTCGGTTTGACCCCGCCACGCAACGCCTCACCATCACCATCCTCGGGTACCCGGCCGGCAACCAGGGCGTGTACGAGCTGGAGGCGCGCGAGGCGCCCGGACCGCCCGCGACTCCCAAACCGGCCAAGCGCCTTCGCCGGCCCCGCCAGCCCCGGCGCTAGGCGGGCGCCCCCGCATTTGGCCGCCCCCGCCCCTTCGGGCTAACTTGCGGCCCGTTCCGCGGAGTCCGTTTCGCGCAAGTCTTTTGGGCCCGCGCCACGCCGGCCGGTGCCCCTCATTCACTCAACCACTC
>Ga0123336_10001508_pt1 | contig 21348 bp, 22 predicted proteins | sample SSSSmetaG_FD_96466 | JGI IMG/M metagenome (GOLD analysis project Ga0123336, IMG submission 96466) | Glacier valley bacterial and archeal communities from Borup Fiord, Nunavut, Canada, to study Microbial Dark Matter (Phase II) - ​SSSS metaG | ecosystem: Environmental > Aquatic > Freshwater > Ice... | reverse complement strand
GTCGATGAACGGGAACACTGAGTACTGACTCGGCTGCTGCGACAACCGTGTCCAGACCAGCCTTTGAAGTGACTGGGCCGCGCTAGACTCACAGGCTTAATTCCCGCACCCACCTGGAACTGGGAGTCAACCGCAAGGGGTTGATTTGTAGGGACTTTGGGGAATCGCGAAGATTGGGAGTGAGAACTCTCTGAAGAGCGCCCAAAAATCATCAAGGCCGGCCCCTCGCTTGTGAAGGCAAAGGGCCGATTTTCTTTGACAGCCACTGGACGACACCATGTACCGCTGCGTTTCCGCTCTTTCAGCCGCCGTGCTGACACTCTTTTTCTGCTTGCCCTGCTTTGCTCAGGTGCAACGCAACTTCCCACCCAATGCGCTGCGCGGTGAGTTGATCGTGGGGGACATTCCGCAAATCAGTGTGAACGGCGTGGGTGGCTTGCTGGCACCAGGTGCACGCATTCGGGGCCAAAACAACATGCTGCAAATGTCCGGCGGCTTGGTCGGTGCCAAGATGCTGGTTCACTACACACTGGACACGGCAGGGCAAGTCCGAGACGTGTGGATCTTGACTGCCGAAGAAGCCGCCAAGCGCCCCTGGCCGCGCACCTTGATGGAGATGGAAAAGTGGGAATTCGACTTCGGCGCGCAGACGTGGAGTAGGCCATGACCGAGCACGCCAAGAACAAACAAGTGACAGCGCCGGCCAAAAAGGTTTTCATCAAAACCTTTGGCTGCCAAATGAACGAATACGACTCGGACAAGATGGCCGATGTCTTGCACGCAGCGCAGGGTTACGAGCCGACTACCGACCTGGAGCAAGCCGACTTGATTTTGTTCAACACCTGCTCGGTGCGCGAGAAGGCACAAGAGAAAGTGTTCAGCGATTTGGGTCGCGTCAAACACCTCAAAGCCAAGGGCGTGTTGATCGGTGTGGGTGGCTGTGTGGCCAGCCAAGAAGGTGCGGCCATTATCGAACGCGCACCGTACGTGGACGTGGTGTTTGGGCCGCAAACCTTGCACCGCTTGCCGCAGTTGCTGGATCAACGCGTGAGCGAACGCCGCCCTCAAATTGACATCAGCTTCCCCGAAATTGAAAAGTTCGACCACCTGCCGCCCGCTCGAGTGGACGGTGCGACGGCGTTTGTGTCCATCATGGAGGGCTGCTCTAAATATTGCAGCTATTGCGTCGTTCCTTACACGCGTGGCGAAGAGGTGTCGCGCCCGTTTGACGATGTGCTCAAAGAGATTGCCCACCTGGCCTCAAAGGGCGTGAAAGAGGTGACGCTGCTGGGCCAAAACGTGAATGCCTACCGGGGCACGATGGGTCACACCGCCGAGATCGCCGACTTCGCGCTGCTGATCGACCACGTGGCGCAAACGCCGGGCATTGCGCGCATTCGCTACGTCACCAGTCACCCGAACGAATTCACGCAGCGGCTGATTGACGTGTATGCGCGCGTTCCACAGCTCGTGAGCCATTTGCATTTGCCGGCGCAGCACGGCAGCGACCGGATTCTGATGGCCATGAAGCGCGGCTACACCGCCATGGAATACAAAAGCACGGTGCGCAAGCTGCGCGCGATCCGGCCCGACTTGAGCTTGTCGAGCGACTTCATCGTTGGCTTTCCGGGTGAAACCGAAGACGATTTCCAACGCATGATGACTTTGATCCACGAGCTGGATTTCGACTTCAGCTTCAGCTTCGTGTTCAGCAAACGCCCCGGCACACCCGCCGCCAACTTGCCCGACGGCACGCCGCAAGACGTGAAGCTGAAGCGCCTGCAACACCTGCAGGCAGTGATCGACACCAACGTGAAGCGCATCAGTGCCTTGCGCGTGGGCACGGTGCAAAGGGTGTTGGTGGCAGGCAGCTCGCGCAAAGACGCTGCTGAGATGGCCGGGCGCACCGAATGCAACCGCATCGTCAACTTCAAAGGTGCCGAACGATTGATCGGCCAGTTGGTGGACGTGACCATCACCGAATCGCGCGGTCACTCGCTGCGCGCCGAGATGGTGCTGGCGGCTGAGGCGGCCTGATTCAGTCAGGCAAATGCCTTCAACGCCTGGAAATGAAGCCCGCCCACCACAAGCTCAAAGCGCAAGTCAACACCATCAGCGCGTAGCTGGTCATCTTGCCGTCACGGCCAAAATAAAACAGCCCGCCCAACCAGGCAGCGCTGGCCGCGCTGACGGCCCAAACCGACAAACGCTGCCACGCTTGACCCGACAACGCCCGTCGCCAAACCAGTTTGGCGAGCAACGCCGAAATGAATCCCACACCGAAGGCCGGAGCGAACAAGTTTGTCAAATGCCAGATCGCGTCCAACGGTCCCATGGTTCAAGTTCTCAGAAGATTTCGGCATGCCGACCACAGCAGGGCACGGCAATGAAGGGTTTGCACGGGATAAACCTCTGCGAAGGTCTTTGCGAAATTTTATAATCACAGGATGAGCGTCTTTGCAGTTGGCTTGAACCACACCACCGCACCGTTGGATTTGCGTGCGCGGTTCGCGTTTTCGCCCGATCAACTGGCACCCACCTTGCAGGAGTTTCGGCAAAAGTTGGAACGCGCCTCTGAAGCGGCGCTGGTGTCCACTTGCAATCGCACCGAGTTGTACGTGGGCGCCGATGCCGGCATGGTCGCGCCCGCGATGGAATGGCTGGCCGGTGTGGGTGGTGTGGGCGGCGGCACCTTGCAAAGCCACACTTACGTGCTGGAAGGCGGCGCTGCAGCGCGCCATGCCTTCCGGGTGGCCAGCGGGCTTGACTCCATGGTGTTGGGCGAGCCGCAAATACTTGGCCAAATGAAGCAAGCGGTGCGCGAAGCCGACTCCGCAGGCACGCTCGGTTCCACCTTGCACCAGATGTTTCAGCGTTCCTTTGCGGTAGCAAAAGAAGTGCGCACGTCAACTGAAATTGGCTCGCACTCCATCAGCATGGCCGCCGCCTCGGTGCGTTTGGCGTCGCAATTGTTTGAAGACCTGACGGAGTTGAAGCTGTTGTTCGTGGGCGCGGGCGAGATGATCGAGCTGGTCGCCACCCACTTTGCGGCCAAAAATCCGCGCAGCATCACCATTGCCAACCGCACCTTGGAGCGCGGCGAGGCGCTGGCCACGCGCTTTGCAGGCGAAGCCATGCGTTTGGCCGATTTGCCCGAACGTTTGCATGAATTCGACGCGGTGATTTCGTGCACTGCCAGCGCTTTGCCTTTGATCGGTTTGGGAGCGGTGGAGCGTGCGTTGAAAGCGCGCAAACGCCGCCCCGTCTTCATGGTCGACCTGGCCGTGCCGCGCGACATCGAGCCCGAAGTGGCCCGCTTGTCCGACGTTTACTTGTACACAGTGGACGACCTGTCCACGCTGGTGCAAACCGCTGGCGAGAAGCGCCAAGCCGCAGTGCAGCAAGCCGAAGCCATCATCGAGACCGGCGTGCAAGGCTTTGTTCATTGGCTCGATCAACGCGGCTCGGTGCCCTTGATACAAGCGCTCAATGCCCAGGCCGACGGCTGGCGCGCCGCTGAGCTGGCGCGTGCGCGCAAGCTGCTGGCCAAAGGTGAAGATGTGGACGCCGTGCTGGAAGCCCTGTCGCGCGGCCTGACCCAAAAAATGCTGCACGGCACGATGGCCGAACTGCACGCCGCCGACGGCGAGCACCGCAACGAACTGGCGCAAACGGTGTCCAAACTCTTCCTGCGCGGCAGCGCCCGCCGCTCTTAGCGAAGCTGACTGAACCTGCTGCGCGCCTGCGGCGCGTTTGTTTTGCATGCAGCTTGAAATCGCTGCGCTGCACTGGTCAGCCACCCTGAGAAGCCCGTCATGAAAGACTCCTTGCGCCAACAGTTCGACCGCCTTGTGATGCGCTTGGCCGAGTTGGACGCCAGCCTGGCCGACGGCAGCGTGGCAGCAGACATGAAGCGCTACCGCGAGCTGACGCGCGAAAACGCCGAGGTGCAATGGGTGGTCGAGCGCTACCAGCGGTTTGTGCATCGGGAACGCGATCGCGACGCAGCGCGCGACCTCCTGTCCGACCCTGACATGGCCGAGATGGCCAAAGAAGAAATCGCGCAAGCCCAGGCCCACATGGACGCCCTGCATGCCGAGCTGCAAGCCTCGCTGCTGCCACGCGACCCCGACGACGCCCGCAATGCTTTCATCGAAATCCGCGCAGGCACCGGCGGCGACGAGTCGGCCCTGTTTGCCGCCGATTTGGCCCGCATGTATTTGCGCCATGCCGAGCGCAGCGGCTGGCGCACCGAGGTGATGTCGCAAAGCGACTCCGACCTCGGCGGCTACAAGGAAGTGGTGTTTCGCGTGGAAGGCAAAGACGTTTACGCGCGCTTGAAGTTCGAGTCGGGCGGCCACCGCGTGCAACGCGTGCCGACCACCGAAACGCAAGGCCGCATTCACACCAGCGCCTGCACCGTGGCGGTATTGCCCGAGCCCGACGAGACGGAAGAAATCCAACTCAACCCAGCCGACCTGCGCATCGACACGTTTCGCGCCAGCGGTGCCGGCGGGCAGCACGTCAACAAAACCGACAGCGCGATCCGCATCACCCACATTCCCACGGGCACGGTGGCCGAATGCCAGGACGACCGCTCGCAGCACCGCAACAAAGCCAAAGCCATGTCGGTGTTGGTGGCGCGCATCCGCGAAAAAGACCGCAGCGAGCGCGCCGCGAAAGACGCCGCCATGCGCAAAGGTTTGATTGGCATGGGTGACCGCAGGGACCGAATCCGCACCTACATCTTTCCACAAGGGCGGCTCACCGATCACCGGATCAACCTCACGCTCTACAAGTTGCAATCGATCATGGAAGGCGATTTGAGCGAAGTCACCAACGCACTGCAAGCGGCGCAGGCGGCAGAGCAATTGGCTGCCCTGGAGAGCGGCGACACATGAGCAGCGTGCGCCAATTGCTTCAGGCAGCGCATGCCGGCGGCGTGGACAAGCTCGACGCCCATCTGCTGATGGCCTTTTGCACAGGGCACAGCAGAACCCGGCTGATCGCTCACGACGACAGCACGGTTACAGCCGATCCAGAAGCCCAGTTCACTCGCTTGGTCACGCGCCGCGCGCAGGGCGAGCCGCTCGCCTATCTGCTGGGCGAGAAGGAGTTTCATGGCCTGAGCCTGAAGGTCAACACGGACGTGTTGGTGCCACGACCTGACACCGAAGTGCTGGTGGAGTGGGCACTCGACGTGCTGCGCACCACGCTGTCAGCGCACCCCGCGCCTCGCGTCATCGACCTGGGCTGCGGCAGCGGAGCCATTGCCCTGGCGGTCAAGCACGCTTGGCCGCGCGCAAGGGTCACGGCGGTAGACGCCAGCGCGCAAGCCTTGACCGTGGCCCGCCAAAACGCCGAAGCGCTGCAATTGGACGTGCGCTTCGAGCTCAGTGATTGGTGGCAGGGCATGGCCGGTCAGCGCTTCGATTTGGCACTCAGCAACCCGCCTTACATCGCAGCGAACGACCCGCACTTGGCCGCGTTGAGGCACGAGCCGACGATGGCGTTGGCGTCAGGCCTGGACGGACTGGACGCCATGCGGATCATCATCGACGGAGCAGGAGCTCACTTGAACAAAAACTCATGGCTGCTGCTAGAGCATGGCCACGATCAAGCGGTACAAGTGCAAGCCCTGCTCACACAAAGCGGCTTCCAACTTCCGCAAAGTCGCCACGACTTGGCTGCACACCTGCGTTGCACCGGCGGGCGTCGCTAGCTCCTGATCAACGCGGCGTGTACTGGGTCTCGAAAGCAGCAGATGCGCCGCTTTGGCACGCCTTTTAGCCGGCACAAAGCGTTGTTCTGGGCGTAGCATGAAGTTCACTTTAGTGCTTGTTCATATCAGGAGGACTTCATGCAAACGCCCAAAATGCTCTTGCCCATCCTTGTATTCATTTCGTCAACGGCTTGTGCACAGACCGCCGGCGGAGACGGCTTGACGGCCGCCCCGCGTTGGCAAGGGCGCGTCGTGCTGGGTACTGCGCCGTCGTTGAATGCGCTGGGCAACGCGACTTCCGCTGGCGAAAAATGGGTTGGTGCAAGCATCGCAAACGGGGGCGCGACAGTGCGCAGTCTGAGCGTGCTGGGCGACTACTATTTTGGCGGCCGTCTGAGCAGCGGCACTGCTTTGGACACGCCAGGTGACCTGCTCGGCGGCGGCTTCCGCGCCACCAGCGGCTTGCTGCTGGGCCCGCGCAGCGGCACTTATCCGCTGCCCAACGTGTTTGGCTACTCCCGACCATTCAGCGTCGACCTGCGCAGCGCTTTTCTGCCATCGGCAGACTCGGCCGCCACGGAAAGCAACGCCGTGCCCTACCTTGGGGTGGGCTACACGGGAATCTCTGTCAAAGGCGGTTGGGGCTTCAGTGCCGACGTGGGCGTGATGGCGCTGAACCCCGGCTCAGCCGTGAAGCTGGGTCGTGTGGTGGGTGGCGGGCAAAGCTTGGACGATGTGTTGCGCGCCATGCGCGTGTCACCACTGCTGCAACTCGGCGTCAGCTACTCGTTCTGACGACAATAATTTTTTGCCTTGCGACCTCGCATGGCGCGCTCGTTTAAGCTCCAAGCTCTCTCCCAGCAATCCAAAGGCAGATCATGAGTGACGCTCAACAACGCATCGACGAACTCGTCAAAACCAACCGCGTGGTGCTTTTCATGAAAGGCACCTCGCAGTTTCCGCAGTGCGGCTTTTCGGGTCGCGCCATCCAAATCTTGAAAGCCTGCCAAGTCAGCGACTTGAAAACCGTGAATGTGCTGGAAGACGACGGCGTGCGCCAAGGCATCAAAGAGTATTCCGACTGGCCCACGATTCCGCAGCTCTATGTGAACGGTGAGTTCGTCGGCGGCTCAGACATCATCACCGAGATGTACCAGGCTGGCGAGTTGCAAACCGTCTTGGGCAACCCCGCTTGAGTTGGTGAACGTACGGGGCTCAAGCGGCTTTGTAGTCCCAGGCTTTGCGGGCGCCGAACACCAAGGTCGGATATTCCGCGCGGCCCCGGCTGCCGTTGTATCGGCCGAGGGCCATGAACAAATTGCCGCGCTCGATGTCCAGGTAGTGGCGAAGAATCACGCAGCCAAAGCGCAAATTGGTTTGCATGTGGAACAGGCGACTCGCGTCTCCATCGCCGATGAGCCGTGCCCAAAACGGCATCACTTGCATGTAGCCACGCGCACCCGCGCTGCTGATGGCGTATTTGCGAAATCCGCTTTCCACCTGAATCAAACCCAACACCAACGAAGGCTCTAGGCCTTTGCGTTTGCTCTCGTACCAGACAGCTTCCAAGAAGTCGATGCGACTGAGATGCTCTGTGTGCTTCTTTTTCAAGCGGTCGCTCATCGCGCCCAGCCAGCGCAGATAAACCAAACGCTCGTCCATCGTTTCGAACGATGGTTTGGGCGGTGCGCTGTCCAGCACCGCGGCCGACAACGCGGAGCGCACGGCATTGGCCAGCGGCTCTTCAACTTGAGTGCCGGCCAGCGCTTCCCGGCCTGGCAGCCAAACTGCCGCAGTAGCCGACATCAAAAAGCGCCGCCGCGTTTTCGGCAGGGCAGACTGCGACGTCACCCAGAAGGTCATGCGGTGAGCTTGTCCTTCAGCCAAGCATGCAGATCGACCAGCGCCACTGGTGTGGACGCCGAATCGAGCCGCCCTTGATATTCAAGTTGGCCTTCTTTCAAGCCTCGATCCGAGATGACAACCCGGTGCGGCACGCCGATCAATTCCCAATCGGCAAACATGGCACCGGGACGCTCGCCGCGGTCGTCCAACATCACATCCACACCCGCAGCGTGCAGTTCATCGTGCAGGCGGTCCGCAGCGTCCTTCACATCGGCTGAGCGGTCATAGCCTATCGGGCACAGCACCACGCTGAACGGCGCCAACGCGGTCGGCCAAACGATTCCACGCGCGTCGTGCCCCTGCTCAATCGCTGCGCCCAAAATCCGGGTGATGCCGATGCCGTAGCAACCCATTTGCATGAGTTGCGGCTTGCCGACCTCATTGAGGAAAGTCGCCTTCATGTCTTCGCTGTAGCGTGTGCCCAGCAGAAAGACGTGGCCCACTTCAATGCCCCTTTGTATGGCCAACACGCCCTTGCCATCAGGTGACGGATTGCCTTGGACCACATTGCGAATATCGGCCACCATGTCAGGCTCAGGCAGGTCGCGGCCCCAATTCATACCGGTGTGGTGAAAGCCTTCTTCGTTCGCACCACAGACGAAATCACTCATCCGCGCCACCGTGCTGTCGGCAATCACTTTGACGCGCTTTTTGAGGCCAAGCAAACCCAAATAGCCCGGCTTGCTGCCGAAATGATCCTCAATCTCGCTGGCCGTCGCGAAGCGAAAACCTGACTTCAAACCCGTCACCTTGCTGGCTTTGACTTCATTCAGCGCGTGGTCGCCGCGCACCAACAGCAGCCACACGGTGACTTTGACGATCTCACCGTCGTCGTTCTTTTCTTCGGTGGCCAGCACCAGCGACTTCACGGTGTGTTCGATGGGCACGTTCAAAAACTTCGCCACGTCTTCGCAGGTGCTTTTGCCCGGCGTAGCGGTTTTCGCCAACGCTTGCGACGCGGCTGCGCGCACGTCCAACAAAGGCAAGGCTTCAGCCAACTCGATGTTGGCCGCGTAGTCAGATTGCGGGCAAAAAGCGATGGCGTCTTCGCCAGTGTCGGCAATGACTTGAAACTCGTGCGAGCGCAAGCCGCCGATGGCGCCGGTGTCGGCCGCGACCGCACGGAAAGTCAAACCCATGCGCTCAAAAATGCGGGTGTAAGCCGCATACATGTTGTCGTAGCTGAGACTGGCAGCTGCCACATCGCGATCAAACGAATAAGCGTCTTTCATCGTGAATTCGCGTCCCCGCATCACCCCGAAACGCGGGCGGCGTTCATCCCGAAATTTGGTTTGTATGTGGAAAAAGTTTTTCGGCAGTTGCTTGTAGCTGCGCAGTTCCTGGCGCGCAATGTCAGTGATGACTTCTTCGCTGGTGGGCTGAATGATGTAGTCGCGGTCGTGACGGTCCTTCACTCGCATCAACTCAGGGCCCATCTTTTCAAAACGTCCTGTCTCCATCCACAACTCGGCGGGTTGCACCACTGGCATCAACAGTTCGACCGCACCCGCGCGGGTCATCTCTTCACGGACGATGGCTTCAACTTTACGGATCACTCGCAGACCCATGGGCATGTAGCTGTAGATGCCAGCGCTCAAGCGCTTGATCATCCCGGCCCGCATCATGAGCTTGTGGCTGACAACCTCGGCGTCTGCAGGTGCTTCTTTGAGCGTGGAGATAAAAAAATGAGAGGCTTTCATGCAGGTCGGGGCCCCGTGGGCAAAGAATGCACGCGCAGAAGGCGTGGGGTTGGCTGGGGGACAGTGCGTACGCGGCAACGGGCTCGACGCCAGCGCTGAAAGCCCTTGCGGGAAACCCAAGGGTTTGAATCCCGACACGCCAATGCAATAATCGTTTTAACGACAATCTTGGGGTTGATTATGCTCGACCGTGAAGGGTTCAGACCCAACGTCGGCATCGTCCTGCTCAACCAAAGGAACCAAGTGTTTTGGGGCAAAAGGCTCCGCACTCACTCCTGGCAGTTCCCGCAAGGGGGCATCAATTACGGCGAGACGCCCGAGCAGGCGATGTTTCGTGAGCTGCACGAAGAAGTGGGGCTGATGCCCGAGCATGTGCGCGTCATCGCGCGCACCCGAGACTGGCTTCGCTATGAAGTACCCGACCACTTCATACGCCGCGATGCCCGGGGTCATTACCGTGGTCAGAAGCAAATTTGGTTTCTGCTGCAGCTCATGGGCAGCGACAACGACATGAATCTGCGCGCCACCAATCACCCGGAATTTGATGCTTGGCGCTGGCACGAGTATTGGATTCCGCTTGACGTGGTGATCGAATTCAAGCGCGAGGTCTATCAAATGGCCTTGACCGAACTGGCCCGGTTTTTACCTCGCACGAACCACCACAACCGCTACTTGCGTGCGGGCATGCGCCCGTATCCGCGCGATGACGATCAAGAGGCTCCGAATTCCAATTTCGTTCCCCACACTGTCGCCGGATTTGACGCCTCGACGACCGCCGCGACCGACTCCGGCGACAACGCGACACCTGCCGTAGATCCGCGCACCGATGGATCTACCCGAAGCAACTGAACCGTACCATTCAGGTCAGCACCAAGTTGTCGCGGTGGATCATTTCCGGTTCGCCGGTGTAGCCCAACAAACGCTCAAACTCGGCTGACGGTTTTCGCGCGATTAAGCGGGCTTGGCTGCTTGAATAGTTGGCCAAGCCTCGAGCGAATTCCACACCGCTTGCACTGCGCACGGCAATCACATCGCCCCGGTGAAATTCCCCTTGCACCTCGACCACGCCGATGGGCAGCAAGCTCTTGCCGTGGTCTTTCAATTTGCTGGCGGCACCGTCGTCCACGATCACGACACCGCGCAACTGCAAGTGGTCGACCATCCACTGCTTGCGGGCGGTCAATTTTTGTGTCGGCGCAGTCAGCAGCGTGCCGATGGATTCGCCCTGCGCCAATCGCAGCAGCACGTCAGGTTCGCGGCCCCAAGCAATCACCGTGCTGGCACCACTGCTCGCAGCACGTTTGGCGGCGAGCACCTTGGTGATCATGCCGCCGCGCCCCAAGCTTGAACCGGCCCCGCCCGCCATCCTCTCCAAGTCAGGCGCACCCGCCAAGGCCTCGTGAATGAAATGCGCGCTCGAGTCAAGTCGCGGATCGGCTGAGTACAAGCCCGCTTGGTCGGTCAAAATCACCAGCGCATCGGCTTCCACCAGGTTAGCCACCAAAGCGCCCAGAGTGTCGTTGTCGCCGAATTTGATTTCGTCGGTGACAACAGTGTCGTTCTCGTTGATGACCGGAATCACCTTATGGCGTAGCAGCGTGAGCAAGGTCGAGCGCGCATTCAGATAGCGCTCGCGGTCTGCCAAGTCGGCGTGCGTGAGCAGCACCTGTGCGCTGCCCATGCCGTGTTCGCGCAGCTTGGTCTCGTAAATTTGCGCCAGTCCCATTTGGCCGACGGCCGCAGCCGCTTGCAGCTCGTGGATTTCTTGCGGCCGCACGGTCCAGCCCAAGCGCTTCATGCCTTCGGCAATGGCGCCGCTCGATACCATGATGACTTCACGTCCATCGGCAGCAAGCTCCGCCATTTGTCGGCACCAATTGCCCACCGCTTTCGCGTCGACGCCTTTGCCCTCGTTGGTCACGAGGCTGGAGCCGACTTTGACGACAATGCGCTTGGCGTTTTGCAACGCGACGTTCATGACTCTGCGCTTTTGTCGATCAACGCATCGAAACTGGAATCGAAGCGCGGATCAGGGTCCTCGGGAATCACATTTTTCAACGATGCCACGTGCTTGTAAATCGCGCGAATCAACGGTTCACAGCCTTCCCGCGTGAGTGCCGAAATTTGAAACACCGGGCCCTTCCACTTCAGGCGCTTGATGAAGTCTTTGACTCGCGCTTCGCGTTCCTCCGCAGGAACCATATCAAGCTTGTTCAAAACGATCCAGCGCGGCTTCTCGAACAGCGCGGCGTCATATTTTTTGAGCTCTTTGACAATCGCCTTGGCCTGCGCAACCGGATCAATGTCTTCGTCAAATGGCGCAAAGTCGACAAGGTGTAGCAGCAAATGCGTACGCTGCAAATGCCGCAAAAACAAATGCCCCAAGCCGGCGCCTTCCGACGCCCCTTCGATCAAGCCCGGGATATCAGCCACCACAAAGCTCTGCTCGGGTGCCACGCGAACAACGCCTAAATTGGGGTGCAAAGTAGTGAAAGGGTAATCGGCGATTTTGGGCCGCGCGTTGGAAATCGCCGCGATCAATGTTGATTTGCCAGCATTCGGCATGCCGAGCAAACCAACGTCGGCGAGCACGCGCAACTCCAACTTCAGCTTGTATTGCTCGCCGGGCCAACCAGGGGTTTTTTGGCGCGGTGCGCGGTTGGTGCTGGTTTTGAAATGCAAGTTGCCAAACCCGCCGTCGCCACCTTTGGCCAGCAGCACACGCTCATCAGGCACCAAGAGTTCAGCCACCACTTCGCCCGTTTCAGCGTCCGACAAGATGGTGCCCATGGGCATGCGCAGCACGATGTCATCGGAGGCCGCGCCGTATTGATCGGAACCGCGACCGTTCTCACCGTGGCGCGCTTCGTGCCGGCGCGCGTAGCGATAGTCGATAAGGGTATTCAGGTTGCGGTCGCCTACCGCGAACACGCTGCCGCCTTTGCCGCCGTCGCCGCCATTGGGGCCACCAAAGGGAATGAACTTTTCGCGGCGAAAGCTCATGCAGCCGTTGCCGCCGGCACCGGCGACCACGTCGATGGTGGCTTCGTCAACGAATTTCATGGTGTTTCAGACTTGTTTTGGAGGGTGAACGCGCACGCAGCGTTTGCACAAATGACAAGCCCCGGTGGACCGGGGCTTGGAACTGTCGGCGCCTTGCGAAATGACTCAGATCGCGTTAATGCTCACTGTCGACCGGTTGCGCGGGCCCTTGACTGAAAACGCGACCACACCGTCGATCAAGGCAAAGAGTGTGTGGTCCTTGCCCATGCCGACGTTGGTGCCGGGATGGAACTTGGTGCCACGTTGGCGCACGATGATCGAGCCCGCCGGGATGGTTTGACCGCCAAACGTCTTCACGCCCAGCATCTTGGGTTGGGAGTCACGGCCGTTTCGTGTGGAACCGCCGCCTTTTTTCTGTGCCATATCAAGAGCTCCTTATTTCTTTACGCCACCGACGAGAGCGTCGGTGAGGATTTTGAACTCAGCCATTTTGCCATCGCGAAGCAAAGCGGCTTGCTCGGGCCAGCTGTCAGCGTTGGCCAGACCAAACCTGCCGCGTGATGCCTTCAGCATGGCCATCATGTCTGCCGATTGGGTGTCAGCCAGCTTGGCAAACGTCGTGATGCCGTTTTCCGCCAGTATTTGAGCGATCTTCGGGCCTATGCCTTCGATCAGTTCAATGTTGTCTTTGCCGCCTTTTTGACCTGCAACCGGAACCGGAGCTGCAGCAGCGGACTTGGTCGACACGCCAGCGGCGCTGACAATTTCACTAACAAACACTTCGGTGTAGTTTTGGCGGTGGCCTTGGCGCTTTTGATAGTGCTTGCGGCGACGCATTTTAAAAATGCGTACCTTGTCGTGCCTGCCGTGCGACAGCACGGTGGCCAGAACTGAGGCACCGACCACCAGCGGCGTACCCACGCTCAGTTCGGCACCGGCCCCCACTGCCATCACTTGGTCGATCGTGATGACCTGACCCACTTCTGCATCCAACTGTTCAATTTTGAGCTTGTCGCCCGTGACAACTTTGTATTGTTTGCCACCAGTTTTAATGACTGCGTACATGTCTGGCCTTTCTTGCGATGGATGCTGCGCCAGCAAGCCGGCCGCGAACCTTCTAATTGACTTAAAAATTTTTGAGCGGTTGCGCGTGCTGTAAAGCGTCTTTCGTCCACTCTTCTTTTACCAGCAAACGGTGCTCGCTGGCCCCTGCGTTTTGCACAGAGCCTTGGAATGTATCACGACGGCGGCTTGAACGGTCGTAAGCTCAACTGTCCCTCCCGAGCCCTGGGCACCGCGCGGACATTGCGCGTCTGGCGCTTCCTATAATCTAGTTTTAATCCAAGATCGATCCGTGCCCGCTGCCCTCATCGCCCCGTCTGAATCTCCCACCAGCCCGATGTCGCTGATGGACGCCGACATGCGCGAGGTGGACGGGGTGATTCAGCGACGACTGGCGTCCGATGTCGCACTGATCGACCAAATTTCGCACTACATCATTGCTGCGGGCGGCAAACGCATACGGCCCTTACTGGTGCTGCTGTTCTCAAGCGCCCTCGGCTTCAAAGGGAGCGAACGCTTCGAGCTCGCTGCCACGGTTGAGTTCATCCACACCGCCACGCTGTTGCACGATGACGTCGTGGATGAGTCAGGCTTGCGCCGAGGACGGGAAACGGCGAACTCGCTCTTTGGCAACGCGGCCAGCGTACTGGTGGGCGATTTCGTCTACTCACGTGCTTTTCAAATGATGGTGTCGCTGAACCGCATGCGGGTGCTGGAGGTTTTGGCCGACGCCACCAATGTGATCGCCGAGGGTGAAGTCTTGCAGCTCATGAACATGCACGATCCCGACCTCGCGGTGGACGACTACCTGCGCGTGATCCGCTTCAAAACCGCCAAGCTGTTCGAGGCCAGCGCCCGCTTGGGCGCGGTGTTGGCCGAGAGCGACAGCGCCATCGAAGAAGCCTGCGCCGATTACGGCCGCTCGCTTGGTACCGCGTTTCAACTGGTGGACGACCTGTTGGATTACGAAGGCTCGTCCACCGAGATGGGAAAAAACGTGGGCGACGACCTGCGCGAAGGCAAGCCAACTTTGCCATTGCTGCTGGCCATGGAGCGCGGAACCCCAGCGGAGCGTGATTTGATACGCCACGCCATCGAACACGGTGAAATTGCGCGGTTGGCCGAAATTGTCGAAATCGTGCGGCGCACTGGCGCGATCGGTGCCACGCGTGACGCGGCTCGTCTGGAGGCGGCCAAGGCGCGGTCCAGCGTCAGCTTGCTGGCGTCGTCGCGCTACAAAGACGCGTTGCTCGAGCTGTGCGAGCGCGCGGTGGACAGATCGTCGTAGCAGTACGACGGCACCGCCTCGAATTGAAAGTCTCTGCCATTTGCAGGTTCATCGCGTGCCTTCATCGATTTACAGACGACAGCTGATCGGAGATCATGCTTTGCGGCCTAGGGATGAATCGCCTTCGTCGTGGTCTGTTTCTAGCGCCCCACGTTTATCGTCCCACGCATCTGTCCGCCCACGAAAGCGCTGAACAATGATTGACACACTGGCCGATGCTCCGCAATCAGCGCTGTCTGGAGTGGCGCGCGTCTTGGTGCACGCCGGCAGGTTGTCGGCCAAAACCGCTGAGGATTTGGTCAAAACGGCCAGAGATAGAAAGTTGAGTTTCATTGCGTCGGTGATTGCTGCAGGGGCGGTTTCACCCACAGACTTGGCGTACACCATGTCGGTTGCGCTGGCTCTGCCTCTGCTTGACCTCAACGCCATTGATCCTCAGCGACTTCCGCATAACTTGGTTGATGCCAAGCTGGCTGCGCAGTATCAGATCATCGTGCTGGGCAAGCGTGGAAATCGTCTGTTCATCGGCGGGGCTGATCCGACAGACCAAGAGGCTGTCGAGCGAATCAAATTTGCGACCCAACTCACGCCGGAGTGGGTGATTGTTGAGCATGACAAGCTGTCGAAAATTCTGGAGAAATCCAGCGTCATTGCGGGAGAAACACTGGAGTCGCTGGGTGGGACCGGCGAATTTGAATTCGACGTCACTGAAGACGTGTCGGCTCGCGAAGAAAGCGCCGAAACAGTCTCGGAAGTCGAGGACGCACCCGTGGTGCGGTTTTTGCAAAAAATGCTGATCGACGCGATCAACGCACGTGCCTCGGATTTGCACTTCGAGCCCTACGAGTACCACTACCGAGTCCGTTTCCGCGTGGACGGCGAGTTGCGCGAGATCACTCAACCCCCGATTGCGATAAAGGAAAAACTGGCCTCGCGCATCAAGGTGATTTCCCGGCTCGACATCGCCGAACGGCGAGTGCCGCAAGACGGCCGCATGAAGCTGAAGTTCGGTAACAAAGCCATCGACTTCCGAGTGAGTACGCTGCCGACCTTGTTCGGCGAAAAAATCGTCATTCGAATCCTCGACCCGTCCAGCGCCAAGCTCGGTATCGAGGCCTTGGGTTACGAAAAGATCGAGCGCGAGCGGCTGATCAAATGCATCTACCGCCCTTACGGCATGGTGCTGGTAACTGGTCCGACGGGTTCAGGAAAAACCGTATCGCTCTACACCTGCTTGAATTTGTTGAACCAGCCTGGTGTCAATATCTCCACGGTCGAAGACCCGGCTGAAATCAACTTGCCAGGGGTAAATCAGGTCAATGTGAACGACAAGGCGGGTCTGAGCTTTGCGGCCGCACTGAAGTCATTCCTGCGCCAAGATCCCGACATCATCATGGTCGGCGAAATTCGCGATTTGGAAACTGCGGACATCGCGATAAAGGCTGCGCAAACCGGACACATGGTGATGTCAACCTTGCACACCAACGACGCGCCCACGACGCTGACCCGCCTGTTGAATATGGGTGTCGCGCCCTTCAACATCGCTTCCAGTGTGCTGCTCATCACCGCGCAGCGCCTGTGCCGCAAGCTGTGCGATTTGTGTAAAAAGCCGGCTGACTTTCCGCGAGAAGCCATGCTCAACGCGGGCTTCGCTGAAGAGGACCTCGACGGGACGTGGAAGCCATTTCGAGCGGTGGGTTGCTCGTCTTGCAACAACGGCTACAAAGGCCGTGTAGGCATTTACCAAGTCATGCCCATCAGCGACGAGATACAACGAATCATCTTGGCCGAAGGCACGGCGGTAGACATTGCCAAACAAGCGAAATTGGAAGGCGTGCGCGATTTACGTCAGTCGGGCTTGGTGAAGGTGCGCAGTGGCGTCACCACGCTGGACGAAGTGGTGTCTTGCACCAACGATTGATTCCAGGCATTTGTCGCTGTGCGTAACAGCCATTCAATGCAGCGACAATCCGGCCGATAACCAAGCGAGGGAAGCCCTTCGGAGGATTCATGGCGACAGCATCGGCCGTAAAAAACATCAAGGAAGTCGTCTTCGAGTACGAGGGCAAGGATAAAAACGGCAAGGTCGTGCGCGGAGAAATGCGCGCTGGAGGCGAAGCCATGGTGAGCGCCAGTTTGCGGCGCCAGGGCATCTTGACCACGAAGGTCAAAAAGCGCCGCATGAGCGGTGGCAAATCCATCAAGCAAAAGGACATCGCCATCTTCACGCGCCAGCTGTCCACCATGATGCGCGCCGGCGTGCCGCTGATTCAATCGTTCGACATCGTGGCTCGCGGCAGCCCCAACCCCAAGCTCACACGTTTGTTGACCGAAATCCGCTCAGACGTTGAAACCGGCACCAGCCTGTCGTCGGCGTTTCGCAAGCACCCGCTTTACTTCGACGCTCTCTATTGCAACTTGGTCGAGGCCGGTGAAGCGGGCGGTATCTTGGAAACCCTGCTGGACCGCTTGGCGGTTTACCAAGAAAAAACCATGGCGATCAAAAACAAGATTCGCTCCGCCATGATTTACCCGGTTGCGGTGATGGTCGTGGCGTTTGTGGTGCTGGCCATCATCATGATTTTTGTGATTCCGTCGTTCAAAGACGTGTTCAGCTCTTTCGGTGCCGACCTGCCCGCACCCACGCTGATGGTCATCGCCATGTCGGAGTTCTTCGTCAAATATTGGTACCTGATTTTCGGCATCATCGGCGGCGGCGCTTACTTCTTCTTGGAGTCGTGGAAGCGCTCTGAAAAGATGCAACACGCCATGGACCGCTTGCTGCTGCGCGTGCCGGTGTTCGGTGATTTGGTGCGGAAGTCGGCAGTGGCGCGTTGGACGCGCACGTTGTCCACCATGTTCGCTGCGGGTGTGCCGTTGGTGGAGGCGCTCGACTCGGTGGGCGGCGCTTCGGGGAATGCGGTGTACGCGGACGCCACCGCGCAAATCCAGAAAGACGTGTCCACCGGCGCGGCCCTGACCACGTCGATGCAAACCACCGGCGTGTTCCCCAACATGGTGTTGCAGATGTGCGCCATCGGCGAAGAATCGGGCTCGCTCGACGCCATGCTGGGCAAGGCGGCCGAGTTTTATGAAGACGAAGTCGATGAAGCCGTGAAGGGGTTGTCAACCTTGATGGAGCCCTTCATCATCGTGATTTTGGGCACCTTGATTGGCGGCATCGTCGTGTCGATGTACCTGCCCATCTTCAAGCTCGGCCAGGTGGTTTAACCCTTGGGTTTTTCTGTACCGGGGCTGTTACCAGCAGGGCTGTTGTCCGCTCTGTTGTCAATACCGATGATGGCCTTGTTCGGGCTGTGCATAGGCAGCTTCCTCAACGTGGTGATTCACCGATTGCCGTTGATGTTGGAGCGCGATTGGAAGCGCGACAGCGCTGAATTGCTCGGTGTCAACGCCGATGAGGCCAGCGCAGAACTGAGTCTGAGCAAACCAGCCTCACGCTGCCCTCACTGCGGCCACGTGATTGCATGGCACGAGAACATTCCGGTGCTGAGTTACCTAAAGCTCGGCGGCAAATGTTCATCTTGCAAAGCGCTGATTTCGATGCGCTACCCCGCCATTGAAATCATCACCGCCGCCTTGTTCGGTGCGGTGGCGTGGAAGTTTGGCGCGCAGCCCATCACTGCCCTGTGGTGCGTATTTGTGGCCGTGTTGGTGGCGCTGGCAGGCATCGACTGGGACACCACCTTGCTTCCGGACAACCTGACTTTGCCGCTGCTTTGGGGCGGTCTGTTGGCCTCGGCTTTGGGCTGGACGATTCCTCTGTCGGCGTCGGTGTGGGGCGCGATCGCGGGTTACTTGTCTCTGTGGTCGGTGTACTGGCTGTTCAAGCTGGCCACCGGCAAAGAAGGCATGGGTTACGGCGACTTCAAACTGCTGGCCGCGCTGGGGGCCTGGTTGGGTGTGAGCATGGTGCTGCCGGTGATCTTGGCCTCCAGCATCATCGGAGCAGTGGTCGGCATGGCGATGAAGTTGAATGCGTCTTTGCGCGAGGGGCGATACGTGCCCTTCGGGCCGTTTTTGGCAGGCGCGGGGTTGGCGGTGCTGCTCATCGGCGCGCCGCGCGTGATGAGCTGGCTGGGATGGACCTGACTGCAACTGCCCCGTTTTCCATCGGCCTGACCGGTGGCATCGGCAGTGGCAAAAGCACCGTGGCGCGTACGCTGGTCGAGCTCGGCGCCGTGCTCATCGACAGCGACGCCATCGCGCGCCTGATTGCGCTGCCCGGCGGCGTGGCCATCGGTCCCTTGCAAGCTGAGTTTGGCGCGCAAGCACTCGATGCCAGCGGCGGCCTGAACCGCCCGCGCATGCGCGAGCTGGCCTTTGCTGACCCGTTCGTCAAGCGTCGCCTGGAAGCGATTCTGCACCCCCTGATCGGCATGGAAACCGAGCGTCTTGCAGCGGATGCGGGCGACAAAGTCCGCGTCTTCGACGTGCCGCTGCTGGTCGAATCGACCCGGTGGCGCTCGCGTGTTACCAAAGTGTTGGTGATCGATTGCGATGCAGCGACGCAGGTCGCCCGCGTTGCGCAACGTTCGGGCTGGAGTGAGCAGACGGTGCAAGCCGTGATCGCCCAGCAGGCCAGCCGCGAGAAGCGCCGGGCTTGCGCTGACGCGGTGATCTATAACAACGGCGTCACGTCTGATGAACTGGCTCAGCAAGTGACTTCACTGTGGCGGCAATGGGTGGTTGCGCGCAGAGCCCTGTGAAACAATCACGCACGGTCGATATTGATCGATGCCGAGACGGGCCAAAAGGCCGCGGTCTTTGACGCCGAAGGAAGCCCCTTGGTCCTCTACGAATATCCGTTCAGCGAAAGCATCCGCACGATGTTGCGGCTCGAGCATCTGTTTGATCGATTGGGTCAGCTCATGGGCCGCAACGCGGCCATGGATCACCACTTTGCTTTGGTCACCATGTTCGAGGTGATGGACGTGGCATCGCGGGCCGATTTAAAAAGCGATTTGCTGAAGGACCTGGAGCGCCAAAAAACCCTGGTCAACAGCTACCGAGGTAACCCGTCGGTGTCTGAAGAAACTCTCGACGGCGTCATCGCAAAGATAGACCACGCCTTCAACGGCCTGAATCAGTTGCCAGGCAAAGCTGGACAAGCGCTCACCAGCAACGACTGGCTCATGAGCATCCGCAGCCGCATCAGCATTCCCGGCGGCACCTGTGAATTTGATTTGCCCGCCTATTACGCGTGGCAGCAATTCGAGCCGCAAAAACGCCGCGCCGATTTGCTGCATTGGGCCGCCACTTTGATGCCGTTGGCCGAAGCACTCAACGTGCTTCTGGGCATGCTGCGCGACTCCGGCGTGCCGCACCAAGTGGTCGCGACCGGTGGTCAGTTCCAGCAAAGCCTGCCGCAAGGCCGCAGCCCACATTTGCTGCGCGTTCGCGTCGATCCTGCTGACGGCATCGTCCCCGAAATCAGCGGCCACCGCTTGATGGTGATGGTGCGCCTGATGCGTCAAGACACAGATGGCCGCCTGAAACCCACCACCGCCGACGCGAGCTTCGAGCTCACCTTGTGCACTTGATTTTTGTCTACCCAAAAACCGCTTGAGTTGCTGTCATGTCCGAGCTGAAACCGCGCATCGTCACTTGCCCCCAATGCGGTGGCAATAGCGTCTACTCCGCCACCAACCCGTCGCGCCCGTTTTGCAGCGAACGCTGCAAAAACGTCGACTTCGGCGCCTGGGCCAGCGAGAGTTTTCGGGTCGAAGTGACACCCACCGCGCAAGACGACGCGTCGGCTGATCCGACGGCGCATTGATCAGCCCCGTGATGTCGGGATCTCGACGATGTCCCGCCATTCACCCAGCAAACGAACAACGTCGAGATTCGCATATGCATTACCGGTCGGTACGGCAAGAGGCGATGCCAAGCTGTTCAGCACAGCACACTTTTTCTTGCGCAAGGCAGCAACAGATGCTCGCCCGCCGCAGGCCGACTCGGCGAAAGTCACCATAAACATGAGCTGCTTCTGAACCGGCAGTTTGTGCGTCTGCGCGGCCGAAGTGGGAAGTTCACCGAGCATTAAAAAAAGCACGTGTCGATATCGAACATGTGGATCGGTGACTTGTCGTGCGGCGCCAAAGCCACCTCACAACGAGCCGATTTGCAAGGAACAAAAGGGGAATGCTGTCGCGACTTTGACCAACTTGCGCCACCATTTACCGAATGCGCGTCAGTTTTCGACTCCAAAACAACCACGTGCTTTTTGGCAATTTGCGCGGGCCCGCCACTTCCAGCATCAAGCCTCCAGCCAACCAGTTCGGGGGGGCGAGTTGAGGTTCACATCCGGGCCGAAGGCGCAGGCGATACCTGTCAGCGCCCGTTACCGAGTCCGGACTATTTCAGCAACTTGCAACGTCGGTGAATGCGTGACGACGCCAGGCTGCTTGTTCGCAGCGCGCAACCGCATAGCGGCCAGGACCGACCAAGCGAACTGCTTTATTGATTCGGCCCTCAATCAGTGTCAAGCCGCGTACTTCACGAAGCGGTCTTGGAAGAAGCTCTTGACACTCTCAGGCTTGGTCTGCAACGCCGTCATGTGCTCGGTCGCAGCAGCCTGCAATTTGTCTTTCGTTCGCACCGGCACCTTGCTTCGAATCACGTGCTTCAAATCTGCATTCAGCCGC
>Ga0123336_10001507_pt1 | contig 21354 bp, 14 predicted proteins | sample SSSSmetaG_FD_96466 | JGI IMG/M metagenome (GOLD analysis project Ga0123336, IMG submission 96466) | Glacier valley bacterial and archeal communities from Borup Fiord, Nunavut, Canada, to study Microbial Dark Matter (Phase II) - ​SSSS metaG | ecosystem: Environmental > Aquatic > Freshwater > Ice... | reverse complement strand
AGTATCCATCTTACAATTCCTACAAATTCTGTATTGATTCTACTTAAATTTCAATTTATTAAAGTAGTGTTATTCAATTTGCAAGAACAGAGAAGACAAGATTCACAGGATTTACATGTAAAAGGATTGAAAAATTACCGTTTTCGTCCTGTAAATCATTCCTGAATTTCAAGTGAGTAAAGTAGAATTAAACAATCAGAAAGAATAGAACGCTGATAACGCGTTCTATTCTCAGTTTATATTCGATATAAATTCTTTAAATAAGCAAGGACAAATGTAAACGAATTAATTCGTATCTCAAGTCCATTTTATTTAATATCGAACCACAGCTTGGTTGTTAACAGGTCTTTTCCCTGGCTTTCAACTGCTGCGCGGTAACTGGTGCCATTCAATGACTGTTCGGTACCCGGGTAAAAGAAGCGCGAAGGTATCTGTCCATCCAATACGGTGGCAGGTCCGGCAACTAGCTGAGGGTAATCCAAACGACGCCATTCAGCGAAGGCATCCAGGCCCTGTCCGAAAAAGGCTATCCATTTTTGTTCGCCTATTGATTTAGCATAATTTGTTGCATCATATTTAACGGCGGGCTGGCTCAGGTAATTGGCTACAATGGTAGCATCGGTAATTCCAAACTGAGCGAAGGATGCTTTAATAGCACTCTGGTATAACTGGTCAGCATCTCCGGCAATGTATCCACGGGCCACAGCTTCCGAAAGGGCAAAAAACACTTCGGCCGGACTAAAAATCACTGCCGGCGACTGTGAACGAAGGAAATAAGTTCCCGGTTTAGATGTTTTTGCAAAACCCTGGCTATTGGCATCGCTATTGGAAAGGCCATTGGCAGCTCCAACATATTTGCCAACAGTGGCATCCGAAGGTAACTGTGCATAAACAGGCAAGCGGGGATCGGACAATACAGTCAACTTATCGACTATCGTTTTGGAAATACGATAATCATCCCGTGTTTCGAACCAGGCAGAAGCCGGATTTTGCTGTGGTGAACTGATATAAGTGAATTGAAATATTTCACTTTTGCTGCTTATAAACCCGGCGGCATCAGACGAAGCTTCCACCACTGCCTGTTTGGCTAATTCAGGTTCTCGGTCGGATATCCGTAAAGCTATGCGAAGACGTAATGAGTTCACCAGTTTTTTCCATTTGGTTATATCACCTTTGTAAACCAGGTCGCCGGTCACAGTTCCGTTGGCAGTGGCGAGCAAAGCCTGAGCTTCTTTCAGATCGGCAAGCAACCCCGTGTACACTTCGCTTTGGGTATTGTAGGCTGGAGTCACTTTAATTCCGGCTTCTTTATAAGGAATAGCGCCATAGGCATCAGTCAGCAATAAAAAGGTCCATGAACGGAGCGTCAAGGCAATTCCTTTATAATTGGAATTAGCCTGTTGGTCGGTGAAATTCAGAATCGTATTTAAATCGGTAATCAAGGTAGAATACCCGGTGTTCCATAAGGAATTAAAAGTAGTATTGGACACATCATAACGGTCGGGTTCTGTGTACTGAATTTTAGCCCAGTGTTGCACAAACAACAAAGACGAATTGAAGTTACTTTCCGATCCCCAATAAAGGTCGGCACCTTGTTTCAAGGTACCGGTAAGTAAGTAGGGTGCCAGAGGAGTTTCTGTAGCATTTGGATTTTTGTTTATTTCATCCAGTTGGTTATCGCAGGAACTTAGTACAGATGCGAATATGAGGATATAGATTATATTTTTTAACATGGCTTCTGTTTATTAAAATTTGAGATTGAGATTAAAGCTGTAGCTTCTCGTACTTGGCAATGAAAGGCTTTCCAGACCTTGCGCGTTACCGGTGTTGAATGCAGTTTCAGGATCAATATTTGGCACTTCCTTGTAAATAAAGAACAGATTACGACCCGTTGCCGTGATGCTGGCTGCCTGTAGTCCTACTTTTTTGATCAGTTTCTTGCCAAAGTTATAAGTAAGTTTAATTTCCCTGAATTTCACGAAGGTGGAACTGTAAATATATGCTTCGCTGATGTTATAGGAAGCTTTGTAATACTCCTGCGCGCTGATTACCTGAGAATTGGGAGTCCCATTGGCAAGTACGCCATCAAAAATGACTCCGTCTTCATAGATAGTTTCCCCGTTGGGAGCAGTACCACCACCGAGCAAAGTTTTAGTGTTAGTAGTAACATTTCCAGGGAAATAATATGGCAGTCCGCCATGCGCCAGGTCACGTCCAAAGAGGGTTTGTTTCAGCACTCCGGTGTAGTTACCTGTACGGTTTGTACCCGAAGATATTTTTCCACCCACATTTGCATCGATAAGGAACGAGAGATCAAGCTGTTTGTATGTAAAAGTATTGGTGATACCGGCTATCCAATCGGGAGTATAATGTCCCAATACCTGGTTTTGTGGGTTTGCTTTTGGCAGACCGTTAGCACCAACAATAATGTTTCCTTCTGTATCCCGTAAGTAGGCTATTCCGTACAAAGTACCATACGCTTTGCCTACCGATGCCAGTACATCTACACCTCCTGATGAACCAATGGTATAGTTTTGAATTTGTTTTTCATAGTCGAGTATGCCAACCTTACTTTTATTGGCTGAATAATTAAAACCCAGGTTCCATTTAAAGTTACGGTTCTGAAAGGGAGTTACATCCAGTTGAACTTCAATACCATGATTATTTATTTTACCGGCATTGATTAATTGCGAAGTATAACCGCTTGCTGCCGAAGTCTTGATTTCCAGAATCTGGTCGAAGCTGTTGGTGTTATAATATGCTATATCAAAGTGAAGTTTATTTTTCCAGAAGCTCGATTCAATACCGAACTCTGTAGACCGGGTAGTTTCGGGTTTCAAGTCCGGGTTAAGCTTCTTCTGTGAAGAGGTTTGAATAGGGTTTCCATCATAAGCCGTCTGAAAATTATAGACCGTCGACAATTGATAAGGATCGGCATCATTACCTACTTCAGACCAGCCACCGCGAAGTTTCAAAAAGTCGAGCGTGTTGCTTTGAATTTTCAATGCTTCCGACAATACCAAACTACCATTGACCGATGGATAGAAATACGAGCGGTTGCTGCGGGGCAAAGTAGATGACCAGTCGTTACGGGCCGTCAGGTTCAGGTAAGCATAGTTTTTATAACCGAACTGTGCAGAAGCATATCCGCTATACACTCTCAGACTATTGTACGAATTAGAGGATGTCAAAGCGTCACGCGAGTTGGTAAGGGTATATAAATCGGGCACAGCCAGGCGTGGTGCTTTTTGATAGTTATTAGCATAGGTTCTGTTGCGCACATTAAATCCGGCCAAAGCATCCACGGTGAAGTCAGCATTCAACTTCTTGGTATATTGCAGGATGGCTTCCGTGTTTCTTTCGTCCACAGTATAAGCATCTTCGGCATACGATCCGAATGGAGTTCCGCTGGTACCATACTTGATGGTGTATTTACGCCTGTCGTTATAATAATCTGTTCCTGTACGGAATCTGAAATTAAGACCATCAAGGATTTTGGCTTCCAGGTGTATGTTCCCAATCAAACGGTTCCGTTCCTGGCTGGTTGTATTGTTGTACGCGTTCCAGTACGGATTGCTGTAGTAGCTGTTATTCCAGTTAATATTTCGGTTATCCTTTAATTGATTCATGTCCACCTGACGTCCAAACCAAAGGAACTGCAACATCACGCCGGCAGCACGTCCACCCGAAGGACCACCGGGAAGTGCCGGTGCATCGGTAACGATATAGTCGGCAGTTACACCGATTTTAATATTCTTGGTGAGCTGATAGTTGGAGTTAATGCTGAAATTGGTTTTGTTTATCTCTGAGTTTGGCACTGTCCCTTTTTGTTTCTGGTCATTCACACCCAACCTGAAGTCGTAGTTTTTATCCGACCCGGCTATGGAAACGCCGTTTTCGAAGGTAAGACCCGTTTCAAAATAGTCTTTCACGTTGTTGGGATGAGCTACAAAAGGAACCGCAACACCGTTGGAAGCAAACTGAGGAATCAGCCGGCCGTCGAGCTTTGGACCCCAGCTTTCGTCGACGCCATCGTTGATGCCGCCTCCCTTACCATCAACATAGCTAAACTTACCGTTGGATCCCTGACCAAATACATTTTGGAATTCGGGCAAAGAGCTAACCTGAGCAAAGCTTACGCCTGAATTCACGGTAACTCCAAGTCCTTTTTGACCCTTACCCGATTTGGTAGTGATCAGAATCACACCATGAGCAGCCCGCGACCCGTAAAGGGCAGCAGCATTAGGTCCTTTCAATACGCTTAAGGATTCGATATTTTCAGGGTTCAAATCGGCAATGGCATTCCGAAAGTCACGGGTAGCTCCACCTGAATTCAGCTGAGAGTTATCAACCGGCACTCCATCCACCACAAACAAGGGTTGATTGTTACCGGCTATGGACGTTTCGCCACGGATAACGATGCGGGACGATCCCATATCGCCCTGCGAATTGGTGATGCGCACTCCGGCTAATTTACCACTGAGGCTGTTGAGCAGGTTAGTCTCCTTTGAGTTTTGAAGATCTTTATTGCTCAGCGATTGAATGGTGTAACCCAAGGATTTCTTTTCCTTGGAAATACCCAATGCGGTAATTACCACCTCATTCAGTCGGTTCACTTCTTCGGTCAGATAAAAAGTGGTGGGTACGGCTTCATACACATCAATTTCCTGATTTTTATATCCTATGGCCGAAACCTGCAAGGATACCGGTAAAGATTTGACTTTTAAGCTATAATTGCCTTGTACATCGGTCACCGTTCCGCCGGTTTGACCTTTGAACTTAATGGTGGCACCGATCACCGACACTTTGGTGATTTCGTCGAGAATATTTCCTTTGAGTTCTATCTGCTGAGCAAATACAGAAAGGCTTGTTAACACGGTAAGAAGGAAAGTAATTCCCGCTTTTTTTAGATAACCGGACGGGAACTTCTTGATGTTCCCCTGAAGAAAGAGTAAATTAGACATAAGATGTATTATTGTAACGAAACTACGCGCTTTCGGTCTGTCAACAGAAAAGAGGGATGCCCGTCGTGGTTTAAATATTAAAATGATAGAGATGTATTATTTTGATGTCAGATATTTTTCGGTCAGGCGATTGGTTTGTTCGGCTAGTTCCTGTTTATCTAAGAAAAGGAAACCCTTCTCGTGGTTGAACTTCTGACCGTCGGTTAATACCCATTTCAAGAAGTCGGTAACTTCCTTTCTGGCGTTGGCATGCGAATAGATAAAGCCCAGTTTTTCGACGGGAATAGTTTCTATCCGGTTTTGTTCCAGGATAGCGATTACTTCATCCAGGTTACCCGAGAGTAGATTTTTGCTTTCCTTCTTCAGGTCCAGCGGCAAAATGGTGATTCCCTCTTTCAATTGACGGGACTGAATATCGAACAGATAGCCCAGGTTATTGAAAGCAATACCGATGGAATCCCTTTTAACGGCAGTGAGCAGGTAGATATCTTCACCCAGCACTTTCTTGCCTTTTATTTCGGAAGTGATGTGTCCGAAATATTCAGCCAGGGTTGTGGAGGCACTTGCCTGATTGTCGCGGGCATAGATGGTGGCAGCAAAGCGTGGTTTTTCGGTGACGGGTTCTTCGTCATAGTCGGTCACTTCAAAGAAAAGTTTATCAATTTCCTTTTTGTTGAAATCCTTTTGTCTGGAAGAAGTCAGCAAAGGATTCAGGCTGTTGGTCACGGGCAATAAAGCATACCGTCCGGCATAAACAATTTCCTGATTATCCTTTAAATCAGCCGCCGTAGGTCGGTGAGCCACGATGTTCAGGTCGGCAACAGCATCGGTTTTTTGTACCAACTCCAGTTTCGTTTCGGGGTTGAGTTTGGTATATTCCGTTATCCATTTTTCTATTAAAGGATAGGTAAATCGGGTGCCGCTGATCAGTACCGGTTCGCCTGCCGTGGTTTGAGCACTTAATGCTGCACTGAATATAAATAAGGCGATAAATATGGGGGTAAAACGTTTCGTTTTGATTTGTCTGTTTATTAAATAATTAGATAGTCCGGGCTTGATGTCAGGTATAGTTTACCCTACAAGCTAAGAAATAAATAGTATAGATTTAATTTGTGATTTTGCCTCTTTCCATTGAAATAATCAGAAGAGAGGATAAGGAAGTTTGGAAATATCAGCACGACATGCAACAGCACATTCGCATGACAGGGGATGGGGTAGAGAAAAGCAGGGAAGAAAGAATCGTTTCGGAAGTGAACGAATGTAAATTTTTAAGAGAAAAGACTTGCGGACTTCGGTTCTGTGAACCAAGCCTTAGTTCTGATGTGGGGTGATAAATGTCTGAGTGCATACGCTAGATTTGTTTTTTTAAAGGGTTCATTGCTTCTGCCCGAAGGGTAGATAACAAATGTTCCTTTCAACTATGCAAAAGTAGTTTATGCAAATTAAACCCAAAATACCTTTAGTAAGGCATTTTATATACCCTAAACAGGGTATATAAAATTCGTAGAGACGCAATATATTGCGTCTCTACGGGGATGGGGTAAATGGATTGATATTTTGCCGGTTAACGGATTAAATCCCGATAGCTATCGGTTTGGGATTCACCTGACAGTTTGCATTATTTGTTCATAGAATCAAATGAACCTATATACTACCTGTACGTCATGGCAGGTTTATTCCTTTCCGTCATTGCGAGCTTGACCCGCAATCCCCTCTTTGCTTTAATATTGGGTTTCTGTATCTGGCACCGTAACGAGTGCTAATTTTCAAACCCGAACAAAAAATTTGTATTCTCATCTCTCTTTTAATAAGGGAAAATAAGGGCTGGGGGTCGTGGGGTCGCTTTTCTACGAAGGGTAAAATTCAAAAATAAGGTTTTTTAAATAATAGTTTTTAAAATTTATTCAATCCTTTTTTTTAAAATGTGCAAAGTTTAAAAGTAAGGTCTTTAAATTAATCGCTTTTAATTTTATTCATCCCTTTTTTTCTTTCCATTATTCTTCTCATTCTTTCTTTCCCGTTTCCACAGATGATCTTTCTTTTAAAATCGGAACAAAGTGGAGATCCCGTTTTTTCGGGACCCTTATTTTCATTTTTTTACCCTTCGTAGAAAACCGGACACCCCACGAACCCAGCCCTTATTTTTCTTATTAGTTGAAGGTTATCATCTTGTATGATTGTGTGAGAAATGAATTTGGTTTAAATGAATCGTCTATCAATACGGCAATCCGCACTTTTTGTACATCTAATCCCACTTGTATATATCCGCAGGGACTGGGGGGTTAGGCGGACGGTGTTTGATTTTTGTTTTTTCGTGTATGTTTAAAAATTGATTTTTTTCTCTTATTTTCCGTCTTTTAAATACTTGTTTTAATTCTCACAAAAACTTACGGTTAAGTTGTCTTACAAATCAATATGTTTCATATTCAAACAAATCAGGAATATTATTTGAGTCAATATTATAGTTAATTGAAATGGATGAAGTAGATATTTGAGTGTATTGATTGTTGCTACAAGAGTACGTATTTACTTCTTTTTTTTGGTAGTTATTTGTTGAAAAAGCATTATAAAAAGCTCCGTGTATATAATTATATCCTTTCAATAGATTGTTTGATTGATCGTAATCTGAATATATAATTTCCGTTTTATAAATTATTTCTTTAGAATTATTGTATTTGAAGCATTCAAACTTTGTAACATTATTGTTGCTAAAATAAATTAATGAAGTCTGAAGAATACCATTTAACGTTTCAATAATCCTATTTTCAGAGTATTGATACGTATAGTCAAGTATATAAGACGGATTGTTTTGAATAATTATTCTTTCAATAAGTTTTCCATCTTTAAAAATGTATTTTGTTGTATCACTGTATGTTTTGTATGGATATTCATTTTCAGTCATTATATAATTTTCTGAATACTGAATTTTATCAACAACATCATTAGACAAACAAACAGTTTCCGTATTTGTAGCGGCTGCTGTTACAGATAGTCCTCCCAGAGTATTTGTGATTTGATTCAAGTCATTATACTGTATTGTGATTTTGTTTGAATATTGAGAGTTGTAATTTAGAACTATTGGAGTTGTGTTGGGATAATTGCCATAATCTAACTCATCAAAATGTAATAAAATGCTTTTGAAATTCTTTAATCTGTACTTCACCTGTGGTTCATCTTTACAGGAGTATAAAGATAAAAAAACAATAAGTAACGCGAATAAAAATTTTAAATGTGTTCTCATAATGATAGTCTGTTTTTTTTTACACTGACGCCTAACGGCTGACGCTATGGCAAGTGCGGGATTAGATTGTTGTTCAACTGTCTGCCAGCACAAATGTATGTAAAGATTCAAAATATTACAACGAACACGCATACCCGCATTTGCTATAGCATTTGTTACAAGCAGTTTTTTGTTCTTTATCGTTATTGGTTAAATTGATATTCATATGAAATCTCAATTTTCTTTGGAAGGTCTTTTTCATCAGAGTCCGAGAGAAGTACTTCAATCGTTTTATTTATCAAGTAGTTATCTGGATTGTACTTATAATAGATTACATAAAAAAATGCTTCGTTTGTTTCTATTACTCGACCTAACTTGTCATATTTCCAATAAAAAGGTTTTTCAGATGTTGTTGGGTCAAGTTTTTCAATTTCCTTTTTGTCTTTATACTTATGAATAATTGTTGTGTAAATTGTTGAATCATTTTCATAATGCTTTTCCAGCATTTCGGTGCTGTCTTTATAGTATTCATATTCTATTTTAGTCGTCCTTAAACCACTTGTATTCCATAGAGCTAATGTTTTAACACCATACGCGTTATAGAAGTTTACTTCAGAAGTGTCTTTCTCGAATCCTTCTTGCTTAATGGTTTTCTTTATTGTCATATTGGGGTTGTATTCCAAAAACGTTTTCCAAACAAATGTTTTATCTCCGTCATAAGAACTATAAACATATTCTGTATAATTGATAATCTGTCCAGATTGATTTAATTCAAACTCAGTTGAGCTTTCGTGAGTTTCGCCATTATAAGTCTCAATAGATTTGATATGTTCGAGTGAGTCATATTGAAAATCCTTTCTAATAACAATTTGTCCTTGTGGGTTGAATTGGGAGATAGTTAATGGAAAGCCGTTTTTTAGAAATTGTTGAACCGAAATTTTGGTTTTTTCTCCAGTATTTTCGGATTGGTACTCGGTGATGCTATTCAATTTAATATTCTGTTTTAAACTTTCAGTAGTTGTCAAACCAACTAATAGTTCGTAGTCAAATTGAGCAAATGTTTGTAAAGTCGTAAATAGCAAAATTGTCATTAATAATTTTCTCATTTTCTATTTTTTTAAAAATTTGCTTGTAACACCAATATATCCGCTACGCTTAATCCAATAATCACTACTCTGTTGCGCATATATCCGCCTTAGCTTTTGTGATTGTTGTTTGTATTAATTTGCGGTTCAGAACAATAAATAATCGTGATATTAAAGTAATTGCCCTTTGTATAATTCCGCCCCAAAGATAAATAATATTTATTATGTTAACGCCACATCTCTCTTTTATATTTAATATATCTTCACGGTATGGTACATAAAAAAAATCAGCAGCCCCACATACTCTGTGTTACTGCTGATAGACATATTCGAACCATAAACACAGCTCATCGCTGCGTTGGTAAAGCTTTGAATGCCATCGGGCGTTAGGGCTGCCACGCGGAAATAGTAGGTCAAGCCCGTAATGACGGGACGAAAAAAAGAATAGCCCTACCTGTCGCGTCAAGGAATGCAATCCGAATATTCATTCAGCTTGAAGATAAGCAGACGCTTCGCTAAACTTGCGCTATACACGACAGTTTTAAACTGGTCTTGTTTTCAGTCCACTTGTTCCGAAGTGTCGGAAAGTTCCGCTTCATAAAAACTTGAACTATTCAGTGATTGCAAACCTGGACTAAAAAAAAGGAATGTTTTTAAAACATTGCGTCCGTTTCTTTATAACCTATTATTTTGCTGTATCATTGAATCCTGGATTCTTTTTTTCTGAAATTCATATTCATTATAACGATTGCCAGAATAATCAAAATGATACCTACCCATTGGATAGCGCTCACCTTTTCATTTAAAATAAAATAGGCCATTAGTACCGAAACAGGGAGTTCCATTGCAGCAACAATACTTCCTAAGCCAATTCCGGTAAGAGGGAAACCGGCATTCAGTAACATCGGTGGGATGATAGTTCCAAAGAGGGAGAGAATAAGCCCCCATTTTAAAAAGATATTGAAATCATAAGGTGTTTGTTGCGTAATTAGAGCGAAAATTAGAACCATCACACTGCCACCCAGAATCATAAACAAACTACGTTGAGCCGAGGATACTTGAATAGCCACGCGATTGGCCGTAAACATGGTGGTGGTGAATGAAGCAGCAGCCAAAAGTCCCAACACTATTCCACGCCAATCGAGTTTATTTTCAGCCGAAATCAGGTTGGTTGCCAAAACGGTTCCAGTTAAGACTATCAATACAGCGATTAATTTAGTTAAGGAGGGCGCTTTTTTTTCTAATATCACTTCGAGCAGGACGCCAATCCAAACCGTTTGCATTAAAAGTACAATTCCAATAGAAACCGGAATATATCTGACTGCCAAATAATAAAAGATACTTGTCAGACCTGTTGAGGTGCCAGCAATCATCAATTGAGTAATATTTTTTTTAGAAACTTTTTTTAATTCAACTTTTCTTACTGTTTTCTGAAAAGCAATAATACAAAGAATACCTATGATTCCAAATAGAAACTGGGCTGTGGTAACTTCTGCTGTTGTAAAGCCATCATCATACGCCATTTTCACAAAAGTTGCTAACATCCCATAACTTGTGGCGCCTAAACAAACCAACAGAACTCCCTTTAATACACTATTATATGCCATTATATTAATTAAATTTCGAATACGAATTCTCCCCTTTCACACACATTAACCTGCCATTATTCCATGGTTAATTTTTTCCGATAAGATTTCACTTGGTTTTAAACTGCTTGAAGGTTCGGTTTTAAAACAGGAACTGCTTTTGCATCACCGTTTGGTATTAAAAGCATTTACACTATTTCGCCAACATAAGCATGAAAGGTGGGGGAAACTAAATACGGTGAAGGTGTGATTGAAAAATAGTTTTATAAAAAAAAAGCCATTCTTGACATTCTGCTTCAGGTAGATAAGCTTTAAAAATAATAATTAATTATTTTGGGAAAGGTCAGCATCCTGAGCGGAAAAACACAAAATTACAACCGTTGTGTCTTTATTGCAAACTGTTGATATCTATTTTCAGGTATTTAACATCGTATAACAAACTTCATCTTCAACAACACCTTATATAAATAGTTGAGACAGATTAAAATAGCATTCTCCTCTTCGCGCAAGTTTAAAAAACGCAATAAACTGAATAGTTCAAGCTTGCACGAAGCGGTAGCTTTCCGACAGGTCGGGGCTTGTGCCGGAAGTTTCCACTTCGCTCAAACTTTCCGAAAAATCGGAACAAGTGCGCTAGTCACTAACTGCAAATCAAGATAGTACCTTGGACGAAAAGGGGACCTAATTAATGCCAATATTTAATGTTTCATTTTGCTGATAATTTATTCAGCAAATCAATTTTCTTGTCATTGGTTATATCTAAAAAATCATCAGCAAAACAGCTATAATATTTTTCTCGCCAAGTATTGTTGTGCGTGTCTTTAAAATTTTTAGTTGTTTTAAAGTTAAGATTTTTCAAATACCTGCCATTACCAGATATACTATATATCTTTTCACTACTTTTTGAGCAAGTAACGTTATTCTCATTAACATCTATAGAATACACATAAACCAATTCTTTCACCATGTCCTCATTTACAAACACTAAAAACGTAAAGTACCCATGTTGAATTACTTTGTAATTATTGGCTAACAATACTTCATTTCTGGGAAAGTTCATTATCGATTTAGCACTACAATTAGCCAAACCAAGACAAGATATGATAATTATAAGAATATTTTTCATGATGAATTAATTAAAAGTTAGGCCAGATGTCGTGACTAGCGCAAGTTTGAGCTAAGCGGAAACTTCCCGTAAAAACGGGGTAAATTGTGCTCATAATTAGTTCAGTCCCGAAATCGGGACTGCTTTTGTTTTCAGTCCAAAGCCTGTCCGACTACTGGCGGATTACGCTTCGCTAAACTTGAACTATCCAGTGTGTGCAAGCATGGACGAAAAGGGGATTAAATGAACTTTAGTGTATCCCTGTTCTGAGATATAAATGTACTGAGTCCTTTTGAGTTGAGAGCTAAAGATTTCATTTCGTCAATTAAACTTTTTCTGTTTAATAATTCGGGATATGTGTACTGTTTTCTGTCGAATTGAACAATAATAAAATCTGTTCCAATCTCAAAGGCTGTAACGCCTGATTTTTTTCCACTCGTACTAAAATAAGGTGTCATAATATTAGTTTTTAAATTGTTATGTTATATATGTCTGTTTTCAGTCCAAGTTAAGCTTCGCTAAACTTGAACTATTCAGTTTGTGCAAGCTTGGACGAAAAGCGTAGGCGTGTGTTAGGGGCTAGGTGCTTGGTTGTCATTCGTTTCAGTTTCCTTATCGTAATAATTTAAAATTCTATAAAAATGGAACAAAATAATAGTCATTTTCGAGATAAAGAGTCACGGTCTAATTTTATTTGTTGGTTAGAGTGGCTATTCGCTTTCTTTATATCATTAATTTGTTGGTTTGCACTGTTTAAAGTAGGTTTTGTGTCTTTTTTATTTTCTTTAGTTGAATATACCGTCAAATAAAAAATTATTAAACCTATAATCAACGGGAAAATAAAAGTTGTTATAATTTTCTCAAGCAAGTTCATTTTATGAAAAACTGTTTCTCCTTTTGAGTAGTCAATTTTGAACTTCTCAATAAGATTCAATTTAATATATGTTTTTACAAGAATGTATTGCGAAATAGCTTTCGATTTTATTATGTAATTTCCCTTTATTCCAAATTTTATTTTGTCGTATTTTTTTATTTTTTCTATTGTAAATTCAAAATCTTTTTCAATGTCTAAAGGCTTTATTATCTCATCATCAATAATTCCACCATTTAAAATAGTTTTAATCATGGATTCTGCCATATTGTGTCCTTTAAAATTTCTAATTCTACCACCATGAATCTCAATGCTATAATCTATGTCAGTGTCTATTTTATTGTCGAAATATAGTTTCTTTTTCATGCGAATTAGTTATGTATAAAACGTTGTCTTTATTTTTTTTGCACTTGCCCCTAACGACCGAGGCTATGGGCATTTGGCGGTTTGTGGGAGCGTTCGCTGTCGTGGAACGACAAGGTAAATGCGGGAGCAAAACTGCTGGAATGCACGTCAGCCAGCCAATGCCAATAGGCGTGTGTTAGGCGTTCGTACTTTTGAGGTAATCTATAGGGTAAAAGGCTAGATATAATTTACCGTTTAGATTTAACTCAATAATTGTGTCCATAAATCTCCATACTCGTCCTGACCATTTTTCGTCAATTATCTCAGACGGAGAAAATTCACTATTCCCATTTCCATCTATTCCAAATATTCCTGTCAATAAATGAACAAGCATTTCAAATTCATTTTTCAAAGTCCCGGTTGACATATTAATACTGATTCTTGTGTAAAATGTGTAATTACCATGTTCATTAGATATGTAATTTACGATATTGAAATAGGAAAGATATGTTCTATCAAGTTTCATTGATAGGATACCATTTTCATTTTGAATTATATTTTCTTCTTTTATTTCGTTGCCATCTTCCATCATGTCCACAAGAGTTAACTTGCTGTTAGAATCGCTTATAGTCAGAAAGTCTTGAAATTCAGCAATGTTGAAAACTAAAGTGTCAATGTCATGTATCTCATACATAAACTTAGTTTTTTCGAGAAAGTCAGAGTCTTTAGAAACTACAATGTCACAAAATGCCCCAAAAAATGCATGACGTCCATCGTTTATTAAATTCATCATTTTTTGTTTTCGAGGTTTCCCTTTCACAAAGCCGAAGAATTCTAATCCATTATATAGGTTTAGAAACAAATCATATATAGTTACTTCTTTCTTGTCTTTAATAAAATATCTCGAATAGGATTCTCTGAATTTTTCCTTGTCTGTTATTCTTTTTCCATTATATCCTTCTATTCCTACATGTTCAAAAATTGAAATACTTAAATCGTTGTTATGCAAATATGAAATAAGTTCTTTAAATTCTTTTTGGTTTGCTGATAATTCATTCGTAAAACTACCAAATGCACAAAAGAATTCATAAAAGTTTGTAGGTTTTTCAAGTAACATTCTGAACTTCTCAGGGAAGTCAATAGGTAATGAGTTTGGCTTAATAAATAGATTAAAATCGAGTGGAATATTCTTGAAAGCATTCAACATTGTTTTAAGAATCAAATTACTAGAGAATAATTCATCTATATCAAATAGATTCTCTGAATATTCGGGGAATGGATTATAATACTCTTCAGGTTTTATATGGTCAAATAGTGTTCTTTTGTTATAGTGCCAACAATTGCTATCAACCACGGATTCCATAAATTTCAAATCACTAAATTTTTCTTCACTTCTATCTCGCATCAAATCTTGTAAATGAGCTTCAGAATAGCAATAAATGTTATTCTTTTTATCAAGTTTAATTAAGTCGTAAAGTTCAGAAAGTTCTGATTTCTTTAAGTCTTGAATCACACAATTATCTAGATATATTCTCATTCGCAATTTTTTTTAGTATGACGCCTAACACCAATATATGATCAACTCCAATTCCTGTATGAGCGATCAATTGCTCATATATCCGCCTTAGCACTTGTGCTTGTTGGTTGTAATAAGCAGAAATTCAGTATAATAAATAAATAGTAATATCAATGTAATGACCTTTACAGGATTTAACCCACTCTTATACCCATCCCCTATTTATCTTCTTTCCAATTCCGCCCCAAAGATAAATAATATTTAGTATGTTAAAGCATCTTATCAATTTTAAATTTAATGTATTTTCACGGCTAAGAACAAAAAATAATCAGTAACCTCACCCCCTGCCCCCTCTCAGTCAGCTGACTGAGAGGGGAAAAGAGTGGGGTTGAAGATAGTTCGCTCACCTCATCACCAGCATCACTGCGGCAGTAAAGTTTTGAATGCCATCGGGGGTTACGGCTGCCACGCGGAAATAATACACGGCAGCAGGGGTAAGTCCTTCCACTTTATGAGTGGTGCGGGTGGTAATGGTAAGATCTTGCCATCCGGCATCGGTAAGCGGGAGCGTGCCTTTGGCTATTTGCCAAATGTATGAACCCGACTTGGGTACCGAAAGGGCTGAAAGCATGGCCGTGCCTGAGATTGTACCGTTTATGGCTCTTAATACAGGTTTTTGATAGAGAACAGGTTGCTTGGTGATATCAAAACCGCTGCTTAAAAGCATACTCGCATTGCCATTGGAGGTTCTGTCCACGTAGGATGCAATTAAACGGAACATTTCATCCGTAGCTTTTTCTACTTCGTGCATGCTAACCACCGCCACATGACTTCCACCGCGTGCCAGGGTATTGAAATGTTCCATGCGGTCGATAGATGCTTCGGCATCAGCCCAAGTGGTGGCTCCGGGTTCCGGAAAATGGGGGTTGTTTTTCATGTTCGTAATCACGTTACGATAAAATGCAATTTTCTCGACTATAGTAAACTTAAGGAATGCCAGAATAATTCTAATTCGTTTCATAATATTTTGGTTTTAAATAATATTTCTAAGTATATGACAACTATTTAAAAAGCAATAGTAACATTTTGATAAGTTGTATTTTTTCGAAGCAGCTTCAGCCCCATAAACCCCGACTTACTTTTTGTCCTGACACAAAAAGCAGGCAAATAAATGTCAAGACTGCAGACGCTTGGCTCAAACACGATGGTTTTTTAACGCCACCTTCACTTGTTTTTCGGCTCACCGGACGAGGTCGATCCCTCGCTACGAGGTTTTAGGGAGATTTATAATCTAAGACTTGATCTCTCTCTTCCTGTTTTTGTCATGTATTAAATAAATATTTACAAATTAATTGATAAGACATTAAATTCACAACATATTACTTTAAGTAATAATATTTTAAATCATTTAGCACCGCCTATCGGAGCAGGATAGATCTCATTCTAAAAAGAAAAAGCTTCTGTTGTGAAGATAACTATGGCTATATGTATGATTCCAATAGGATCCTGGTCTTTTCCGAATGGTATTTTGTCTTTTCCAATTGGAATCTTCCTTTTTCCAATTGGGAGAATCCTTTCTCCAATTGGGATATTCAATTTTACAATTGGATATTCCTTTTTCCAATTGGAAGAATCCTTTTTCCAATTGGGATCTTCCTTTTTCCTATTGGAATTATCATTTTTCCAATTGGAATCATCATTTCTCCAATTGGGATTGTCCTTTTTCCAATTGGAATCTTCCTTTTTCCAATTGGGATCTTCCTTTTTCCTATTGGAATTATCATTTTTCCAATTGGAATCATCATTTCTCCAATTGGGATTGTCCTTTTTCCAATTGGGATCTTCCTTTTTCCAATTGGGATCTTCCTTTTTCCAATTGGGATTATCCTTTTTCTAATTGGGATATTCCTTTTTCCAATTTGGTTCATTATTTTTCCAATTGGGATATTTATTTTTCCAATTGAAATCATCCTTTTTCCAATTGGAATAAGGATGTATCAGGCTTTCGTTGGTATGGCAGGGAAAGGAAAAGGAAATGAGTGACAATGGGGAGTAAGTAGGCGAGCTGGATGCGAATGAAAACAAGCTGTCGTGATAGTTATTACCGGCTGCACAAAGATCGGGAGAGGCATGCAAGGCCTTTTTAGTGGCTGTGCATGGAGCTGGTAATGTTTGAAAGATATTATTTTGATGGGTTTTGTCTGTGAAGTCGGCGTTGGATAAACATGCGTGTTCCTTTTTGGTAAAGAACGGGGTACTCGTTACCGATTTATCGCAACGGATACCAAAGAAACGGAAAGCAGAAGGGAGCAATGTACTCATAACGGCTAAAAAATAGGTTTCTTATACTAAAGGAAAAGGGGGTGGCGAAGGCTTTTTAAAGCTTTAATGTTATTTTTACGTTTTGACCGGCAAATATAGGGATAGTTTTTGAAATTCGGCTTATTTATTTAAATATATTTTAATATTATTGTATTATTAATTACTCTATTTGTTATAAGACATTATTTATACAAATACATGCAATGAGATGGAGGTTAATGGAGGGGTGTGTTGCAGATCAAAGCCCGCAATGACGCTGCGAAGGAATAATCACCTTACCTGTCGCGGCAAGGAATACACTCGGAGTTTTTATTCAGTTTGAAGATAAGCATAAGCTCGTGAGTACCAACGGAACTCCGGCTGATACCGCTTACATTAAAGTCGTAACTGTAGAACAGCTGTATGGCCGGCGACAGGTTAACGCCCAACAGGGTGCCCAACTCACTTCTTGTTCTGTAAAACACTCCGGCCTGAAACAGATCGGCTTCACTGGAGAGTTTGAAGTAGGATGTGGCATTAAATTCCAACTGATAGAGCCTGCCATTCTGAATGCCACACACTCCATATCCCAGGTTGAAGAATTCACGGCTGGTACTCCTGTACTTGGCGTAAATGAAATTGACATTTTGCTGTTGTCCATTTTCGGAAGTAAACACCGAGAAGATGTTTTGACCCGATGCTCCTATTTTCAGGGAATTAATCACCAGCTCCACCCCCACATCGGCGTTGTAATTATTCAGTCGCGTCAGATGTTCATACACAGCCGGATCGTAAACAACGTTCATATTTGCTTGTGATACATCGTACGAAAGGCTTTGAAAGCTTAAGGCCACGCCCAGGTATAACCGCCAGTTTCTATGAACCGTCAGGGCATAAGCATACGAAAGGGCTAAATTGGAGGTAGATGTATATCCTATTTTGTCGACAACGGCCTTCAATCCAAACTGCGTATTCATCCTGTCGATAAAAAGTGTGCCGGTGGCAAAGAAGGTACTGGGTGCACCCGGGAAACGGAACCATTGCTTACGCGCAGTGGTGGTGAGCACAGACATATACATTTCGTCGATGGACGCAGGATTGATGTAATAAGTATTTTCCCAATAATTATTTACCCGGATATTCGATTGAGCGTTGGTCATCAGGCTCACGATACAGAACAGGATTAAGAGTGCGGCTTTCTTCATAGATCTGATTATCTGATAACCGTTATATATCCCGCCCGGGTTTGTGTACCGGATTCGGCAACGAAATACAACACATAGAAATAAGTATCATTCGTCACTTTTTCCCCTTTGTATGTTCCGTCCCAACCGTCGATGCCTTCATACAGCAAAATGCCGTTGCGGTTATACACCTGTATGTGCCAGTCTTTCATAAAGACGTCGTTGATACCATCTCCATTCGGGGTCAGCGTATTGGGCAGTGAAGAATTCACTATCCAAATGCGTTTGGTGGCAAGTTCCACACAACCACCGGGGTTGATCACCTTCAGATTGATGTCGTAAAAGCCTTCCCCTGCTACAGCGTAAGTATGATTCAGGTCATTCCCCTGAGATTCTTCACCGTCGCCAAAATCCCAGAAATATTGCGAAGGGGAAGTCGTTTCACTCCAGACGTGCAGGGTTGGTTCATCCGCAGAGACTTCATTCCTATCCGTTTGTATTGTGTAGTTAAGTAAGTCATTGTAAGTAGCCGTAAAATTCAGCGTGGAAATACATCCGGATTTCGAAGTTCCGGTAACAATAAAATCGCCTGACTGTTTTATCCAATTGCTGTTGCCTACAGAACCATCGTACCATTGGTATGTTTGTGCCCCGGTCATAAATACCTGGATTGAATCGCCCTTACAGAATTTGGGTTCCGGTTCTAATAATAAAACAGGTGCAGCCTCCACAACTATTGTTTCATTATACGAATAAGTACAGGAAGCGCCGGTTACAGTAAGGAGTACTTTATAGGTTCCGGAAGTTACGTAAGTATGTTTCGGGTTCATGAGTGTAGAATTTGTTCCATCTCCAAAATCCCAATTATAGCTTGCCATTGACTGTGGATTAATGGCGATGGTATTAAACTGGTAAATACGTTTACCACAATCCATCAATAGAGATTCAATGCCATTGGCAGGGATTTCTACGTTGAAAGCATAGGTGGCCGAACAACCCAATGCATCGGTAACGGAGAGAATGACCAGGCCATTTTGAGTGGTTTCCATTATCTGATTGTAAGTGCCGCTCACTGTACCCCCACCGGTCCAGGTTAAGACATATGGAGATACACCACCGCTAATTTGTGCCGTACATATTTCTGTTACCTGTTTCGAAACGCAATTAAAATCGATGGTAGTGGCAACAGCAACGGCAAGTGGCGTTTGACGCTGAATAGCATATTGTGCTGTTTGCACACAACCTACGGAATCGGTCACTGTTACCAGATAATTTCCTGCAGGGATATCAATCAGATCCTCGGTGGATGCACCATTCGACCATACATAGGTCATCGGTGGTGTCCCTCCGGCAACAATCAGGTTGATAGTACCACTGTTGGCCGTATTACAATCGAATGCGTTGGTAATATTCGCCGACAATACCAGCTGTTGTGGCTCCAGTATTACAAAAGTTTTCAGAATGGAACAGGGAGCACCATCACGAATGGTAACCGAATAGGTTCCGGGTCCTAAATTATTACGCGCTGTACCTTCCGGAGAGCCATCGCTCCAGGCTAAAGTTACTGGTGGGACTCCTCCCCTGAAGTTCAGTGTAATACTTCCATCTTTCGCACCAAAGCAACTTACATTTTTCACTACCGGATTAATGGTAAAAACCGGAGCTTCGGGAATATCAACGCTGACAACTTTTTGACAGCCAATGGCATCAGTGACAGTAACTACATAAACTCCAGCCGCAAGATCCTGCTGCAGCAATCCGGTACCCAAATTACTCCATTGTATCTGATAGGGCGTTACACCACCGGAAACAGTTAACGTTATGGAGGCATTATTGGATCCGTAACAGATCACCGGCGTTGTTGTATAGTTTATGACAAGTTCTGCGGGTTGGGTGATAATCACGGTTAATTGATTGGTACATCCCAGGGCATCGGTCACAGTCAGTTGATAGGTTCCGGCGGGAATATTAGTCAGGTCCCGACCCGTGTTGGTATAACCGTTTGATCCGGTCCATGCATACAGGTAATCAAAAACACCAGGCAATACTTCCAATGCTGTTCCACCTGTTACCCCTACAGTTATAGCACCCGTTGCTTCACCATAACAAATAATATTTGTTTTACTGATTAAACTCACTACCAAAACGGGAGGTTCAGAAACAGAGAATGTAGCAGATTTTGGTCCGCAACCATTCGCATCCGAAACCAACACCACATAAACTCCGGGACCAATACCGGACAAATCTTGGGTGGTAGCAAAAGAGATATTATTTTTCGTCCAGCTATAGCTATACGCTCCGCTTCCACCGGTCACCAAAATTTTTATTTCTCCGTTGGAGCTACCGGCACAAGTAACATCTTTTTTATTCTCAGTAGAAATAACTATTTCATCAGGTTGGGTAATAACAACTTCCTGTATCTTGAAACAGGCATTGGCATCTGTGACGGTCACCTGATAGGTTCCGGCGATTAATCCCGTTGCCGTTGGAGTGCTTTGTACCGGAATTGTATTCCACGAATAACTTAAAGTTCCTATACCTCCACTCCCCGCAACCGTTGCAGAACCGGTACTTTCGCCAAAACAAGGCACATTGGTCTGCGTGCTTATGGATGTAATAATCGCATTTGGTTCTGTTATGGTTACCGGTATCAATACAGTACAATTATTAGCATCCGTTACGGTAACCGCATAATCTCCGGTAGCAAGTCCGGTAGCTGTTGGGCTAATCTGAGCAGGTACGGTATTCCACAAATAACTGAGAGCACCCACTCCGCCGCTGGCAGTCACAGTTGCCGAACCGGTATTATTCCCTGAACAAATTACGTTTGTTTGTGCCGATATAAAAGCCATAATCTGAGTCGGTTCAGTAATAAAAATAGAAGAAGTACTCACGCAGTCCTTGGCATCCGTTACGGTAACCACATAATTTCCGGCAACTAAATCAATGGCTGAAGCTGTCGTTTGCACCGGCACAGTATTCCACAAATAGGAATAAGGTGCCGTTCCACCCCTTGCCAATACCGATGCATTTCCATCATTTGCACCAAAACAGCTCACGTTATTGGAAGATGTTATGGATGAGATCAACGATTCTGCCGGTTGTGTCAGGGTTACTGTCTGAACTTTAGAACAAGAATTTGCATCGGTTACGGTCACCAGATAAGTTCCTGCTGCT
>Ga0123336_10001506_pt1 | contig 21360 bp, 18 predicted proteins | sample SSSSmetaG_FD_96466 | JGI IMG/M metagenome (GOLD analysis project Ga0123336, IMG submission 96466) | Glacier valley bacterial and archeal communities from Borup Fiord, Nunavut, Canada, to study Microbial Dark Matter (Phase II) - ​SSSS metaG | ecosystem: Environmental > Aquatic > Freshwater > Ice... | reverse complement strand
CACCGTTTACCCTTTTCGTTTCTTAGTCCGATAGCCCAACCCTGTCCCAATGCCTACACTTAGTTCGTTAAATGAGTCCAATTTGTAGAACTTCAAGAAACATAGAAATCGCTTATGTCCACCTTGAATAGAAGCTTGATATTCTACTTTGTCCTTGTACAAGCCTACTTTTAAAATTGCTATGGGATGAAGCGGAATATTAAAGTATCGACCAAGACCAATTGAAAGTCCCGAAAGTTTAGTGTTGTCAGTCGTCTTGACTTTGGTAAAATCAAGTCGCGAATAACCAACAATTAGTTTTAAGTTTCTTAGGTTCAAATCGGTTTCAAATGAGTTCACTCTGAAGTCTAAGTTGTTGTCAAATTTTACTTGTCGATAATTCCACCTGAAATCAATATCGAAGTCACAGTTGCTAATGGAATGAGCTAATTCCAATTGTCCGGTTTGCATTTTGTTGTCTTTTAGGTTGGTCTGGTAAGCATACGAACCTTTGATGACTCCAAGAAAAGTCCATGGTGAAGCAACGTCAATTTGTCCACCTATTGGATTGTTGATTACACCACTATTTGCATATATGTGAACTTCATTTGAGTCGAAAAAGTCCTTGTTGCAATCAAGTCTTAGTTTGACGAGTATTTCTCTTTTTCCTTTCAACTCAAACTCTTGAGTCCTTACTCCGATAAATGAAAAAACTAAAATAGTATTCGGGTCGTCAACGGTCAGTTTAAAAGCCCCGTCTTTGTCGGTTACCGTTCCATTTTTAGTTCCTTTCTCAACAACGTTAATTCCTGGAGATGTCGACTTGTCCTCTTTGAAAATTACTGTTCCCGTAATTTGCACTTGACTCCAACTAGTCGTTGTCGTTAGTATTAGAATTATTATTGTTAGTCGTTTAATCAAGGTGGAATCTGTCCAAGGGTAAATGGTGCACAACGTGCGTGTATGAAACGTAGCGGGGTTTAGGAGCTAAAGCCAAATGACGAAGGAATGGCTTTAGCGACCTGCTCCGTTTTGTCCCACGACACTGAACGAAATTAAGAAACCAAAACTACAATGCAACACCGAGCCCCCGCTATGTTTTATACACATTGTTGCCAGCCGTAGGGTCTTCTCCTCACTTCATTCGAAGCCGTGTCTTTCGTCACTCGTTAATGTTACACCACTCTTCATTAGTCAGTCGTGCGGTGGGGCATTTTTCACTGACAACTTTCTCCACTTACACTACACTGAGCACACTCTTTGGTTGGCTTTGGATGCGGGTCGGACGTGTGGCCTGCCAAAGTGTGTGCGATTTGGTTGTGTCATTTCACAAGGTCTTACAACACTAATTGTTTCTTATAAGAAACATCCAAGTCAATTGTCAATGATAGGTATTTTGTCCATTTTTTGAAAGTCGGCTGACAATATTTTTGAAGTCCTTGGTCTGGGTGCTGGTCTTTAGTCCTGCTTGCAACCGAACGGACATCCGTAACACGCATGAGTCTGGTTGAATGCTACTCTCTTGTGGTGTGCCTCAATCATTTTCTGCCGAATCTTTTTAAAGTTCACAGTCTTTCTCCCGTAAGACTCTCCAGGAGTCAGTCCGAATAGTGATCCGTGTGGTCTTTTGTCGTTGTAGTCGGGAACGACAATTTTTCTCATGATTTTTACAAGTTCCTCTTGGTTCTGAATCTTTCTCGGGTAGAGGTAACCGTATTTGAGAAGCTTGTTTAAAGATTCTATCATTGAGTTTGATTTCAAAATATCTTTCATGGCTACCAATTTGTCCACGGGATATTTTTCGAGTAGTGTCTCCACACTCTTGTTATTGTTTTCTGTTCCTCCGTCAACAATTAATTCCGTTTTCGTTTTTTGTTTTGGTTTTATTCCTGCGTTGATAATAGATTCTTCAAAGGTCTCTATTCTCACTTTCGCGCAAACTTTGTCCGCCACGCGCCATGAAGTTATGTAACGCGAAAAATTGTCCATGACCAGATAGATGTATGAAGTCCTTCCGTCTGCCGTTTGAAGTTCTGTAATGTCCGCGTGCCATTTTTCATTGGGTGCGTTTGCTCTTAGTCCTTCATCGTATTTTATCTCCGGCTTTCGATACCTTTTTCTTTTGATCTTCATTAATCGGGCATACTTGTACCAAGTATTCGGGTGTGCTTTTAAAATGGAATTCTTCATGCTGTAATATGCAACTGAGATTATCGGCCAATGAAGAAACTCTCCGTCTGACAAGATCTTGTGCATTTTATGGACTTCCTTGACAGTCAATTGCTGCGGGTAAGCCGTATTGCAAATCTTGCTCAAAGATTGTCCACAACGGAAGAAAGATTCCATTGCCCAAATCCGATAGGTGCTTTGTCCGATTCCAAAGAGTTTAATTCCTCTTTTGATTCCAATAGTCTGTTTACCTCGCTGGATGGCTTCTACTATTTCGTGTTTGTATTCTCTAATCCTTTTGAGGTAGTCTTTCCCATTTCCAATGATGTTTTTCAGGGTCTTGTTAATTCGGTAAAAGGCTCGAAGTGTTCTTTGTAATCGTTTGTCATCAGAAACTTTCTTCATTAACTCATACAACTCTTCGATGTTGTCATTGAGTTCGTAACCTGTGTATTTCTCAGGCGATTCATTTTTCCATTTACTTACTAGACTCCGGTGAATCTGTTTTCGATAGAGGTCTGGCAATAGCCCTTTGCGCACCAAGTATTTAACTCGTGTGTCGTACGTTTTCCGTTTCGTCATTCGTAGATTAGAAATAAAAAAGCCCTTCAAATTAGGGCTGGTTCTTAGTTCAACTAGGGGACAAGTTGTACCCCTGTTGGTTTCAGTTGTCCGATTTTTTCGGATAGCTGATTGGTCATTCTGCTATATTTTCAACCGTACGATTTTATCGGACACTTCAATTCCTCAGCTTGAACTGTCGACAAATTGGCTACGGCTCGAATGCATGGATATTACTCACCTTTATCACTCAATAAATTCTCCGCTAACATTTTAGCTTGGGTAATAACTGTCTCCACAGCCTTTTCTTGTAAGTCCGGTGGATACCCGTGTAGCCGGAGGATGCGTCTCACGTTCCTTCTCAAAGCGGATTGAACACTTTCCTTTATTGTCCAGTCGATGGTTGTGCTGTTGCGAACGGTCTGAAGTAATTCCTGTGCAATATGTTTTAGTGTTTCATCACCAAGAACGGCAACGGCACTGTTGTTTACTTCTAATGCTGTATAGAAAGCGTATTCTCTGAAATCAAGTCCGAGTTTTTCCCCTTTCTTATCTGATTCTTTAATGTGAGCGGCAAATGGAATCAACACTTTTTCTAGGAATTCAACCGTATCAATCATTCCATTATGATAACGTTTGATTGCATCTTCGAGCATTTCCGAAAACTTCTTACTCTCAACAAGGTTTATCTTTGTGCGCTTTTTGATTTCGTCTTTCAGGAGTTTCTTTAACAATTCAACGGCAAGATTTTTTTGTGGCAAGTCTTTTAGTTCTTGTAAGAATCTTTCATCCAGTATTTCAATATTTGGCTTTTTGATTCCAGCTGCATCAAATACGTCTATTACTTTATCGGCTGTGATTGCTTCTGAAATAATTTGCTTGATGGCTGTTTCAATTTCGTCATCACTTTTTCCGCCTTCGTTGCGGTCAGAGATTTTAACCAACCTTGCTTTAATTGCTTGGAACAAAGCCACATTGTCGCGGATGGCAAGTGCTTTGTCGTGGGGAACGGAGATAGCGAAGGCTTTTAACAAATTCTTTGTGTTCTCTACAAAAGATTGTTCTCCGTTCTCCTGACTGAAAATGTAATCTACAATTAGCGGAATGTATCTAAGCTTATCCGCTGGTGAAAGGGTGAAGAACTTTCTCCAATCAAAATGTCGTAGTTGATAGTCTATGGCTTCATAGAATTCCAACATTTTAGCAACAGCCAATTCCTGATCAAGTGTTGGTTTGCCTTCACCACCGCTTGCTGTGTATTCTGCTAAAGCATGTTTTAGTTCTTGGGCTATTCCCAAATAATCTACAACTAATCCGCCTTCTTTGCCTTCGGTGAAAACTCTGTTTACTCGGGCGATGGCTTGCATCAAACTGTGACCTCTCATAGGTTTGTCAACATACAGCGTATGTAAGCAAGGCGCATCAAAACCTGTGAGCCACATGTCACGAACAATTACCAATTTTAAACTGTCCGCAGGATTCTTTAATCTTTCGCCAATGGCTTTACGCCTTGGTTTGTTACGAATGTGAGGTTGCATCTTCAACTCATCGCTGGATGAACCTGTCATCACTACTTTTATTGTTCCTTTATCGTCCTCGTCCGAATGCCAGTTTGGTCTTAACTTGATAATAGCTTCGTACACTTCCACACAAATTCTCCGACTCATGCACACAATCATGGCCTTTCCTTCTAAAACGGAATTGCGTTGCTCAAAATGGTTTACCAAATCTTCCGCAACTTTTTTTACCCGATTGGGATTTCCTACAATGGCTTCCAATCTTGTCCACTTGGAGCGAAGTTGTTGGCGTTGGGTTAATTCTTCTCCTTCTGTTAGTTCTTCAAACCGATCATCTAACTGAACTTTCTCATCTTCTGCGAAGTGAACTTTGGCCAATCGGCTTTCATAATAGATAGGAACAGTTGCCTTGTCAATTACTGCTTGCTGAATGTCATAGACATCTACATAGTTTCCAAAAACGGCTTGAGTATTTCTATCGCTGCTTTCAATCGGTGTTCCGGTAAAGCCAATGAACGAGGCATGAGGCAAAGCATCGCGCAAATGTTTGGCGAAGCCATCAATAAAATCGTATTGACTTCGGTGTGCTTCATCGGCTATTACTACAATGTTTTTTCGGTTGCTTAAAGATTTGATCTCCGCGCCAATGTATTTTGGGTCAGGTTCTTTAATGTTTCCAGTTTCCACAATGTCAACTTCTGCTGGCATGAATTTCTGAATGGTGGTAAACACAATTCCACCTGAGGCAACACTCAATAATGTGCGTAAATGTTTTCTGTCTTCAGCTTGTTGTGGCTCTTGTCTTAGAAGTTGCTGACAGTTTGTAAATGTTTCGTAAAGCTGGTCATCCAAATCATTACGATCTGTAAGCACGACTATCGTTGGATTGTCTAAAGCCAATACCAACTTGCCTGTGTAAAACACAATGCTCAAACTCTTGCCACTTCCTTGCGTGTGCCAAACTACTCCTGCTCTTCTGTCACCAGTTTCCGCTGCTGCGGTTTGAGTTGTGGTTACGGCTTTGTTCACAGCATAGTATTGATGATAGGCTGCAACTTTCTTTAGCGTTTTGTCTTTACTCTTTTCAAATACAATGAAATGCCGGATTAAATCGAGTAGTGTTTGTTTGTTCAACATACCGTTGAACATTACTTCCATTTGTGGAGTTAGTGTATCAGCTGTGGTTTTGCCGTCTTTGGTTTTCCAACTCATAAAGCGACCCCAATCGCTGGTAAGTGTTCCGCAGAGTGCATCCCACCCATCACTTACGATTAGCAATTCATTGTAGGTGAACAGGGAAGGTATCGCTTGCTTATAAGTCTGTAGTTGGTTGAAGGCTGTTTTGATGGTAGCGTTTTCATCCACTGCATTTTTCAATTCAATGACTACCAAGGGCAAGCCATTGATGAATATGATAATGTCCGGTCTTTTGTTTTGGTTGTGTTCAATGATGGTGAACTGATTGATGGCTAAAAATTCATTGCGCTCAATCTCGTTGAAATCAACAATGTAAACTTTCTCTCCGCGTATGCCATCTTTCGTTCTTACCTCTACATCAACACCCTCGGTTAAGTATTTATGAAACGTTTCGTTGTTGATTAACTGATTGGGACTTTCAGCCCGCAATACTTTTTTAAGCGCATCTTCTTTTGCTTCTGCTGGTAGGTTAGGATTTAGCGTGTCAATAGCCGAACGTAAACGATTGGCTAAGACTACTTCATTGTATTGGCGTTCCTGCTGTTCTCCTTCCGGGGAAATGGTTGGTCCCCAAACATGGTTATAGCCTAAGGTCTTTAAATAACCAAGGGCAATTTGCTCTATATCGTTTTCACTTATGGAGTTCATTCTTTCACTTCAATTTTTCCTGTCATCAATTTAGGTAATATGCTATCACGAATATCAGACAGGACTTGATTTTCGATTATGTTCGATTCCAGTTTTTCATGCATGCTTGTAACCAGCACTTCAAATTGCTTTAAAATTTCAATCGAAGGGATCTGGATTAATAAATTATTCAACACCTCAGTCGTCAAGCTTGGAACGGCAGAACCAACATTCATTGATTCCAAGTCCAATGTTTTTAAAAGGTAGAAAAGATATTTACCTGCCGCTTCCGCTTTTATTTTAGTGTAAAACATTGTATCAACAGACCAAAAAGGCTTGTTAGTATAAAATAGATTACTCAAAGTTCCCTTTCTTGGAATTAATATCGACTCTCTATCATAGATTGCCGCATCAACATATTTCATTATTCCACCTGAACCATAAAGTGGAATATTTCCATTGGTAAGATGTTTGTAATCTTTTCCGTATTTGATTTCCAATACTTCACTTAGTTTCCCCATTCTCCATCCCTTTGGTAAACTATCAATCAACTTCCCTTTCGAACCGGGGAAATTGAAGTTTACAAACCACTCCTTAAAAATAGCTTGCGCCATTGCTTCAAGGGTATTGTTCATTTGTAGGTTGAGTTCTATTTTGTTGTCTAAGCTGGAGAGGATGGAGGCGATTTGTTTTTGCGATTTCAAATCTGGCAAATTTATTTCCACCTTATTTAGAACCTCTGTTGTTAAACTTGGAACTGCTGAGCCAACATTCATTGAGGCTAAATTCAAGTTCTTTAGTAAGTAGTAAAGAAATTTGCCCGAAGTACCTTCACTTATTTTCGTGTAGAACATTGTGTCTACAGACCAAAAGGGTTTGTCAAGATAAAATAGATTGCTCAATGTACCCTTCCGTGGAATTAGTATCGACTCCTTATCATAGATGGCTTTGTCAGCATATCGCATGATTCCACCTGAACCGAAAACAGGGATGTCGCCATCAGAAAGTAGCTTATGATCCTTCCCATATTTAATTTCAGCTACTTCGCTAAGCTTATATGTTTTCCAGCCTTTCACTATTTCTGATTTTGAATGCGTTCAATATTCTGAGCTACATCATCGGCAATAATTTCAGCAAACTCTTCAGTAAGCTGGTCAAGTTCATTTTCTGTCCAAAGCTGTCCGTATAGTCGTTCTTGCAGAGTAATATCTTGGTTGGTGAATGTTTTGATATGGTAGAAATACTGGTGAAGTTCAAATTTCAGTTCCTTCCACACATTGAAAGTCTTTGTACCTGCTTTGATAAAGCCTTGCAGATTTACGTTTATACCTACTTTGCGGACACCTTCCTTTAGAAGCTTGGCTTCCAAGTCAACATCCGTAGTATAATCATACTGCTCATTAAGGATACGTGAAACTTTGGGGCTATGAAACTCTTTCATGATGATTTCCAATCGCGTTTCGAGCCGTTCTCTCAGTTTAGGTAAAGTTTGGGTAAATAATTCAATGATGCTTTTATTGTCTCTCTCCCTCAATGATTCACCTTTCATTTGCTTAGTGAGTTCTTTTATTCGGGCAAGCTTGGCATCGAGTGGTTTCTGAGGTGTTTCTAATTCCTTTTCTAATTCTTCTACTGTTGGCATTTGGGCTTTCAGTTGCTTCGGCAGCGCATTGATCAATTCGTATTCGGCCACACCCATAGGTGATTGTATTCCGGTTAAGGCATACTTCACTACTGTTTCATTCGGGGTTTTGCACAACAACACACCAATGGTTGGTTTGTCGTCTGCTCCTTTAATCTGTTGGTCGATTGTATTGATGTAGAAATTAAGTTTCCCTGCATACTCTGGCATAAAATCGCCCACCTTCAATTCAAAAACCACAAAGCAATGCAGGTGATAATTATAAAAGAGTAAGTCTAGAAAGAAATCGTCACTGTTCACCACTAAGTTGTACTGGTTGCCTACAAACGCAAAGCCTCTGCCGAGTTCGAGCAAAAACTTTTTAATGTGTTGGATGAGTGCTTTTTCTAATTCGCGTTCGTGTATCTCTTCTTCGATACCCAGAAAATCGAAGAGGTAAGGATTCTTAAATGTTTCCCTCGCTAGATCAGACTGATATTTCGGCAGTGTAAGTTCAAAGTTAGTAATGGCTTTCCCTTGTCGGCTATATAAATTACTTTCAATTTGATGGATAAGTACCGCCTTGCTCCACCCGTTTTGAATGCATTTCTGTACATAGAACAGCCTTTCATCCAGAGAAGGAAGCTTGTCGAGCAATACTGTATTATGCGTCCAGGGAAGCTGGCCAACCAGTTTTTCTAATTGTGCAGCCGCTGGTTGCACAATTGCATTTTCCTGACTTTCAACATTTTGTAATTGTGCAGGTGACGGTTGCACAAATTGGGGATAAGCCTCGGCAAAGGCTCGCATATACTTGAGATTGCGAATGGAAAGCCCCTTCATATCGTCAAATTCCATTCTCAGGTCGGATGCAAGCCTGTCTATAATCTTAGCACCCCAACCCATTTTCTCTTGCTGTTCCAAAATGGCTCGCCCGATTTCCCAATATACTTGAAGGAGTTGCGCATTAACCACAACCGAAGCACGTAGCCTTGCCTGCCTTATTTTCTCTTTCAGGTCTTGCAGAATGAGGCCGTAGTCTTTATCCAATTCAGAACTCATAACCAATCTTCTTTAAGTTCTTCTTTATTTCTTTGTCCAACTTACCAGCCTTTTCCATTTGTTCGGCTAATGTGGCGGTTAAACTTTTCATCTTTTTATCAAAGCCCTTTTTATCTTCTTTAACTTCTTTGAAATCAATGTAACGTCCGGGGGTAAGTACATAATTGTTCTTGCGTATTTCTTCCACATTGGCCGATTTGCATAAGCCGGGCACATCTTTGTATTTCTTTTTCCATTCTTTACTTCTCCAGTTGTGGTAGGTGTCAGTGATTTTCAGAATGTCAGCATCATTCAACTCCTTTTGTTTCCGGCTAATCATTGATCCAATTTCACGTGCGTCAATAAACAGGATTTCATTGCTGCGGTTTCGGAATTTGCTGTTGGTTTTGTTTCGCGATAAGAACCACAAACACGCTGGTATCTGAGTATTGTAAAATAATTGAGGTGGCAGTGCTACCATGCAATCCACCAAATCATTCTCAATGAGTTCTTTTCTGATTTGTCCTTCAGTAGAAGTGTCGCTGCTCATACTTCCGTTCGCCAAAACAATACCTGCTGTTCCGTTGGGAGCCAGTTTACTGATGAAATGTTGAAGCCACGCATAGTTGGCGTTTCCGGTTGGCGGAATTCCATATTTCCATTTATGCGTTTCAGCTTTGTTAATGTTGTAATCGCTAACATTGAAAGGAGGGTTGGCAATGATGTAATCCACTTTCAATTCAGGGAACTTGTCGTTCATCAATGTGTCGCCCAACTCAATCTTTGCATCAATGCCGCGAATGGCTAAGTTCATTTTAGCTAATCGAAAAGTTGTCGGGTTACTCTCTTGCCCGTAAACTGAAATCTTTCCTTTACGATGTTCGTGCAATTCAATAAACCTTTCGCTTTGTACAAACATTCCACCACTTCCGCAACACCCGTCATAGACTCGCTTCTCGGGTTCTGGTGCGAGCATTTCAACTAAAAGTTTTACAATACTTTGTGGCGTATAGAACTGTCCGCCCTTTTTACCTTCGGCATCAGCAAATTGTCCGAGAAAATATTCAAACACAAAACCTAAAACGTCTTTGCCTTTCCCGTTTCCATTCTTACTTAAAGTAATTGAGCCGATTAAGTCAATGAGTTCCCCTAATCGTTGCTTGTCAAGTGCTGGGCGTCCGTAGTCTTTTGGTAAAACACCTTTCAGCGTAGGATTATCTTTTTCAATAGAGTCCATTGCATCGTCAATGTCCTTGCCGATGGTTGGTAATTTTGCTCTGCCTTGCAACCATGTCCAACGAGCAGATGGAGGAACGTAAAACACTCTTTCAGCCGTGTACTCGTCTTTGTCCTCGGGGTCTGCCCCGCTTTTCTTTTTCTCGGATTGTAACTTTTGGTAGAGCTCGTCAAAGGCATCAGAGATATATTTCAGGAAGATCAGTCCCAAGGCAACGTGCTTATACTCCGCAGCATCCATGTTGTTCCGGAGTTTATCGGCTGCTGTCCAGAGTTTCTTTTCGAGTTGGGTATTGTCGGTCATTGTTGATTCAAGAGAACATTTAAGTTGACAAAATACGGAAATTTAACCGTTAACACCTGAATGATAATGGTTGGGGCGGGTGGGGTTTGGCTCTTGCCATAGCTTGGGTTTGAGGGCGGGATGTGTGGCTATGGCATGTGCCAAAAGCGCAGGGCAATTCGGAGCACAATCTTTTTAAAAATGCGAAGGGTCGGCCATTAATTTTCTCATGAGTTCAATGTTATTTGATTTCAAAGTCCACGTTGTCACGAAGCCGATCACTTCTCCACGTGGAGAATTTGTCTTAGCAGATTGTCACTCGTTAATTGGCAAACTATTTTGTCCGACCCTATGGCTGGCAACGTTTGTGTTTCTGCAGTGGTGCCTTATCGAAGCCGCGTCCTGTCCCACGAAACGATAGCGTTGAACGAAGATAAAACTTTAAACCAACTCGTCACGGCACCATTGCAGAAACATTTTGTTAGCAACATGTGCCCTTTTCACCCACGTTGTAAGTTAGTCTTTCAGTTGTCGTCAGGCGGTCACGTTATAGAATGGATTGTCACGGAACATGGTCGTCCGTTTCTTATTCGTTTGTTCTTTGTCCACGGGGCACTCTATATATAGTGTACTTGCGCGGGGGCAACCTTGGAGAATCTTTCGGTTTGGTCTTACTAATCTGTCCAGTTTTGGTGCGGGGGTGCGGCACTCTTGGCAAAGCTTTGGTTTTGCGGGTGGGATTGTGCCGGCTTTGCCATGTGTGCCGCTTGGGTCGGCCACACTGTCGGGTTAGATATGCCTAAATCTGGTCAAATTCTGGGATTGGTCGGGAGAATCTAAGTCGCGGAAGCAAGAATACTACTCGCAGGTGCGAGAATGCTACTCGCGGAAGCTCCAATTCTAAAGTAGGACAGAAGATTTCTAAATCATCCTGCCTACTGCGGTTACTCTCTGTTTGTAACGAAATTATTATAAAAGAGGGTACCCAATTAAACGGGTAGTGTTACTAAAATATTAGCGTCAATCTTGAATAAACTTAACCAAATATTTTATGAAAAAAATTATTAATGTCGTTCTAGGTTTAACCCTTTCGGTTGTTGCGCTTTACAATGTATCATCATTATCCTCCGTCTCTGAAACTAGTACGAATCAACTTACAACTGATTACAATTATGCGGGTTCAGGTCGTGCCCTTGTCTCTAATGCAGCTGGGACTTGTTTTTTTTGTACAACAGGAAGTCAAACATGCACCGCATCCACACCGGGTTGTAAATAGTTAAATTGGAATTAATCATTTCATGTGAGTATAAGACACTTTCAAATCCCGACTTTAATTGATCACCAAATTGTTTCAAGCTAGGATACCCCACTAGCTGGGTAGCGCTACTAAAATATTAACGTCAACTTTGAACAAACAAAACAAAATAATTTTATGAAAAAAATAATCAATGTCGCTCTAGGCTTAACCTTTGCGGTTGTAGCACTTTACAATGTGTCAGCATTATCTGCTGTCTCTGAGAACAGCGCAAACCAGCTTACAACTGATTACAATTATGCTGGTTCGGGAAAGGATCTTTATGGAAACGCAGCGGGAACAAAATTTTGCTGTAAATCAGGTAGTAATACTTGTGGTGCAGCAAATTGCTAGTAAGTTGTCAGGCCTAAATTTAAGCTATCTCAGTTTACGAGATAGCTTTTTTTTTAAATCCATTTTAGTTTTAATGCTACTGGCGGCTAATGGGAGCTGTATTAAAAAATCCGAAATATTATATAATAGCTTTAAAGGGGAAAAGTACCATTTAGATTTAATTAACGGGAAAAATGTATCATTTGCATTGCTGAAAAACCCAATACCCATTAATGATTTGACTGAACTAATTCTTAAGGTTGACAGTGCCTACGATTATGCTAAGATACTTACTGGTTTTGAGCCAAGAGCAAAAAGTGATTTCTTAATTGATAAACTAATTTATGCTCAAGTTTCCAATACTTGCGGTGTAGGATGTGGATATTTGGGGATGAAGGGAATAGAAATTGAAAAAGAATATTTTAACAATGCTTTACTCAACTTTTTTGAAGATAAAAAAATAGATCATCTATTCTTTTATGAGATGGGGAGGAATTTCTTTCCTTACTCCAACAAATTGGAAGTAAGGATTAACAAAGAAACACACATAATCTCCACAGGAATTGCAATCTATATTCAATGTAAACTAGCCAATAAATTTAATGATAGAATTTCAAAAGTAAATTCGACTCCCTTCAAATATTATTATAGATCGTTAGTTAACCTAGAAGATAGCGTAAGAGGGGCTAATAAGATATTTATTAAAGACGCATTGTTATATAACCAAAACATAGATCAACTGAACAACTGGAGTGTGTCGGATGTTATAGCTTCTATTCTTATCAAGATGGAACAAGGAAAAAATAGAGGTAATTTTTTAGTGGATTTTTATACAGCTTGTAGGAATTTTAAAGATTCCAGTTCAATTGAAAATTCGTTAGACAATTTTGTACTAGCCTGTTCCTTAGCAACAAAAACAAATCAAAAAGATTACTTTTTAGAAATAGGTTGGCCTATATCGCCAAACGCAATTGATCAATTGAATAAGACATTCTAACTATATCATATGAAAGCAAAATACTTCTCCCTTTATATTCTATTCATTCATATCTGCATAGCTGGATGTCAGAAATCAGGAACATATCGCGAATTTGTCCATGAAAGCAAGCCTAAGAGTTACTCAATTGATTTAGGAAAGTGTGATACACTGGACTTCTCCCAATATTATCAATTAAAGTCCTTCATCAGGCTTTCCGATAGTTTATCAATAGGAGAAGTTACATCAATACGTTCAACTCTCGATAGAATATTCATTTTAACGGATAGTAAAAGATCTTCAGTGCTTATTATTGACCGAAAGGGGGCATTAATAAATAAGCTGGAGCAATCAGAAGGGAATCCAAATTCAGTCTCGTACTTAGGATCAGTTCAGTTTATTTATTTTGATGAGAATCTACACCAATTAGAGGTATTAGATAGATCAAACAAAAAAATTCTAATTTTTGATCAAAATGGGGAATTCCTAAGCTCCTTTCAAATACCACTTCAAGTGATCTCGTTTGATAAAATATCTGACGATGTATATCTATTTAATTGTGGAAACGAATTGAATGGTGCAATAAAAGAGAAGCTTGTAATATTTGACAAGAAGTCGGGCAAGCCCACAGATTCGTTTTTAAAAATTGAATACAATAGATCTAAGTATTTATTGCTTGTTGATCTGATGAACTTTGATCATCATGCTGACGGAATTTATTACACGGAGGCATTTACTGATACGATATTTTTTGTAAATAAAACTAGCAGAGCGATTGAGCCTGCCTATATATTGGACTTTGGCCCAAACAAATTACCTATATCATATTACTCACAGGGATTCTCAAATATTGCCGATTTTTTGAGTAAACCGAGAAATTCAAACTATGCTTTCCTATTAAGTGGATGGTACAATTTAGAAAAGCAAATTTTAACCTCGATTGAAATTAAAAGTAAACGAATGCATATACTTTTGAATGAGAATAGTAGTCGTGTAGGATGTTATTATAAAAATTACATTTTAGATAGTGGTATAGTGCCAACATCTTTCGAGACACTACCAATTTCAATTAACAACAACTCGAAGGAAGCATTTTTTGTACACTACCCTGGTGATTTATTAAATTTGCAAGAAAAATATGGATCCCTAACATTAAACAATCAATCTGTTATGGATGGATTAAAGATTACTGACAATCCGATTATTGGAATATATACTGTTAAATAACATGAAAAATAAAAATGTAATTTTTGCGATATTAATCGTTGGCTTAATTGCTTTGAATATCTATCTCAATAGGTTGAATCAATCTATTTCAAAAAATCTTTCAAGCACATCTGACTATTTGCGAACAGCTGAATTACTTATCAAAACAGAGAGGGATATAACAAATAATGTAATTTCAATATTAAAATTGACCATAGGTTCTGAGGGAAGACAAATAGATAAACAACAATTGGTTACAGACATTACTGGAAAGACTATCCCTATGAGGGATATTATTGGGACGCTAGGAAGAAAAGTATATTTCATACCAGAGTATTCGTGTGATGTTTGTTACGATTCATTAATATCTAAATTGATTATTGTTTCTAAAACAAATCAAGATATTATCGCATTGTGCCCGATAAATAAGACAAGAGATGTGTCAAGTTTTTTTGGAGATAAGTCGATTAATATCAAGGTCTATGGGTTGTCTTCAAAAATAGATATACCAGCATATGAGGGCTTTGCTCCCTTTTTCTTTCTTATAGATAAAGATCTAAAGATTCAAAATATTCACATTCCGATTAAAGATAGATTCAATCTTACTGATTTATACTTGCAGGAAACTTTTAAATAGAGACGTTATAAAAACCATAGCCATCATTGTCCCATGTTATAACGAGGCAAAACGTATAGATGTGGGTGAGTTTGATAGAATTATTTCTGACTTCCCTAATTACCAATTATGCTTCATAGATGATGGAAGCACGGATGGTACTAATAAAATATTAGAACAGTTGCAGCTAAAATGCTGTGATCGAGTATATGTTTTAACTAGCCTTAGTAACTGTGGAAAGGCAGAGGCTATACGGAAAGGAGTCAATTTCCTATTAACCAAAAGTAATTTTGACATGCTTGGGTTCATGGATGCCGATTTATCTACACCATTTTATGAGATTGATTACATGGCAAGTCTATTAAGTGAATCAAAAGATTATGAAATAATTTGCGGCTCAAGAATAAAAAGAATGGGTGCTAAGATTGTTAGAAAAAATATTAGACACTATGCGGGGCGAGTTATAGCCACAATAATCAGCATAGCGTTGAAAATGCCATTTTATGATACTCAATGCGGAGCTAAAGTAATGAGCTTAAATGTTGCAAAATTATGCTTTCAAGAACCCTTTATTTCAACTTGGTTATTTGATATGGAAATATTTAAACGCATGCAACGCTACTTTAAAATGCAGACAGAAAATATTATTTATGAGCATCCCTTACGGGAATGGGTTCATAAAGAGGAATCAAAAGTTAGATTTACTTACCTATTTATGCTGCCCATTCATTTATTTAAGATTCAGTTAAGGTACAGGTAAAATAGAAATGTTAAAAAAAATTAGCCCCCTAGTACTTTTGGTGTATGCGATTGTGAGCGTCATCGTTTTTCAAGATTACGGACTAAATATTGATGAATCTATTGAGCGAAAGCACGGGGTAGTTACATACAACTACGTTCTAAGTAAATTCGGCTTAGATAGTGAAGTAGAAAATACAAATCTATACGATCTGAATCATTACGATCACAAAGACTATGGATCGATCTTTCAAGTGGTTTGTTATGTATTTGAGCTTAACCTAAATTTAAAGTCCACGAAGCAAATATTTTTACTAAGGCATGCGCTAACAATGCTCTTTTTTATTTTGGCTCTCTATCAATTTCAATGGTGTATTTTTCATCTGTTTCAAAATTACTTATATGTCATATTAGGAGTTATTTTGATAATAACGTGTCCAAGGATTTTTGCGGATTCATTTTATAACAGTAAAGATATAGTTTTCCTTTCCTTGGTGATTTTTTGTATTGCAACTTTTTTAAAAAATCAATATTCGCAATCTTATAAAAGCATAGCCATTCATTCCCTAACAACGGGGCTTCTAATTAGCACAAGAATATTAGGAGTTTACATATTTATACTTACAATAATAATCCTTATCATGCCAAGCAAAATTAATTTCCAGTTTTCAAGGCGCAGAGTAATAAATACAGGGAAAATGGTTATCCTCTATATGCTATTAACCGGTTGCTTCAGCTTCATATTTTGGCCATCGCTCTGGCAAAATCCAGTAAGTAATTTTTCTCAAGCCTTCGAAAATATGAAACAATTCAGATGGTACGGCCAAGTATTCTATATGAATGAATTTATTGAGGCTAATAGACTACCCTGGCACTATCCATTGATATGGATAGGAATAACAATACCTGTTTTTTACTTAGTTTACTGTATTCTCGGCACATCATTCATTATAACTCAAACGCTACGCAATGGAACGGTTGACAAGAATAGATTATTTCTAATTATGGCTTTAGTAATCCCAATAGCATCAACAATTACTCTAAACTCGACACTCTACAATGGGTGGCGTCATCTATATTTTGTAACTCCATTTCTTATTATTTTATCACTTTATGGAATTAGGTGGCTGATAGAAATTAGTAATGTCAATAAAGGAAAAATCACGTTGAAATCACTTGCCATAATCCTACTTGTATTGGGTATGCTGGAAATCACGAGTACAATTTATTTTATGGTTAAAAACCACCCTTATCAATTTGCGTATTTCAATGCTATTGGAAAGAGCCAGATAGGTTCATTCGAAACAGATTATTATGGATTAACCTATAAAGATGCATTAGCGTATATCCTTGAAGAGGAAAAAAGAGCAGATAAGATAGAAATATGTAGCCCACATCTCGCTGGACAAATCAACAGATTCTATTTTAATGAAAAGGAATATTCTAAGATTGTATATACAGATCTGCAATCAAGTAAGTATTTCATAACAAACCCATATGTCAGCTCTATCGAATGCGCTAAGTACAGAAACAATGAGTTCCCATACAATCAACCTAAAGTATTCTCTGTTAATGTTTTGAACAGTGATCTAGTAATAGTTTATAAATTAAAATAGCCTACTCGTTTTTAAGAGTTACTACTGGATTTAAGTTACTTATTTTAGCAGCATATATAAATACCGTTATGATACAAATACCAAAGAATACACTAAATGGAAGTAATAAGGAAGGTTCAAATATATCAACACTTTGGATGTCACTAGTGGAGTTTACGAAATACATGATAAAGGGGATGCTTAATACAATTCCAAATAAATAGAGTTGACTTATTCTGATTATAAAAAGCTTAAGAATATCATAAATCGTTGCCCCTATCACTTTCCTAACTCCAATCTCTTTTGACCTTTTTTCAATTACAAATGACAGGAATGCAACCATACCTATGATTAGCAAAATGGAAGCTATTGCTGTTCCAAATTTTGTTATACGACCAGTAAGCAGTAATTGACTAAACTTACTTTCAAAAAGTCCTTGCACAGAAGATACTTCTGGGAGGACAATATTTCTTTTTCTTGCGATGCTTGTTAGAATATTTTGAAGTTCTGAACTGTTTGGTAACGATAGTTTCCTTTCGATAAATTCATCGGCATGAGAAAAAGTTGAAAAACAAATTGGAACAACATCAATAGGTTTAGTAGGGTCTAAAATAAGATTGTCCACGATCCCAACAATTGTCTTCTTTAATCCACCTAATTCTATTTCTTCATTTATATCAAGAGGATGAGTAATATTTGAGTAAATAGAAATAAATTTTCTATTTACTACTACATTTCTATTGGAATCACCCTGAAGTAAAGATCTTCCTTTAATTATCTTTATAGAATAAACATCGAAATAAGATTCATCTATCTTAAGTTCACCATATGTAAATGCATCATCTTGGTCAAATTTTGAGTACCACAATCCATCTATTGGTGAGCCACTGCATATAGAACTTTTAATGGAATAACCATTTTCTAATTCCATTTTAATCAATTCAAGTTCATTAACTGAATTGCTATTACTTAGTAGTGAACAATCAAGATTGTAGCCGGTTTCTAATTTTTTATAACTGTTGTTCTTCTGTACGATTAAGAAACTTGAGAAAAATAGAACAAAAGTAAATGCCATTTCAAATATAAGTAGGCCATTCAAAAGACGCATCCCACGAAATTTGTGATCTGAAACCGCAATACTTGTGGAGACTTTCATATTGACGACTAGATATGCCGACATTCGGACGGTTAATGCCAAAAGAAACAGAAGGGCAACTACTACTAATGATCTGTTTGAAATAATCATCGGTACCGTAACTTTCGCATTTATAAGAGTATTGAAAAGTGGTATAGAAAAGTAGATAAAAGCTCCGCTCAGTAAAATTGAGAGAGTGAACAGCACCGATGTTTCTTTGAAAAAAACGGATATAATTGTATAAAAGTTGCTCCCTAATATCTTTCTAATTTTCATTTCTTTAATCTTGTTAACTGCCTCAGAGTATGAGAGACCGAAAATATTTAGAAAGGCAACTCCAAGTATTAAAAAACCAACTATCGAAATGACCTGTAGTTGAGACTTATTTCGGAAACTAGTAATGGGGGTGTATGGATTTTCATCTGTATGGAAAAAAAACATTCTCTAATTTCTCAAGGTAAATTCCCAGTTTATCTGGAACATGTGGAATTATAGACTTGCTGTATTGATTTAATTTTAACAACAAGCTTTTCTCACTAACTCCATTTATTGATTTTATATAAGTCAAGCCAATATTTGAAAAGGGATTGGAATCTGTTAATGTTGCTTTTGAGATTAGTAAATCAATATTCAAATGCGACACACCATTGGTTTCAAATACACCTACAATTTGAATCAGGTGATTATCATATTCGATGACTGGTTGTCCTATATTATTATCCCTTTTGAAGGTATTGAGATAAAAACTTCTACTAACAAGTGCCACATTGGGTGTATTAATATTTTTGAAGTCATCAAATTTTTCAATTTTGAAGTTAAAAATTTTAAAAAATGATGAATCAATGAATGCTACTCTGTTTTGAATTACCCAATCCTGATAGATTTTAATCTTTACCTTACCCGAATATACTATGTGAGTAGCGTCTATTATTTCAGGTATATTCTCTTTAATTTTTGTATCAAAGTCACCGAGTGTTGGCAGCCCAGGTTTTTTTGTGAAAATATGATCCATCGATACCCTATATATATATTTACTTTCATTGTGATGTTGATCTGCTTTAGATTCCCAATAAACAAAAGTTGATATATATATAAATAAACTTATTCCGCATGAGAATCCAATTATACTTGCAAAAGTTAAAAATAGATTTCTTTGAAAGATTTTTAATAGCTTATTCATTTTCTTAGAATTAAGTAGTGATAAAAATTAACATGAACATTTTATAAAGAAAAGATAGTCATTGAATAGTATTAAATACCAATAGTTGAAGAAAATGACATAAGTTCCGCTGTATTCTTACAACTGGTTTTCAACATAATATTTTTTCTATACGACTCAATAGTATATAACTCTAAATTCAAATTTTGAGCTACCTCTTTATTTGTCTTTCCTCTATAGAGTAATGAAAGAACTTGAAACTCCCGCTCGGTTAATTTTAGACAAGATCCACCTACCTCATTGCTCTTTTTTAGGGCAATTGATACGGAGCGGCTAATATACTCCTCGTCTCTTAAAATTGTATCAACAGCAATCTTTACTTCATCTAAACCAGTTGAATTCTTGGAAAGAAATGTGTTTATACCAAATTTTAGGAGATATGGAGCTAATAGGATTTCTTTCAAATGAGTTAGTACAATAATTTTGATTGAAGGTATTTCCTTTAAAACTCGGATTAGGTCAAGACCTTCTAGAAGAGGAATAATGTCCATTACTATAAGGCTGATTTTACTGCTATGATTATTCACTATCTCAACGGCAGATGAATAATTATCAACTTCAATAGTGGAGTAGGAACTATCATGTAAGTTAAATAATATTTTTAACGAATCCCTACTGAATAAGTCTGGTTGGACAATTAGAATATTGTGTTTCGCTAAAGTCATTTATCCTGAATCGTCAATATTTTGCTTCCGCATTATAGATTAGATTTCTTCACGAGTCAACCGTAGTACTACGGTATTATTAATATTTTCTTGATGTAAGAACGGAGTACTTTTTAATTAAATCTTGTACTTGAAGCAAGTGATACCAATTCGAGTTTGTTCTTAACACCTAGCTTTTCGTAGAGTTTTTCACGGCTATCTTCAATCGTGCGGTGGCTCTTTTGTAGTATAGCTCCAATCTGCTTGCTTGTCATACCCTTTAAAATCATGTTGATTATTACTCTTTCGTCATCTTTTAATGTTATACTTTTTGAATTGGAATTCATTAGGGTCAAATTCTTTTGAATTATTTCTAATGACTTGGTCGTCATATATGCACCTCCTTGATAAACAACTTTTATTGCACGAATCAATTCTTCGGGTGGATCCTCTTTAGCAAGAAAACTCCTTACACCATGTATGTACATTTTAACAATATTAGACTCATAGTCGTATTGAGATAAAGCGATAATCTTTATCTGCGGATAAAGTTCACGAATATTGTCGGTTGCAGTTATCCCATCCATAATAGCATTCTAATGTCCATTAGCACGATGTCTATGTTAACAGTCTTTAATTTCTCCAAAAGAACGAGACCATTATCAGCAAGTACAATGATCTCAAAGTCATTCTCTAGTGACAGCAGCCTTACTATTGAGCTTCTGAAAATCTTATGATCTTCTGCGATTGCAATTCTTATTTTTTCCATAACTGGCTTAACGTATAGTGGATATTCATTGCTCCAATTAATATAAAGGCGATGCACCTCTCAGGGTAAACTTTGCTCTTTTCCTAGGCGATGCGCGTTGGGAAAGCAAGTGTGTGGGAGTAGCGTGTGCATGGGTTTGTGTGATGGCAGCTACTGCCACACTCTTGCTTTGCGCGTTGGCGAGAATCTTCATGGTTGCCTCGCGGTGGGTTGCTTGACTTACTTGGCCGTCTGTGAGTTTTCTTATTTTTAGTCCCCTGTTCATTTCTCTTTATTCAGTCCAACAGTTCTGATTCCAATGCTATAAATCCTTGTACCGTACCTTAAAAATTAATTTTTTTTAGTCGTCAATCAGTCCATTCCTTATCATTTAAAATTTTGGTATTCGTCAAGAAGTCCCCCGTTAGTTGGTCTACTCTGTCCGAGGGCATTGTTGCTAACGTCTGGCTATCGGTTCGGTGCCGGAGTGTGAGGACTTAACAATGCAGCGAAGCGGAATGTTAAGCCCGAGCCGTTGCGTCCTGCGCCACTCACCAAATCTCCGATCACTGATTTAATCCTTCCTTAATGATAAATCCGGCACTGACCGATAGCTTTTGTTGTG
>Ga0123336_10001503_pt1 | contig 21416 bp, 20 predicted proteins | sample SSSSmetaG_FD_96466 | JGI IMG/M metagenome (GOLD analysis project Ga0123336, IMG submission 96466) | Glacier valley bacterial and archeal communities from Borup Fiord, Nunavut, Canada, to study Microbial Dark Matter (Phase II) - ​SSSS metaG | ecosystem: Environmental > Aquatic > Freshwater > Ice... | reverse complement strand
TGGGGCACGTACGGGATGCTGTGCCGGGCCTCGCTCGGGTCGGCGACGCTCGGGCTCGCGCTGAAGCGCTGGTGCCGGCACCACCGCTTGCTGACGGACGACGTGCGCCTGACGCTCGACGAGCGCGACGACACGGCGCGCCTGGTGATCGAGGACGTTCGCGAGCTGGGCGCGATGCGCGAGTTCTGCCTGCTCACGAGCCTGCGCTACGTACACGGCTACGCATGCTGGCTCGTGAACTCGCAGCTGCCGCTGCGCGAGGTGACCTTCCCGTTCGCGCCGCCGCGCCACGAGGCGGTGTATCCGCTCCTGTTCCCTGGCCCGATCCGCTTCGAGGCGGCGCAGGCGAGCATGGTGTTCGAGGCGCGCCAGCTGGCGCTGCCGCCGAAGCGCGACGAGCGGGCGCTGAGCACGATGCTCCGGCGAGCGCTGCCGTTGACGGTGCTGCAGTACCGGCGTGATCGCCTGCTGGTGGAGCGGGTGCGCGAGCTGCTGAGCGATGCGCGTGCGGCGCACGGCACGGCAGAGCGCCTGGCGTCGCTGCTCCATCTCTCGGTGCGCTCGCTTCATCGCAAGCTGGCGGAGGAGGGCTCCTCGCTGCAAGCCATCAAGGACGACGTGCATCGCCGGCGCGCGCTCGAGCTCCTGCGCCGGACCTCCCTCTCGATCAAGGAGGTCGCGGGACGTGCGGGCTTCACCAACGAGAAGAGCTTTTCGCGCGCATTCAAGCAGTGGACGGGGGAGACGCCGAGCGAGTATCGGGGTTGAGTTGCCCCCACCCAGCCGGCTTCGCCGGCTGCCTCCCCCAAATCCGTGCTCGGCCTCCGGCCTGCGCGCGGATGGGGGAGGAGGGTTTGGTTCTTCTGGTTCGCCGCTGATTCGTCGAGGGCGGCTTGGAGGAGAGGGGCTCGAATCGCTCGGCTCGTGCGCGGCACGAGAGTGCGCCGAGCTTCACGTCGCGCACGTTCCGCGCCGAGGAGGTGGCGGCGCTTCGGGCGAGGGTCCAGCGCTGGACTGCGCGCGGTCCCGCGCTGGACCGCGGCCGCGGTCGCGCCGTTGGCGCGGTAGTGGCGGGGCCAGGGTCAGAAGTGGCCGGGCCAGGTGGTGCGGAGCGCAACGTCGCGAGATTGCATCGACGCGTCTCCGGCACTGGGCGTGCTGTCTCTGCGATGTGCCCTCGCCTGCTGTCGTCTATGCACGCCGTCGGCCCGAAGAGACGCCGACATTACCCTTGCGATTCGCTTGCCCGGGTTCGTGCGCAAGGAGCCCATGTGCCTTCGAAGGGCGAGCGCTCCAGGGCAAGGCCGCCGACGAGGGCGAGGTCTCGCGCTCTCTCGCGACCGCCGAGCGGATGGTACGCCTGCTCGATCAGCGTTGTTGCAGGCCGCAGAAGATCTGCGATCAACGGAGCACGAGGACGAGCCGTCGTAGCTCGGACACGACGGCGGCCCTCTCCAGGCGCTCACTTCCGCTTGCGGCGTGGCGCGTGCTTCCTGCTCGGCTTCGGCCGGTACCGCTCGGCTTCGTCCTCGGGCATCGGCCCGAGCCAGTGACCGTGGCCCCCTGCCTCCAGCCACCGCAGCGCCTCCGCGTAGGTGGCGCCCACCGCCGTCACGGAGTCCGGGTAGAGGTACACGCCGCGGGGATCCCCCGGATCGTCGGCCACCGAGGAGCCCAGCTGCAGACGGAGGCAATACGCCGCGTTCGTGGGGTCGGAAACGACGTGCGCCCAGCGATCCAGCACGCTGCGTACGTCGTCATCGGTGAGTACCGGATCGCGCTCCTCGCTGTCGTCGTGGCGCAGCACGCCGTGCTCGTCGATGTACGCGAGCGGCTGTAACAGCAGACGCCGCGTGGCCTCGCGGGGCAGAAGCATGTGCGTGTCGGTACCCACGCCGGCAGGATAGCGCACAGCACGAGCCACCCGAACCCGCTACGTTTCGGTACGCGTACCCGCTCGGGTGGCCGACATCGTCAACGCGAATGCTGGCGGCCGAGCAGCAGTGGCGACCCCACCGTGCACGCCGCCGCGCCGGCCGACGACTTCGGGGCCCTCGAGCTGATTTACGACTGCGGTCGCTTCACCGCCGCCTAAGAGGACGGCGCGGATCTCCGCAACGTGCGCCGCCGCGTGCTCGAGGACTGGTCATCCTTCATCCCCAGCGCGGACGTCCTCGACGCCAGCGTGCGCGATCGTCTTCCGTGACGACGACGCGCCGCACGTCTTCCGGCTCCGCCTGCTCGTCACGCGCGACGACGCAGGCGGTCAGCACGCGCTCACGGACGCCAGGAGAGATCGAACACGTCGCCGCTGGGCGCCACGCCGCGCACGAGGATCGGCGCCTGGTCGGCGGCGGTGACGTTCGCGATGCGGAAGACCTCGGAGTCGTTGTCGGCGCGGTGATCGGCGATGAACGCGAGCGTCGACGAGTCGGGCGCCCAGGTGAGCCCCTGCACGTCGCGCGCGTCGTCACCGGCGGCGCCCACGACCGTGACGCGCTTCTCCGGCGTCGCGCCGTCCGCGGCGACGACGTAGAGCTCGTTGCGGTTGTCGACGAGGATGTCGGCGACGAACGCGATCCTCGTCGCGTCGGGGCTGAAGAGGAGCGGCAAGCTGAACGAAGGTCCGCGGAACGCGGTGGCCGCGGCCACGGTGATGGTGCCGGCGGTGATGCGCTTCGGATCGGCCGAGTCGTCGGCGGGCATCGTGTAGACCTCGTACGCGCCCGCGACCATGCTGTCGGCGCTGAATGCGATCGTCGCGCCGTCGGGCGAGAGGCCGTACGAGGCGAGCTGCGCGGGCAGGGCGGGGAAGTGCGTCGGCTCCGCGAAGCGCGCGCCCGAGGCGGCCGCGCAGTAGAGGCGGAACGTCGCCGGCGCGAGCCCCGTGAGGTCGGCCTTCGCGCACACCTTGCCGCCCGCGGTCCACAGCGGGCGGAGCGCGGTGCTGATCCCGACGGTCGACGTGCCGGCGGGCGCCGGGAGCGTGGCCTCGGCGAGCGCCGCCACCGGCACCGCCGCGCCGTCGCTCGTGTCGAACGTGTAGAGCTCGTTCTTCTTGTCGACCGTGAAGTCGCCGGCGACGGCGACGTACTTCGAGTCGCGCGACCACGCGATCGACTGCGCATCGAGCGCCACGTCGGCCGCGGCGCGCGGGTTCATCCGCACCGGTGCGGCGCCGCCCGCGATCGGGACCCAGTACGCATCGCTCGCGCCGGCGGAGCGCGGAGTCGGCGAGGTACGCGACCTTCGTGCCGTCCGGGGAGATCGCGATCTCGGTCGGCTTCGCGGTCGCCGACACGGTCGCGATCACGACGGCGCCGGTGCCGTTGCGGTTCGCGACCACGATGTCGAACTGGTTCGTGACGAGGAGGTCGGCCGCGACCACGATCTCCGAGCCGTCGGCGAGCGCGTCGAACGCGAGCACCTGCTTCGCGGTGTGCGCGCCGTCGGTGATGGCCACCGGCGCGGCAGAGCTCGAGGGCAGGAGCGCATCGCCGAGCTGGCTCGTGTTGTTGACCGCGAAGTCGCCGAGGAAGAAGAGCGAGGTCGTCGGCCCGGCGTCGACCACGGCGCCGTCGTTCGCGTCCTTGCTGGCGTCCTCGACGGTCGCGTCGACCCCGGCATCCGTGGGGGTACTGCTGTCCGGCTCGACCTCGGCATCCACCGCCGGCGCGCGCCGATCGGCCGTGCTCGCGTCGACCGACGGCGCAGCGCTGTCGCGGTCCTCGCCCGTGGCCGTGCTGTCCTCACCGCAGGCGCCGACGATCGCGGCGGTTCCCGCGAGCGCGAGCAAGAGGAGAGGCGAACAGGCAAGGAGGCGAACGTCGGAGCGGGCGGCGCGCATGGGGACAAGAAACCCGCTCGCATCGCCGAATTCCGACGTCAACGTCGGCGCGAGCCTTGCTGCTGTCCGGCGCGTCGCCTATTGGCAAACCGTGGCGTACGTGTCCGTTGGAGGTGCCGGGACGGATCCGCAAGAGGCGGACCCGGAGGCTCTCCCTGCCGCCTTGAAGGGCGTTTACTCGAGCTCGGTCTTCCTCTCGAGCCTCTCGCTCTACGCCGGCCAGCGTGTGGGGGACGGGCTCGACCGCTGGTCGACCTTGCCAGACTGGTGGCAGCGCTCGCGCGGCTCGCGCGCGCCCAACATCCTCGCGATCCGCAAGCGCGTGCTCGATCACGCCGCGGAGATCGCGCGGGACGTGGAGACGCTCCGCACCTGGACCCCGCCGAAGGCCCCGCTGCCCGGCACCGTCTACGCCGAGGTCTACACGAAGCTCGCCGAGCGCTACCTCGCGCGTCGCGACGACGCCGCGGTCCGCCGCTCGGCGCCCGGGCCGCTCACCGGCGGGCGGCATCCCGGCTTCGACTTCCGCTACGACGCGCACCGCGGCGTGTTCGAGGCCGCGGAGCGCCGCTCACCGCTCTATCTCGAACCGAGCCGCTTCACGTTCTCGCTCCCGCTCGCGTCGCGCGGGCAGCCGCGCTTCGACGACACGGTGCTCGAGGCGTACGGAGCCACCGATGCGTGGGAGCTGTTCGCGCTGCGCGCGGTGCTGATCGCGATCCACGGGCGCACCGAGGACGTCGCGCTCGCGCTGGAACGCGAGCTCGGGCGGCCCGTCTGGGACCACGTCCTCGAGCAGCTCGGCGCGAACGTCCCCAAGGCGCCAGACGAGCTGGAGTGGTGCTTCTCGATCGGCGCCACGTACCGCGAAGGCGAGTACAAGCTCCAGGCGTACTCACGGCGCAGCACGCGCCAGGGCAAGCCGAAGCGCTGGAAGAAGACCACGTTCGAGAACCTCTACCTCGAGGAGTCCCCGCTCGAACGCGACGTCGCGCGCGTCGCCCTGTGCCTGATGGACCGCCCCACGGAGGCGCGTCTCAAGCTCGGGACGCCGCAGGGCCACGAGCTCCTGCGCGTGCTCGCGCGCCATCCGCGCGTCCACCTCGCGCTCGCCGCGAGCACCGATCCCGAGGGTGACGGCCCGGCCCAGATCATCGTCGGCGATCTCGCGATGCACATGGAGCGCGACGAGACCGGCATGCTCACGCCGCGCTTCCGCGTCGACGAGCGCGAGGTCGATGCGACGGTCCTGCGGGATGCTTCGAGCCCCGGCCTCCGCGCCGGCGCGCTCGGCACGCTGATCGCGTCGGCGTTCGTGCCCCCCGCGCTGCGGCCCTGGCTCACCGCCGCGCAGAACATGGGCGCGGCGCTGGCCTTCCCCAAGGAGTCGGTCACGAAGCTGGTGACCACGACGCAGGCGCTGGTCGCCTCGGGCGCCGCCATCCTCCCGCGCGACGCGCTCGGTCGCGAGCTCCCCTACGAGCCCGCCCCTGCGCTGCGCGTCGAGTGGCATCCCGAGGGCGCCGCGGTGATCGACGTCTTCATCACCGTGCATCCGCTCGCGCCGATGGTCGCGCCGGGCAAGGGGCCGAAGCTCTTCACGTTCGACGACGGTGCGGAGCGCGTCTTCGTCGAGCGAGAGGTCACGCGCGAGGTCGGCATCGCCGAGGAGGTCTGCTCGCAGATCGCCGCGCCGATCGTGTGGGAGCACGCCTCCGGCCGCACGGAAGGCCTCGAGGACTCGCTCGCGCTCGCGGAGTACCTCGATCGCAACCCGCTCGGCCTCGCCATCGAGATCAAGGTGGGCCACGCTCCGAAGGTCACCGCGTGGGACGACGCGAAGCGCGACCTCAAGGTGAGCAAGGACGGCGCGTGGCTCGTGCTCGACGGCGCGCTCGACGTCGCGGGCGTGAAGCTCACCCTCGGCGACGTGCTCGATGCCGCTCGCCTCGCGCGCCGCTACGTGCGCGTGACCGACGGCGTGTTCCTCGAGCTCTCGAAGGAGGCGATCGAGCGCCTGCGCCCCGTCGCGATGGCCGCCGAGCTGGGCGAGGCCGGACCGGGCCAGGATCCGCGTCTCAACGCCGCCTTCGGCAGCATCCTCGCCGAGGCGCGCTCGGTGTTCGGCACCACGTCGGGCGTCGATCTCGACGCGCTCGTCGAGCGCTTCGAGTCCCGCAGCAAACGCCCGCGCGTCGCGAAGCTCGAGCTCGGCACGCTGCGCCCTTATCAGCAGGACGGCGTCGCCTGGATGCTCCAGCTCGCAAGCTGGGCGCCGGGCTGCATCCTCGCGGACGACATGGGCCTCGGCAAGACGGTGCAGACCGCCGCGGTGCTGAAGTCGCGCGCGAAGGATGGCCCGCAGCTGATCATCGCGCCGGCCTCCGTCACCTCGAACTGGCTCGCCGAGCTCCGCCGCTTCGTCCCCAGCCTGAAGACGCGCTGGTTCAACGACGAGCGCGACCTCGCTCCGGCCTCGCTGGTCGCGGGCGACGTCCTCATCGTCTCGTACGGCCTCCTCCAGCGCCGCAGCGAGCAGTTCCTGGGCGTGCAGTGGGCCACGGTGGTCGTCGACGAGGCGCAGTATGTGAAGAACGTCATGGCGCAGCGCACCGACGTCGTGCGCTCGCTCGGGCGCGACTTCACCATCGCGCTCACGGGCACGCCGCTCGAAAACCACCTCGGCGAGCTGTTCAGCATCGTCGACCTCGCGTTCCCGGGGCTGCTCGGCAGCGAGGCGACCTTCCGCGATCGCTTCCGCAAGCCGATCGAGAGCCAGCGCGACGCCGCGCGCCTCGACGTGCTCGGCCGCCTCCTCGAGCCGTTCCTCCTGCGGCGCACGCGCGCCACCGTGCTCGAGGAGCTCCCGCCGCGCGAGGAGATCACCGAGTACATCGACCTCGATGCGAGCGAGCAGAAGCGCTATCTCGCGCTCCGCAAGGTTTGCGAGCAGCAGTTCGCGAAGCGCAAGGCCTCCGAGACCGCCGCGCAGCTCAAGATCGCGCTCCTCGCGGCGCTCACGCGGCTCCGTCAGCTCGCGTGCGACGTGAGCCTCGTCGACAAGGACTACACGGGCCCCTCGACGAAGATCACGCGCGCCGTCGAGCTCGCCGTGGAGCTCGCGCAGGAGGGCAATCGCGCGCTGGTGTTCAGCCAGTTCACGCAGTTCCTCACCAAGCTCCGCACGGCGTTCGAGAAGGCGGGCCTCCGCGTCGCCTACCTCGCGGGCGACACGCCGACCGCGAAGCGCAAGGCGATCGTCGACGCGTTCCAGGCCGGCGAATACGACGTGTTCTGCGTCTCGCTCCTCGCGGGCGGCACCGGCCTGAACCTCACGAACGCAAGCTACGTGATTCACACCGATCCGTGGTGGAACCCCGCCGCCGAGGAGCAGGCCACGTCTCGCGCGCATCGCATGGGCCAGACCGACCCGGTCACGGTCTACCGGCTCGTGGCGCGAGGGACCATCGAGGAGGCAGTGCTCAAGATGCACGCCTCGAAGCGCGAGCTCGCCGATGCGGTCCTCGAGGGCAAGGCGACGGGCAAGGTCGTGAGCTCCGAAGAGCTCCTCGACCTCCTCCACTTCGAAGGGTGAGCCGCCGGCGTCCGTGGGCTACGTTGCTCCGGACATGACGACCCCTGCAGCGGTCTACCGGATCGCACGACTCGGCGCCGGCGACGATGCCATGGCCACCGCGCTCTTCGAGACCATGGCGGCGGTGTTCGAGGAGGAGGACCGCCCGCTGGGCGCCGCCTATCTCGCGCGTCTCCTCGTGCGCGAGGAGACGTGGATCCTCGTCGCTACGCTGGGCGATGCGGTGATCGGCGGCCTCACCGCGCACACGCTGCCGATGACCCGCTCGGAGACGCGCGAGATCTTCATCTACGACATCGCGGTCCGCGCGGAGCACCAGCGTCGAGGCGTCGGCCGGATGCTCATGTCCCAGCTCACCCGGCTCGCCGGTGACGCCGGGATCCACGACCTCTTCGTGCCCGCCGACAACGAGGACACGCACGCCCTCGACTTCTACCGGGCGCTCGGCGGCGCCCCTCTCCCCGTGACGTTCTTCACGTTCAGCCCGCGGTGACCCCGGAACAAGGGACGTTCGAACCGCGCGCGCGCACGCGGATGCCGTGATCTCCCGTGCCCGGCGTGGCGCGCGCGGCGGCACGACCCTTGCGATCCAGGTGGTTCACCATGCGGCCCAACCCCACCTCTGCGTTCGCTTCCACGCCCTCGCGCTGCGCCATCGTCCTCGCCGCCTTTGCCGCTGCGGGCTGCGTCGCCGACCCCGGAGACGCTGCCCGGGAGGCGAACGCAGTAGACCCCGCCGCGCCGGAGAACACCGGTGAAGTCTCCTCGACGCTGCCGCCAGAGGGCACCGAGAACCCGAGACTCGAGCGATGCCTCACGGAGGCGACCGGGAGCTTGACCGACGAACACAACACCTTCTTCTATCACGAGGACGAGGCCATCCGACTCCGCGGCACTCCGGCGGTGGGCATGTTCGTCGGCGACAACGTATTTGCCAATCACTCGAACTTCGTAGAAGCCACCGCGCAGGAGGAGAGCGGCCTCGTCGACGAGATGACCAATGCCTACGACTTCAACGGCAAGAGCCAGCTCGGTAGCTGCGACTTCGACGGCGACGGCGTCACCGACCCCTTCATGGCGACGGGCCAGTCGTGGTGGTACCGGAGCGGCAGGACCGGGCCGTGGGAGTTCCTGAACGCGTCGACGAAGAAGCTGTTCGAGGTCAACATCGGCTTCTTCGACGGCGACACGGGAGGCAAGCCTGCGCCGCGGCGGTTGACGGTCCCGGGCAACATCGCCGATCAGACGGGCTTCAGCCTCGCGCCCTGACGACGTCAGCGGGCTGCCCGGGCCGTCCCGTCGTCAGGCGCGAGCCCTCAGCGCGTCGGTGCGGTGGGCGCGCAGGTCGAGGAGCCGGCGCCGACGATCAGCATGCCGGTGTCCTTCACCACCACCGTGGACTTGTCGCCGACGGGTTTGTACTGCGTGACGATCGAGCGCTGGTCGCCGGTGAAGATCCAGAAATCGCCGCCCCACTGCGCGAACGCGAAGGCCGCTTGCGCATCGACGGCGGCGGTCCGGTAGATCGTCTCGGTGGCCGCCGTCTGCTTGTTGAGGCCAGCGATGACGCCCGAGCCCACGCTGAAGGCGTAGAGCTGCGTATCGAGCCCCGTGAGCTCGGTGCGGCCGAACGTCAGCGAGCCGACGAACTTCAGGTCGAAGGTCTTCGTGTCGAGCGAGGCGAGGCCCGCGCCGGCGACGTAGAGCGTCTCGCCGTTCGCCGAGTCGCCGTTGCGCGCGTAGCCCATGCCGAAGACCTCGAAGCCGGTCTGCCCGGGCTTGAAGGGCGTTTGCTGGCACTTTGCGTTCGAGGTGTTCACGGCGAAGAGCCGGCCGTCCGTGTACTCGACCCACGCGACGCCGCGGCGATCGATGGCCATCGAGAACGTCCCCGCGGTGGTCGGGCACGCGACGGTGCCGATGCGCACGAACTTCAGCGTGTCGGGGTAGAAGCGGTAGAGCGCCTTGTCCGAGCCGAGCACGTAGATCTGCTTGGTCTCGTCGGCGCACTCGACGAACGGCGGGATCGGCGGGCTCGTGTCGTCGATGAAGGTGCCGGCCTCCGGCTCCACACCGGCCTCGCCGGTGCCGGCGTCGAGGTCGAAGCCCGACGTGGTGTCGGCCTTCGCGCAGTGGAAGAGCGGCAGCGCGCATGCGGCAGCGGCCACGAGTAGCCCGCGCGTGATGATGCTCGGCTTCAAAAGATTCCCGGTCCCGGCTCGCACGCCTTGGTGAGGCACTTTCCCATCACACACGGCTGGCCGAGCGCGGCGTTGCACTTCGTACCGCAGTTGCCGCAGTGGGTCGGGTCGCTCGTGATGTCCACCTCGCACCCGTCGTCGAGGCGGCCGTTGCAATCGGCGAAGCCCCGGAAACAGGTGTAGTCGCATTTGCCCCCGCTGCACGAGGGGCTGCCGTGCGAGACCCGCCCGCCGCGGCCGCGTGAAGGCGTCGGGCCGGGGCAGGGGTTGCTGCACTCTCCGCAGTTGTCGGGATCGACCGCGAGGTCCGTGCAGTCGTTACCGCAGCGCGTGGTGCCGGCCGGGCAGATGCATGTACCTTCCACACAGTCCTGGCCCGCCTCGCAGGCGTTGCCGCACGCGCCGCAGTTGAGGCGGTCGGTCTTGAGGTCGATCTCGCAGCCGTCGGCGCAGAGGTCCTTGTTGCAGTTGCCGAAATGCGGCTTGCAGTCGAGGATGCAGCTCGCGCTCGCGCAGGTCCACAAGGTGTTGGGCGGCGAGGTGCCGGGGCCGCAGATCCACGCCGGGTTGTCCTTGGCCGGCGCGCGACAGAGGGTGCCGCACGCTCCGCAGTTGTCGCGGTCGGAGTCGAGCAGCTTGCAGTCGTCACCGCACTGCGTGTAGCCGCTCGGGCATCCGCACGCGCCACGCCAGCAGATGTCGCCGTCCTTGCAGACGTTGCCGCACGTGCCGCAGTTCTTCGGGTCGTCAGCGGTGGAGGTCTCGCAGCCGTCCTTCTCCGACTTGTTGCAGTCGGCATACAGCTCGTCGCACGCGAGCGCGCACGTGCCGCCGGTGCACACCGCGGTGGCGTGGAACACGTTCGGGGGCCGTGGGCACGGAGTGTCGCACGAGCCACAGTGCTTCACGTCGCGGCTGGTATCCGTCGTACACAGCCCCTCCGTACCCGGGCACGTCGCCCAGGGGGCCGGACACTCCGTCTGCACGCAGGCCACGAGCGCCGCCGGCCTGGTCGCGTCGGGCGCGAAGAGCGGCGGATCGCTCGGGATCTCCTCGTTCACCGATCGCGCACACGCCGCCTGGAGCACCAGCGCCGTCGCCGCGAGCGACACGATGAGGGCGGAGCGGAGCGGGCGGGGGGAGCTCATGGGAGGCAGCACGAGGAGCGGCGTCGCGAAGGCGTGAGCGCGTGTGCAAGACGCACGCCGCTCCAAGCGGCTCTAGTTTTGGCACGTCCGCACCCCCTGCGGTAGCTCTCTAACGGTCGCGCGGTCGCTTTCGCACGCGCAAGATTTCGCGCTCTTCGTCACTGGCGTCGAAACCGTACCCGTGTGCGATCCGTTCCCGCTGCGTCCTCTCCCGCAGCAGGCGATCGCGAAGCTCGCGTTCACCGACGCCGCGGCGAAGACGAAGTGCTCGAACCTCCCCGGCCAGGCTCGCAGCGGCATCCAGCTCAGCGCGCTCTCGACCGAGCAGCTCGCGGCGGCCAAGGCGGCCAAGGCGGTCGCGTCCGTTTCGCTCAGCGCCGCGGGCTACACCGACTTCGAGGTCGTGACCATCCTCGCGTTCCCGTCGGTCCACGTGAGCATCGAGGGCGCGCACGCAGGCCATCGCTTCGGCCCGCTGAAGGCTACACTCGCCGTGCATGAAGCGCGTTGCAGTGGTGGGCGGCGGGCTCGCGGGCCTCACGGTGGCGTATCGCGTGGGGCTCGCCGGCCATGACGTCACGCTGCTCGAGGCCGCGGAGGAACTCGGCGGCCAGCTCGCGATCAGGCGCGAGGACGGCTGGATCGTCGAGCTCGGCGCCGAGGGCTTCGTGGCGCGCAGCGAGGCGGTGCCGCGGCTCGCGGCAGACCTCTCTGCCACGAACGGCGCCGCTGCCGACGCGCACGGCTGGCTGACGCTCCTCGATCAGCGGGCGACCACCTCGTTCCGCTACGACGGTCGCGAGCTGCGCGCGCTCGCGCCGGGCGAGGCGGCGGAGGCGCTCAGCTTCCAGGTCGCGCCTTCCGCGCGCGGCGCAGGCATCCGGACCTTCGCCGGTGGCATGCAGACGCTCACCGACGCGCTGGCGACCGCGGTCCGCACGCATGGCGAGGTGCGGGTCGCGCAGCCGGTCACCGCGCTCGCGATCGACGGCGGCCGCGTGCGGGTCGACGGCGCCCTGCACGATGCCGTCGTCCTTGCCACCTCGAGCGCCGCGGCGGCGCGGCTGCTGGTCCCCGTGCTGGGCGAGACCGAGCTCGCGCGCGCCGAGACGCTCTCGAGCGTGACCGTCTCCCTCGGCTACGACGCGCGCCGGGTCGGCCACGCGCTCGAGGGCACCGGGTTCGTCGTCGGCGAGCCGTTCGAGGGCTTTCGCGCGTGCACCTTCACGACCTCGAAGTTCGCGAAGCGCGCGCCCGAGGGCGCGGTCTCGCTGCGCGTGTTCTTCCGGCCGACGGAGAGCGAGCTGCACGCTGACACGCGGTGGGAGGAGCGCGCGGCCTCCGTCCTCGGTCGCGTGCTGCCCCTCGAGGGCCCGCCGCTGCGCTCGTGGGTCTCGTGCTGGCCGCACGCGCTGCCGGTCTTCGGCGCCGAGCACCGCGCGACGGTCGCGCGCGTCGAGGAGCAGCTACGCGCCCACGCGATTCACCTCACCGGGTCGGCGTTCCACGGCTCGGGCATCGATGCCGCCGTGCTCTCCGCCGAGGCGGTCGCCGCGCGTCTCGCCTGAGGGCGCTGCGCCGTACAGGGCCTGCGCGAACGACGAGGCCCGCGCCTTCTGGACCGAGCGCGCGCGAGAGAAGATGGACCGACCGAGCGCGGTCCCCTCGAGCAACGTGGCGTTCCGGGATCCGGGACGATCCGGCGCCCGTCCTTCGCGCGGATCGCGTCATGACACCTGCGCTCTGCGGTCGATGTGGTGCGCCGGTCCCGGCGGGCGCCGGCGGATGTGGCTTCTGCGGCGTGAGCTTCGCGGCCGCCGCGAGCTCCGCGGTGGTCGGGTCCGCAGCGAGCCCGCAGGGCGGCGCGTATCCCAGGTCGTCGCAGCGCTCCGCGCAGGCAACGAGATCGAGGCCATCCGCTTGCGCCGCGAGCACCACAAGTCCTCGCTGTGCGACGCAAAGGACGCATTGGAACGCGTCGAATCCCAGCTGGGCCTCCGTCTCGGCTGACGCCCGCGCGTCGCGTGTCGCGTGTCGCGTGTCGCGTGTCGCGTGTCGCGTGTCGCGTGTCGCGTGTCGCGTGCCGGCAGTGAGCGCATGACCGCAGCGCGCGCGTCTCCACCCGCCACGCGCCGCCCGCGCCGCGCGCTACGACGAGCCGCCGCGTTCCAGCAGCTCCGAGATGTACCTCCCCAGATCCTGCGCAGTGCGCGCGGGCGGGTCCACCAGCTCCACGCCCGCGCCGATCGCCGACGTCCAGCGGACGGTGGCTTCCACCACGTGCTCAGGCGCCGCGCCGAGCGTGATGTGGAGGCGCAGCTTGTCGCCGCTCTTCGCCTTGGCGAGCGCGGGTGAGGCGAGCGCAAGGCCGCTCACGCTCAGATCGATGACATCGAGCGCCTCGCGCATCAGACCGTCGCTCGCGAGCGCCACGTGGATCGGAAGCTCGGGCGTGGGTTTGAGACGCACGTGCCGCCGTCGCTCGTTCGATGCCATGCCCCGAATGTCGCACGACGCCGCGACGGCGTCAGCAGCCGTCGCCCCCGCCGCCGGTGACATCGTGGCCGCCGTGGACGATCATGCCGCCTCTGCGATTTGGAAGAGCCGCACGCCGATTCGCTGCTCCAGCGCGGCGATCGCGTGGCTCGACGCCGAGGCCGACATGGCGAGCTCGGATTGGCCTTCTCATCGCAGCAATCGAAGCGCCCTGGCTTGGCGGCATGAAGAAGACCGTCCTCAGCTCGCTGCGAAGTACGACCCTGCCGACCAGGCCTGTCGACTCGATGCGCACCACGTTCACTCCTCGGGCTCCTTCGCGAGGATGAGCTCCACCTCCATGAGGGCCGCGCGCGCGACCTTGAGGCGCGAGAAGGCCTCCTGGACCGCCTTCGTGATGGTCGTCTTCTGAGCGCGCGGCGAGGACTCGATCTTCGACATGAGGTCGGCGAGATCCTTTGCTGCGTCCGCGACCTCGGTCACCGCGAGGTGAACTTTTGCGATGGCGAGCTCGCGCTTCTTCTTCTTCACGCGAGCAGATTAGCAGGGACCTGGTGAAGACGTGACGATGTCCCTCGTGCAACGGCGCACACTGGGGACATGTCTGAAGCGACTCGGCGCCTGTCCTTCCCCGGGCGCGGGGCGTTCTCGCGCGATCTCGAGCAGGCCGCCGATTCTTACTTCGATGGCCTTGCCGACGGCCGCCGCGATCTCCCGCGGATGTACGTGAAGTCGGCCGTCATCCTCGCGTGGTTCGCGGCGTCCTGGGCGCTGCTGGTCTTCGCGGCGCAGGGGGCGATCCAGGCCGCGCTCTGCGCGATCTCGCTCGGCCTCTCGATCGCCGGGATCGGCATGAGCGTGCAGCACGACGCGAACCACGGCGCCTACTCGAAGCACTTCTGGGTCAACCGCATCTTCGGCTCCATGCTCGACGTCATGGGCATCTGCTCGTTCATCTGGCGGCCGAAGCACAACGTCTTCCACCACACGTTCACGAACGTCGAGGGCGTCGACTACGACCTCGACTTGGGCGCCCTCGCGCGCCTGTCGCCGGATCAGCCGCGCCGCTTTTTTCATCGCTACCAGTGGCTCTATCTCTGGTTCTTCTACGGATTCCTGATTCCCAAGTGGATCTTCCACGACGACTTCGTCATCCTGCGGAGCCGCATGATCGGCAAGCACGCGCTGCCGCCTCCGAGCCGCGCCGCGATCGTCGGGTTCTTTGCCTGGAAGATCTTCTTCCTCGCCTGGACGGTCGTCATTCCGTCGCTCTTCCACCCGCTGTGGCAGGTGCTGGTCTTCCACCTCGTCGCCACGTTCACCCTGGGCGCCACGCTCGGCACGGTGTTCCAGCTCGCGCACTGCACGGAGTCGGCCGAGTTCCCGGCGGCGCCGGCGGCCGGTGAGCGGATGAAGACCGAGTGGGCCGTGCACCAGCTCGCGACGTGCGTGGACTTCGCGCCCGGCAGCCGCCTCGTGACGTGGTTCGTGGGCGGCCTGAACTTCCAGGTCGAGCACCACCTGTTCCCGAAGGTGTGCCACCTGCACTACCCGGCGCTGGCCCGCGTGGTGGCCGAGGTCGCGGCGCGGCACGGGCTCCGGCACCGCAGCCATCGCACCTTCATGGGCGCGCTGGCGTCCCACTTCGGGCACCTGCGCCTCATGGGCCAGCCGCTAGCGACCTGAACGCGCCGGGACCTGCGTGCGACGCCAGGCGCTGTAGGTCCGGTCTCGCTCCGCCTTCTGCCAGATCTCGTAGAACACGGCGGCGGCGGCGGCCTTCACCGGATCGGGGTCGTCGGGGGCCTTCTGGTGGTCGGCGTCGTACTTGCGACCCGTGCGATGGTTCGCGTAGCGCCGCGCGCGCGTGAAGCCCATTTGGAGGTACTTTCGCGCCATGTCCATGCCGACGAAGTCGCGCGCGCGCCGGTACGCGACGAACGCTTTCCAGAGCGCGGCCGAGGACTCCTTCGCGATCTCCGGGGTCCTGAAGCGCCAGAGCGGGAGCAGCTCGCTCTTGTAGGGCTCGGCGATGAGGACGCCCTCCTCGCCACGACCCACCCGATAGCGCTCCGGCTCCTTGCGGAAGTCGATGCCGCGATAGGCGTCGGCGTAGGCCACCTTGGGCGAGCTCGTGATGCGGATCGGCCCGCGCACCGCGAGCGCGTCGACGGGCTCGCCCTTCTGCGTCACCATCACCTCGCCGCGGGTGGCGAGGCGCGCCGCGACCTCGCGCACGCCAGGCATGAGCGGTCGCCAGTCCTCCGGCGCGAGCGCCCGCGCGACCTCCGACGGGCAGATCGACGCTCCCGCCGCGCGCGCACGCAGCAGCGTGCGCATCGCCTTCTCCATGGTTCGTCCGTTCATGCGCGAAAGTTCCATAGCGCGTGTAATGGCCGAGGGGGGTGATCTGGTTCACGCGTGTCCCGGGCGAAACCTTCCCCGATCCATGAGAGCGGATCGCGCGCTGCGCGGAAGCCTGAAATCACGCTGCTTCGGGTGTGGCTCGGCTTGGCACCAGCGTTGCGTCGAGCTCCCACCATGGATCTGTCCCCCATGCCCACCGACTCGAAGCTCTCCCCGAAGCGCGCGCGCTCGTTTCCGGTGCGCGCCGGGATCGCCTTTTTGCTCGTCGCGACGCTCGTCGCGTGCGCGGCCGATGACGTCGGCGACGACGACGACGCCGAGGACAGCTTCGAGTCCACCGACTCCGCGCTCGTGAGCTCGGGGCCGTGCAGCGGCAAGGCCATCGACCGCGCCGTCAAGTGCGCGCAGGCGAAGGGCGCGCGCGTGCTCAGCTACTACCGCAGCCCCGCCGAACAGGAGCGCGTGCGGCGCGAGAACCACTGCACGAACCGCTGCACCGGAGGGGCCGGTTGCGTTCGCCCCACGGCGGGCTGCACGACGTCGCCGCATACGTCGTGTCACGCCGTCGACCTCATCGCCGACGGCTCGCCCGTGAGCCGCGCCGCCCTGCGCGCGTGCGGTCTCGCGAAGACCACCGCCCCTCACGCGAACCACTACGATCTCGTCGGTAACTGATCGGCGCCGCCGCGCCGCCGCGTCGCTGCGGCAAGACTCGGCGTTGACGCTCGGGGGTGGCGCGCGCTCGACTGCGAAGGTGGACTCCTCCACAGCGCCGCGCGCCGGCGCGCTCGCCCCAGGCTTTCGCGTCCGCGCTGCCCGATGATCTCGCCGCGGTGCGGGCCGAGCTGCGCGGCCTCGGCGCCGTGCTCGTCGTCCTGTCCGACGTCGGGCTCTTTCTCTTTCGCCCCGACGACGAGGTGGAGCGCTTCGCCCGCGCCGCCGATCTCGACCTCGGCGACGTGCACGCCGCCCACGCCGCCTTCGGCCTGAAGCGTTGCGCGAGCGGTAGCCTCACGACGCCGGCGCTCTTCGTGATCGACGGGAACGGCGTGCTGCGCTTCGCGCACGTGTGGAGGACCTCGGACGACGTCGGGCTCGACGCCGTGCGCAATGCGCTCTCGGCCGCGGGCCGCGCGGTGGTCGCCGGCTTTGCGCTGATGTTCCTCGACGCCTGCGACAAGCCCGAGGCCGGCAAGCCCGCGGTGGACGCCGCCACGCCCGTGGACTGAGCGTCACCATCGACACGAAGCCCAAGGACGAACGGAAGGACCACTCGTGTCACTCGTTCGGCGCGCAGTTCGTGGAGGTCCGCGTCGACGAGGCCACCGGCGAGGTGCGGGTCAGCCTCGTCGTCGCCGCGTTCGCAGCCGGCACGATCCTCAACGCGAAGACCGCGCGCAGCCAGTACCCGGGCGGCATCGTGTGGGGCATCGGGCTCGCGCTCACCGAGGCGACCGTTCGCGATCCGCGGAGCGGCCGCGTCGCGAACCGCTCGCTCGAGGACTACCACGTGCCCGTCAACGCGGACGTTCCCGCCCTCGACGTGATCATGGTCGACGAGAAGGATCCGTTCGTGAACGAGATCGGCGCGAAGGGAATCGGCGAGATCGGCAACACCGGCATCGGCGCTGCCATCGCGAACGCGGTCTACAACGCCACCGGCAAGCGCGTGCGCGATCTCCCGATCACCCTCGACAAGCTGCAGTGAGCGAGGCCTTCGCCTCGGAACACCTCGCTGCGCGCCTGCCCTTGCCGATCGGCCGCTCGAGCGCGGAGCGCTGGCCGGTTATCTGTCCTTTCTGGGCGAGCACGTGGCCCGCGTCGAACGCTGCGGCTAGGTGCCGAATTCGATGCCGGGCGCTGCGGCCATCCAGCGGTCCTTGCCCACCGGCCGGACGATGACCTCGCCCTTCCACAGCTTGCCTCGGCGGTCCTCGAAGCCGAGCGCGGTCGCGCGCTGGGCGATCTCCTCGAAGCGTCGCCGCTCCAGGAGCGAGGCCTGCAGGTGCCATCGCGGGAGCTCCCCGGCGTTGCGCGAGCAGCTGACGTTCTCGATGGCGCTGGTCGTGGCGGCGAGATCGGCGAGCAGCGCGAGCGGCGATCCCTCGAGCGCGAGCAGGGGAGCGTCGACGCTGTTGCCCTTCGCCGACGAGACGTGAATCGACGTGCTGCTGCCGAACAGACGATAGACGGACACGGCATAGGACCCGACCCGCTCGCGCCACTCCGTCCCCGCGGCCACGTCATCGAGCTCGGTCGGCTTCTCGGTGAACGCGCCGCTCGTGCACACCCGGCGCACGACGCCGCACGCCTCGTCGAAGCGGTCGCCGCGGACCTCCGCCATCAGGAGGCGCGTGGGGCCGGCGGTGCCGCGATCGCGGATGAGCGTCTCGTGGAGCACGACGCACTCCCGGAACGGGGCGAGGAGCGCCTCGAGCCGCGCGTCGCCCCGCAGGAGCGCGGGCGCCACGGTGATGAGCGAGCCGTCGGGTTCGTCCTGCGCGGGGGCATCGGCGAGTCGCATCCGACCACCCTAGCGAAGATCGGCTGGGCCGAGGTGCTGGTACGATCCGGAGCCATGGCGATCCTGCGTCTCGTGCCTCTCACGCTGGTGGCTCTGGCTGCGCTCCACTGCTCGCCGGCGCCGCCTCTCGCGCCGTCGGCGCCGCTGCTCCCGCCGGTCGACGTGAGCGTCGCGCCGGCAGCGGTGCCGGTGATCCCGCTCGCGACGCCACCGGAGGCGCCGGTCGCGCCCGCCGGGCCGACCTCACCCCTCGAGACCGCGCTCGTCGAATGGAGCCGGAAGTCGCGCTGCGCGGACTACGACTACTTCCCGCAAGGCGGCCTCCAGAGCTTCTGGTGTCACCGGCCCGAGCGAATCACGCTCGCCAGCATCCGCGCGCTCGCGGGCGTCGAGCTCTTCACGAAGGGCCCGCACGGCGCCGAGCCGAAGCTCCAGGAGGCGAGCGACTTCGGTCACTACGACCCGGCGTTCGTGCGCTGGCTCGTCGACACGGTGCCGCCGAGCGCGCGCGGCAGCGCCGGCCAGAAGGCCACGCAGAACGCTTACGACGCGAACCTGAAACCGCTCGCCACCATCTTCTGGCAGACCTACGAGAAGACGCAGAACGACGCGGCATGCTTCGCGCGCGAGAAGGCGGCGTACGGCGACCTCATCGCGAAGAAGAAGCTCCCGAAGGACTACTACGAGCGCTGGTTCTATTTCATGAACCCGTACTTCTGCGCCAAGGGCCCTGCGAAGACGTCGAGCTTCTACTCCGACAACGGCTTCGACGCCGGCGTCGACGGCAACGTGACGAAGACCGTGGTAGGCTTCTGGCTGCGCCGTTCGCTCGACGGCACGATGGACGGCTTCGCCGCCGGGCTGAAGAAGCTCATCGCCTCGTACCAGCCGGAGCTCCTCGCGAAGTCCGCGCAGTTCCCGGACCCTGCGGCGTTGACAAGGGCGCTCGACGCGGGCGCGCGCGGCGCCGCGACCTGTCCCTCGCCCGGGCGCGCGAGCGCCACCGTCCATCTCACGATCACCGTCGCGCCGTCGGGCCAGGTCTCGGCCTCGCCCGTGGCGCGGCTCGGGGGGGCGGCTCTCCAGACCACCTGCATCGAGCAGAAGTTCTCGGCGCAGCAGGTCACGCCCTTCGACGGGCCGTCGCTCGTCTTCAGCCGCCGCGTCACGCTGCGCTGAGCTCCACGCTCGACGGCGCCTCGACGGCGCGGTGAGGTTGCTCGACGACGACTAGCTTCGCCCCGGACGACGGGCGCCCTGGACCCACGCGCGCACGTGCTGGTCGATGACCTTCCAGTCGTCGGGCGCGATCCAGCGGACCGGGACGGAGGCCCTCGTTGCGTGCTCCTCGACGATTTCGCGGTCCCACACCTTCAGCGCAGTGGATGCCACGAGCAGCATCGGCCGCTCCGCCAGCAGCGCCTTGCAGGCCGCGCGCAGATCGCGGACCTCGACGCGCGCGGCTCCGAGCTGACGCGCGACGGAGTCGGCCTCGGCCCGCGATCGGGGGCCGAGCGAGAAGAGCACCAGCGTCGGAGGAGCCGGCTCGGAACGCGCGTACGGTCTGTTCATGCTCTGTTCAGGCTATGTCTAACATGCTTCAAAGGTTAGACAAGCAATGCGCCGATCGATCGCACTGTGCGTTCGGCGTGGGCGCGGCGCTCGCGAGGTCGATCTCCGCGAGCCCGGCGCTGCCCATCGCGACGAACGCCTGATCACCGACCACCGGTCGCGACGGGCTTCCACTTCTGCCCGGTGGGCGCGGGCGAGGTCGGTGCGCCGCCGTTTCCGTCGCCGGGCGGCGCGCCCTTCACGTCGCTCGGCCGTCGGCCGTCCGCGATCCCGGGGCTGCTGCAGCCGAGAACACGCGCGGCTGCGGCCCGCGCCTCGACGTCCGCGTCCTCGTCGCGCAGCAGGGTCCACAGCGCCTCCTCGTCGAGCGCCGGACCGCGATAGGCGCTCTCCGCGCGACCCGCGGCGGCGAGCGCATCGATACGCCCGAGCCACTCGCGGACGCTCATGCCGGAGGGGCGATGGAGCTCCTTCGCGCCCGTGGTCTCGCGCTGCGCGTGCGCTTCGGCCCTGGCCTTGGCCGCGAGGATCGCGCGGGCGATCCCGGCGGTGATCTCCGCGGAGCCGAGCACGTCGACAATGTGACGGTCGCTGTCGGTCACGAGCGAGAGACGACTGCTCGAGGCCTCGACCTCGCGGAGCCGGTCGTAGGGAATCACGTGACTGCCGCCGGGCCCGTCGATGGTGAGCGTCTCGCGCTCGATGGTCACGCCATGCGCGTCGCGGACCGGCGCGAGCACGCGCGTGAAGAGCCCGCGGAGCGAGAGGAGCGCGGCTGCGCCGCCGAGCGTGGCTGCATACACGACGACCATCGCGCCCTCGGCGCCGAGCCAGGCGCCGTACGCCATGAGCACGCAGCAGGCGGCGCCGAGGATGCGCGCGAACCGGTCCACCTTGTGCGCCGGGTTCCACCCGGTGACGATCCGCACATATTCGGGCAGCGCGAGCGGCACGCCGATGGGCTGTCGGAGCACGAACGGCAGCAGGAAGAACGCGAGCCCCGCGGCGAGCGGCCACCACCCGGGAAGCGCGAACGCGAGAAAGAACGAGGCGATCGCCGCCGCGCCGATCGCCCCTCGCGCCGGTAGAGATTGCACGCCGCTCACCCTATCCGCCTGCGATCGTGTCCGTCGACCCCCGCGGGCGAATCCGCGCTAGCGTCGCTGCAAATGGCGCTCGCACTCCAGCGTTGCTTCGCGGAAGGCGATGCCGTGGTCCTCATCGGTCAGGCGGTGGGGCGCGTGGTCGCGATCGACGGGATGCGCATGACGGTGCGGATCCCCGAGGGCGACGTCGCGGTGAAGCTCGACGAGGCGGCCGGCCTCGTGCGCCACGCCGTGAAGAAGCGCGAGGCGCGCAACCTGCTCGCCAGTCTCTGCGCCCGCCGCCCCCCGGCGCCGGGCCCGCTCGTGCTCGCGGAGATCGGCGAGGTGCTCGGGGTCCACGAGCGCCACGTGCGCCGGGCGGTGCACGGGCGTAACCCGGAGCTCGCGGCGCGCGGTACGAAGCGCCGGGTGCTGCCGCTCGCGCCGGAGATCGAAGGCAGCTCGTCGGTGCGCAGCTTCTGGGTCGACGACCTCGCCCGCGCGTTCGATGTCCGCATCCGCATGAAGCCCGGCGCATGGCACGCGTACGTCTTCGAGCGGGGCGCGATGTACGACGAGCT
>Ga0123336_10001499_pt1 | contig 21468 bp, 18 predicted proteins | sample SSSSmetaG_FD_96466 | JGI IMG/M metagenome (GOLD analysis project Ga0123336, IMG submission 96466) | Glacier valley bacterial and archeal communities from Borup Fiord, Nunavut, Canada, to study Microbial Dark Matter (Phase II) - ​SSSS metaG | ecosystem: Environmental > Aquatic > Freshwater > Ice... | reverse complement strand
GCCCTGAAGCATCATTCACCCATTCAAGCTCTGCAGCAGTGGCGCACAGAACGCCCTGATCTGTTCGTCAAGCGCGTCTACAACCTCACGGGACTTGACACCTAAGCAAGCTGGTGAGCCGTTGTGACTGCGTTAGTAAGTCGTGCTCATTGAACAAGTCGACGGCAAGGCTGCGGACCTTAAAGGCGAGGTCCCTGCTTGCGTCATGTTCCAGCCCCCGCGCCTTGAAGCTCAGCTGGAGCGGTTGCGCAACCTTGTCCCAGTTGCGAACAACGCCGTTTAGGCGGTCGATCAGCGGCCGGACCGCATCCTCACCAGCCTTCGCAGACTCTCGCACCGCACTGATGAGCTTCTCAACGTTCGTAGCTTCCTTCTGAAGGAAGCTCTGCGTCTCAACTGCGTAGCTATCGACGATCTCGTCTATCAACTCAGGCCCGTGTTCGGACCCGCCGTTGGTGGCACGGTCAACCGTGAGCGTCATTACCTGGACGAGCGCCTCTGACTGGAGTCTGTTCAACGAGTCCTTGATGGCGTTCTTGAAGTACCTCTTTCGCTCGGCTAGCTCAGACTCGACTTGGTCCGTGCCTCGCACCTCCGGGAATCCAGCGACGACCCTGTCTTCGTTGACGGCTTGAAGGACTTCTTCTGCAACAAGTTCATCCACACGAAGTGTCATCTCCTGGATGAAATCAGCAATCTCATTGGGCCGATCCTGCGCATCCACAGCCTCGAAGGCTGCCGCCATGAGATTGCAGTGCGCGAGTGCCGGCAGCCCCACCTCGGCGCGAGCGGCCATCGGGTCGGTCAGCAGCGCTTGAGTCAGTGCATGGGCCCGCCTGGGTGAGACTCCCGGCAACCAAGCCACTTCCGCACTGAGCCGCGTTCTAAGGTTCGTGAGGTCGGAGCGGGCCTTTTGACACTTGGCATGATCGATCTCGAGCGCCCTCTCCTCCGCCAAGTCGAGGATACGCCTGCGATCATCTCGGGGACTTGCGGCCAGGAGGGCGAACGGATTCTCCTGCAACGCTGTAGTTTTGACGCGCCCACGTGCGCTGCTGAGAGTGGAGGGAGTTTCATCCATCAAAGTGTCCGCGACCGATGTGAGGCCAGCCGCGTCGCTGCGAGATTTCTGCTCTCCAGCGAAACGCTTCGCTCTGTAGCACCGTACTTGCGGCCAATCGTCCTGCTCATATCCTTGACCTCCTCACTTGCTACCCCCAATGATGGACTCGCAACTTTCACCGACCTTCCGGTACCCGTCATTGCAAAACCAATTGGAGCCGGTTACCCAAGCATTGGCAGGGGCGTTGACCTTTTCGCAACTTTCACCGACCTTCCGGTACCCGTCATTGCAAAACCATTGGGAACCGCTTACCCAAGAATTGGCGGGGAAACCTGAGTTTCGAGTGCCCGGGGCAGGGGCAGGGGCAGTCGTTAGATTTCCATCTTCGCCCGCAATTGCTTTTGGTAGCCTATTTGGATTCGGACCATTACCTGATTTCGAAACAGCCCGATCAGACGAAGGCGTCCGGTCCAGTGACGGCGACCTGCTTTTCGTAAATTGTGCTCGTCCATCGGCCTCCAAGGCAGCTCGATAGCGCTCGACCTCAGCCCTCGCACTTTCGAGCGAACCTCTCCGGTATCGAAACTTTCCACAGCGACTGTTGTAGTCGGCCACCATCCCATTGAATCGATCAACGTGCGTGTCGACGTACTTGTTGGCAGCGCCCTCGGCCGCATCCATACGGATCTTTTCCGCGACGCAGTAGCGAAGTTGCGCCGAAGTGAGGACGCTGTTGATGCCGACCGGCGGCCTGTCCTCCGTCGGACGCGTGGGGGCCGGGGTCGGGCTCGGCGATGGCTGCCCAGTCGGACTCGGTGATGCGACGGACGGCGTATCGCTGTTTGGTGTGTAGACCGGAGAAGGCGAAGACGACTTATCCCCTGACTGCGAGGCAATCCAGATCAGAGCTACGACCGCACCAATGCCGAGTAGCCACTTTCCCGCAGAAGACCCTCCGCTCGGCTCCGCTGGCGCTTGGTAGGGTGGTCGACCAGACTCCTCGCTCTTGGGGGATAGGGGCCCAGTTGCCGGTGACGAGCTAGACGTTGCAGTAGCAATTGCTCGAGAGTCGCGCGCTGTCTGCGCGACGGTGCTCTCCACGTCGGAGACCATGGACGATAGCCCTGCGAAGCCCGTGCTCGAGTCCTCTTTTTTTCGATCTTCTCCTTGAGCCATCAGATGAAGCCGATCCTGCGCTGCCGACCACCTTCGCGTTCACGGGCCGGGGCAGATTCCATGGCTGAAAGCAGGCTCTCTTGATCGAGCTTGTCCTTGCCGGATCTCGCCGCAAGGCGGGCACCCTCCCGGACCACAAAAGCCACATCAGACAGCGGTCGTCCCGCGAGCTCGCGCGCAAACGGCTTCGGATCTACGTCTTCAGATCTTGGCAAGGTCGAGAGCAACTTCTCCAGAAGCGACAACACCTCAACCTCGTTAGCGAAGCTGACATTGATCACATGGTCGAACCGCCCTCTCCGCAAAATCGCAGGGTCGATCATGTCGACCCGGTTGGTCATCGCGACGATGAGCACTTCGTTCTTCGTGGCTTCCGGGATTCGCCTCAGGAACTCGGCAACCTCCTCGACACGGTGATGGCCTGACCCCATTTCGCGGTCTGCAAGAAATGCTTCCATCTCGTCGATGACCAACACGGACGGTGCGTTCTGCACCGCCTTGTCGAAGACCTCGGCCACCTTCTTGCTGGTCTCGTGGATGTACGGGCTGGCGACGCTGGACGCATCGATCTGGAAGCTCGGCCAACCGAGAAAGTCGACGAGACGGTCAACGGCAAATGTCTTCCCGCATCCCGGCGGCCCATGCAGAACGATCGCCGACGGAAAGTCGATTCCCAGCGCCTTGTATCTGTCGCGGTGTTGAACAATGTCGATGATGTGTTCATTGAAGAAAGCGGCTAGGTCCGGTCGGCCTGCGAGTTCGAAGACTTTCGCACCAACGTGCGCGACGGTGTGCCCCTGCTGCAGTTCCTTGCGATCCGCTTGTGCGGCCTCCTGGGTCGCAGGCGCCATGTGAGATGGCTCCGCAGGCATCAACTCAGCAACCTCAAAGCCGGCTGCCTGGACAACGTCCTTAAGGTGCCTCGCGCCCAGCCAGCTCATGGTTTGGCGAAGTCTGCGAAACGACTTGGCGGAAACGCTCGCCCCCCCTGTCAACCAGTAGCCCAGAACAACATCGTCATCGGCTCGCGAACTGATGCTGTGGGTCGGCAACAGTCGACTGATCCGTTCAACGTACAGTGCGTCCTGCAAGGGAGTCTCGGCGTCGATATTCCGTGTCGCTTTCAAGGCCAATGCGAAGGCGAGAGCCTCGGTCTTCGTGTCCGGTGACTTGCCGTCCGCGACTGGGCACAAGACCTGGCTTGGGCCGCACGAGATCGCCCACAAGCGTCGCTCTCCGAAGTCAAACAAACTGAAAGCACCTGACTCAATCAGGTCCGAATCCAGCCATCGCGTGCCAAGGTCTTCGTGCACGACGAGAGCCCGACCGTTGCCTTGGGATTCCAGAATCTGCCAGTTTGGCCCGCCGAAGCGGGCGGCTCGCGACTTGGCACCATCTGGAAGCTTGAAGCCAATGGGTAGCCATGCATCGAGCGCCATCGATCAGCTCCGCACGATGTTTGCACCGGCCATCATCGCGTCGTCGCCACCCGACCCTATCCTGACCGTATCCAGTTGCGCGACCACCGCACGCAGCTTGGTCATGTCGTTCGCTTTCAGGGCCTCCGCGCCTGCGCTCACAAGGTGTGCGTGCTCCCTTGCATCGGGGAACAAGTACGAGTCCTGTGCCAGTCGCTTGAATCGATCAAGCACGAACCAGTCTTGGCGCCACAAGATCATGAAGTTCTTGCCGCGCAAGTCGTCCAAGTGAGCTTCGAAGTCGCCATTGTTACTGTCAATCGCTCGTTGAGCAGTCTTCGCGAGGTTGTCGAAGGCGTTTGCCTCAGTGGGACGCGCATGCTCCCGAATATGCTTGTCGAACAACTCGATCGTCTTGTCGAGATCCAGTTGGCGAATGTCCTTCAGATGCTCCTTGCGTGCCAGGGCTAGCAAACGCGTCGCCTCTTGCACGTTGTCCATCGCCTGCTTGGCGAGTTCGGGGTCTGTTTCGCCGGGCTGGATCGAGTTTGCTTGCTCGAGCTTCTCCTTCGCCTGATCCAAGCGCGGGTCGTCGATCTTCGAGGCCATTTCGTCAAGCCGCTGCATCGCATGTTCCGACTTCTCTGCAACCAGCTTGGATGCTTGGCTGTAATCGATTTGACCTAGCTGCGTGGAGTAGAAGTTTCGCCCGCTGTGGAATGAGCCTCCGATAGAGGGCACTGAAACATCCAGAGTGATGTTTCCAGAGTCCAGTACCTCGTAGTCGCAGATCAGCTCCGCACCCGCGGGGATCACAGCTCCATCATCGATGTCCGACCCCTTGATCTCGAACATGCCGATGAACCGGTTGTCATCGATCGGATCTGCTATGTCGCCTTCCCAAAGCTTGAACTTGATCGATCCCACGCTGCGTGCCTTCAACGACTCCGCCGTCTTGAAGACCTTCTTCCCTTTCTTGGGCAGCTGATCGCCCTCACGTATCAGGAAGTCCAACCCTAGGCGGCCATCCAACTTCTCGCGCGCCTCCACACCAATGGAGTGCGACGCTGGAATCGCATCAATGCTCGCCGCAGTGCGTGCAATGACGATCTTGTCCTCTTTCAGGGCAACCGGCCCACCCTTCGAATCGAACACGAAAATCTTGAACGTGTTCTCGCCGGGCTTCGCGAGACTGAGCTCGACCGTCGCGCCGTCCTTGAGCGCCATCCGTCCCGATGACCACCCGGTGTCGAGACTGTCGATCTGGAACTCTGCCCCTGACGCCGCCGCACCACCGACCTTTGCCACGATTCGCGCCTTGGAGTCGGGGGTGCGCGCGATGTAGTTGAACTGGAGGTCCAGCCCCCCCCTGCACTGATGGCTCCGCGCGCACTCTTGCGCCCTCGGCTTTGCGAGGCCCAATCGATCGACTCGGCGAAGACGGCCGCCCCCTCTGCAACGGCCGTCATCGGGTTGACGTCTGTGGACGATGCGATGCCAAGTTCAAAGGCAACCTTGTCGCGCAGAGGCTTGTACTGAGTCGGGCCACCGACAAAGACAACTCGCTCGGCATCGTGCGGCGTCAGACCTGCCTTCTCAAGCGTCTCGCGGGCGGACTGAACACCGTCGTTCACCTTTGCGGCAATGAGGTCGTCGAGTTGCTTGCGCCCGAACGGGATGTCGACATAGACCTCGGCGCCAGATTCGTCACTGACCCCCAGGTCCGATTCGGTCAAGCTGATGACGGACTCTTCCTTGGACGACAGTTCGATCTTCGCCTTCTCTGCAGCCCACAGGCACATTCGGAGCAGCGACTTGTACTTCGGGTTTGCGCTGAATTCACCGGGTAAATCGAACTTCGCCAGCAGCCAGGGCTTGACGATGTTGTCGAGGATCGAGCGGTCGAAGTCCGTCCCGCCGCACATCGCCACGCCGCCATGAGCCAGCAGGCTGACGCGGCCGCTGATGCTCTCAGCAATCGCGATGTCGAGAGTGCCACCGCCGAGGTCGAAGACTAGAAAGATCCCGTCACCCTTGCGTTGCTTCATGACGCACATGACGGCCGCGACGGGCTCTTGCATGAGCGCGACATTGCCGAGCCCCGCCATTTCAGCAGCAGCCAGTGTTGCGTCTTTTTGCATCTGGTTGAATGCAGCAGGGACAGTGATCACTGTTCCGGTCTTGCCGCTGTTTCGGATCTCTTCAGGTAGGTATCCGAAACAAAGCTTCAGGATCTCCGAAGAGCACTCTTCTGGCGTCATGGTGACGTTCACGGCAGAAAGCTTGACGGGAGTGCTGGTGCCCATCATTCGCTTGAACTTCGTGGCAGCGTTGTCCGGGTTCTTGGCTGCGCTGTCGTAAGCGCGCTTGCCCAGATACTTGTTACCCCGGCGATCGATGAAGATGGCCGAAGGCGTGACGTCGTTCTGATCAGGGCTCTTGTACAGGCGCACTGTCTCCCCGTCGTACGAACAAATGGCACTGTTCGTGGTTCCGAGGTCGATTCCGATGTAGTTCATCCTTGCACCTTGCTGAGCATCACCGTACCTTGCTTGCGCAGCCCCTCGGGACCCATGATGATGGGCTCGATCATCTGCTCGACCACCAGAACGTCGTCGGGGCCGAAGTCGCCGATGTTGATGGCAGAGGCCGCCATCCCCGGATCGAACTGATGACCCTCAACGTTGACGAGTTTCAGCCCGCTCGCACCAAGGCTCTCTTCGACCTTCTTCTGAAAGTACCGAATCTGGTTCACGTATCGCGATCCCTCGCCAGCGTCCATCTTGTTGACCAAGCGCGCGAAGAGGCGCGAGAACCGCCAGCTCTCCACCGCGATTTCAATCAGCGAGCGTTCAAGCTGCTCGCCGCTGTTTGTCTGCTCAGCACTCATTCACACACTCCATGCCAATAGGAACCACTTGAGAGAGGTCTGCGCCGGCATGGAGCCCGTCCAAGACGCCCTCGAGGCTGGGATGAACGCCCGGGATGTGACTCTACAAAGGACTGTGGCGCCGACGTGAAACTTTGCACCGTCGGTCAATGTCTCCTACTTCCCGACATCTCGAATGTAGCTGAGTGTTACCGGATCCCCTTGCGGCACGCGGTGCCCAAGCGACCAGAGCCGCCCAATAGCGCCCAAACCTGCGATGAGGGCGGGGCATGACGACCACGTCCTCAGCCCTCCAGCTTGGGCAGACAGCGAACTTGCTGCAAGTCTCGGGTAAAGCATGCAAACAAGCTATCGTCGATCTGAGCCACCACATCCGTTGGTTGGCTGCGGCGATCGTCGACGTGTGCACAAGGAGCTTCACTATGCGCTGTCGGCTGTGATTGCCTATGTCGGATGCTGCGAGCCATGCCAGCGCGACCAACGGCGCTGAGGGGGATCGGCGTCGGCGCGCGATGTACTCAACCCTACGTTTCGATCTGGCAAGGTTTCGTGTAGATGGCCTTCGTCATCGATGTGTTCGCGCGGCGCGTCATCGGCCCTAGGGTCAGCAGTTCCATGCAGACCGATTTCGTGATCGACTTGCTGGAGCTGGAGCTGTACGCACGTCGGCGCGACCGCGAAGTCGCCCTTGAATGGTACAGAGGCACTTGAATCGTACAAACCATAGAAAAACGGGCTAGCCCTTTTGGAGCTAACCCGTTGTTCTAGAACGCAATGTTCTGGTGCGGCTGGCAGGAATCGAACCCACGACCCCTTGGTTCGTAGCCAAGTACTCTATCCAGCTGAGCTACAGCCGCCAAGCCTCGAATCATAGCACTCCGTTTTCTAGCCTCGTCATGCGGCGCGGGCGGCCGCTTCGAAGCACAGCGCAGCGCGGGCCGGGTCGGCCTCTTGTTGCGCCAGGCCGGCCAGCACGAGCCAGGCCTTGCGGCGCGACGCGGCGGCGAGCGTGATGTCGGCCGCAGCGTTCTCGAGCAGGCGCCGGGACTTGCCCCACAGCTGGCGCTCGGCCAGCGCGCAGCCCACGGCCAGAGCAATGGCGCCGTCGCGTGGGTAAGCCTGCGACGTGGCCTCCAGGCGCGGCAGCCATTCGGGCCCGAGGCCGGGCAAGGCATTGACCAAGCCGAGTGCGACCGCGCTGCGCTCGTCGTCGTTCAGTTCGGCAACGCGCTCCCAGAACGGCCGCAACCAACTGCGCGCTTCATCGTGCGCGCCCCAGGCTGCCGCGCGGTCTGCAGCGCGCGCGGCCACGAAGCCGTCGCGCCGGTCGACCGGGTCGAACTGCTGCCACACGCGACGCAGCTGGTCGAGGTCGTGCGCGGTGTCGAGCGACTCGAACGCCAGCGAGCGCAGCAGGCCCTGCGCGGCGATCTTCGAGAAGCCCTGGTGCTTGGCCAGCAGGCGCGCGGTCTTGAGCGCGTCCTGCGGGTGGCGGCCCAGGCGCGCGGCCTGCAGCTTCAGGCGAAGCGCGTGCGTGCGGCGCGCCACGCCGACCGGCAACTCGGCCAGCAAGGCCATCGCGCGCGGCGCGTCGCGGTCGTCCAGCGCCCATTCGGCCGCGAGCATGCGCGCGCCCTCTTCGGCCGAGCGGGCGGCACTGCTGCGGCGCGCCAGATCGAGCGCGCGGCGCAATTGCTCGTCGCGGCCGGTGCGGTCTTGCAGGCGGTGCGCGCTGCCGGCGGCCAGCAGGTGGCTGAGCACGGTGAACTCGTTGTCCTGCGCCAGCTCGGGTGTGTCGGCCTGGATCACGAGCGCGCGCTGCGCCGACTTCTGCGCCCGGCTGTAGCGCCCGCCGAAGTACTGCGCCAGCGCGTCGCGCAGCGCCGCCTGCGCGCTGCGGTCGCGCCGTGCCACGCGCCATTCACGTGCTCGCTGCGGCAGGCCCACCAGAGAGTTCGCGGCCTGGATCGCGGTGACGATCACGAAGCACGTGCCGATGAGCAAGCCAAGGAAGAGGTTCAACGACAGGTCGGCACGCCAACCGCGCCAATAGAACATCACCAGGCCGTCGTTGGTGCCGAGCGCGGCGGCGGCCACCACCGCGACCCCCGCCAGCAGCAGCAGCCAGATGACGTTGCGCATGGGTCTAGCGCCCGATGCCCAAGGCGGTCAGCGCGGCCAGCGTGTCGTCGGGCCGCGGCACGACCACCAGCCGCGCCTGACCGGCCACCTGCTTGACGAGTTCCGACGCCAACACCGTGCGCCGCGCGCTGCGGTCGAAGTAGCGCTCGAGTGCGCTCTGCGCCACGATCAGGTCCGACTGCGCGGTGTCGAACTGCCGGCTCAGCAAGGCGAGCCTCGCGTTGAGCAGCCGCAGCTTCAGGTTCTCGCGCAGGAAGAAGGCCTGCTCGGGCGCCAGCAACATCGCATCCGGGTGGTCGATCCGCGACACGCGCACCAGCGACTTCACATCCCCCCACACGCTCTGCCCCACGCCGCTCCACAGTTCGCCAAGGCGGCCTGGCCAACCCGCCTCGCCCCCGCCTGCCGTGCCACCCGATGCCGCAGCGCTGGCCGGCCGCGCCACGTTGCCGGGCGCGCTGCGGGCGCCGTCGCGCCGGGCTTCGGCCTGCGTGACAAGCGGCAGCTCATCGACCATGCGGATGGCCTCGTCGAGCTTGATGCTGAGGGTGGACACGTCGGTCACGCTGACCGCCTTCACGCGGTCGAGGTCGCGCGCGATGGCGCGGCGCACGCCCTCCAGGCGCGGCTGGTTGTAGCGCGCCAGGCGATCGTCGCTTTGCTTCAGCAAGGCCACGAGCGGCTCGGCGCTGCCGGTGATGGCCGACTGCTGAAGCGCCACGCGCAGGCCGGCTTCCACGTCGACCAGCAGGTTCTCGTCGCGCGAGCGCGAAAGCGACTGGATCAGGTCTTCGAGCTGGGTGCGCTGCACGCCCACTTCGGCCACGCGGGCCTCCAGCAGTGCCACCTTGGCGGCGTTGTCGGCCATGCCGCCTTGCGCCTGCTTGGCGAGCATGCGTGCCTCGGTCGACTGGGTGCTGCTTTCTTGCTGGCGGCGCACCAGTTCCTGCTCGAGGCTGGCACCGCGCTGGTCGGCCTTCCAGGCCAGCACGCCGCTGGAGACGGCGATGACGCCGAGCAGGGCAACGGCCGACCACAGCCAGCGCACTGGCGCCGAGGGGTGGCGGTCGGTCGAAGTCGGGGGCGATGTGGCGTCGTTCACGGTCGCATTGATTGTATGCAGGTGACCACGCCCGCCAGCGTGGGCCGCGCCTGCGCCACATGCCCGAAGCCGAGTTGCAGCGCGCGGTCGGCAATGCGCGGGTGGGTGGCCAGCGCGCGTGCCCGGGACCAGCCGGCCGCGGCGGGTTCGGCGGGATCAGCACAGGCATCAGCCGCCGCCACCGCACTCTCCAGGTTGGCCACCGCCTCGGAACTGCTGAAGAACCACAGGTGCTGCGCCGGCTGTGCCCGCGCGGAGGCCAGCAGCGCGGCAGCGCCCGCAACGAACGACGGTGCCACGCGGCGGTAGGCTTGCAGGTAAGCGACCGTGGCGCCATGCGCGCGCAAGGTGTCGGCGAACCAATCGCGCCCGCCATCGCCCCGCACGATCAGCACATCGGCGCCTTGCCAGTCACGGGCGGTAAGTTGCGCCCACAGCGCTTCGGAATCGAACTGCGGGGCGTCGGCTGCCGGCTCGACGATGCGGTGTGCTGGCACACCGGCGTCGACCAGCGCGCGCGTCGTGCCAGGCCCGGGAGATGCCGCCAGCACCGCGGCCGGCCAGAGCACCCCGGCGGGCCGATGCAGCATGAACTGCTGCGCCGCGTTCGGGCTCACGAACATGACGAGGCGGCGCTGCGCAATGCCATGCCACGCAGCCTGCAGCGCGGCCGCGTCGCCGGCCGGCTCGATGCCGACCAGCGGCAGGCTCAGCGCATCGACGCCCGCGCTGCGCATCGCGGCCACCCATTCGGCCGCTTGCGCCGCGGGCCGGGTGACGAGCACGCGCATCGGGGCTGAATGGTCAGGCGATGGGGTCAGGCGACGCGGCTCAGCCGGCGGCTGCCAGCCCGGCTGCCGAGGCCAGGTAGGCCTCGGCGCCCATGCCACGCAACGCCCGCGCCGCCTGCTCTCCAAGCGCACGAGCAGCGTGGTCGGTGCCCACGGCTTCGCGCACGCTGGTGCGCAGCAGCGGCTGCAAAAGCTCCTGCGCATGCCCGAGCGCGGCGTGCAGCTCCAGCGTGTCGCCGGCCCAGGTGGCGTGCGCTGCGAGCGGCATGCTGCAACTGCCGCCGAGCGCGCGTGACACGGCGCGCTCGGCCTGCACGGCCAGCCACGTCGGCCGGTCGGTCAAGGTGCCCAGCTGTTCGAGCAGCGCATGCGCATCGGCGCGCACCTCGATCCCCAGCGCGCCCTGCCCTGCGCAAGGCAGCATCTGCTCGGGCTCGAAGTGCGCGCGAATGCGCTGCGCCAAGCCCAGCCGCTTCAGGCCCGCGGCCGCCAGAACGATCGCATCGAACTCGCCTTCGTCGAGCTTGCGCAACCGCGTGTCGAGGTTGCCGCGCAGCGGCTGCACGTCCAGGTCGGGCCGCAGCGCGCCGAGTTGCACCACGCGGCGCAGGCTCGACGTGCCGATGCGCGCGCCGTGCGGCAGCTCGGCCAGCGATGCGTACCTGTTCGACACGAACGCATCGCGCGGGTCTTCACGTTCCAGTACCGCTGCCAGCTCGAAGCCGGGCGGCAAGTCCATCGGCACGTCTTTCAGCGAGTGCACGGCCAGGTGGGCACGGCCCTCTTCGAGCGCGGCCTCGAGCTCCTTCACGAACAGGCCTTTGCCGCCAACCTTCGACAGCGTGCGGTCGAGGATCTGATCGCCGCGCGTTGTCATGCCGAGCAGCTGCACGTGCAGCCCGAAGCTCTCGGTCAGCAGATCGCGAACATGCTCTGCCTGCCACAGCGCGAGGCGGCTTTCGCGGGTGGCGATGAGGGTGGTTTCAGACATCCGCAGATGCTAGCAGGCGCGCCTCTTGCAATCGCTTCCTGCAGCCGGGCTGCGGCGCTGGCGTGGCAGGCACATCCGACCCGTTTGCTACGATGCGCAAGCTGTAACCAAATTACATATCCAGAGGTAACCATGGCCCGAGCTTCCACCACCGCCGCCGCCAAGGCCAGCGACGCTGCCGCCAAGAACAAGCCACTGGTCGACGACATCCGGTTGCTCGGGCGCATTCTCGGTGACGTGATCCGCGAGCAAGAGGGCAAGGCTGCGTTCGAGCTGGTCGAGCGGGTGCGCCAGCTCTCGGTCGCCTATCGCCTCAAGTCCGACGCGCAAGCCGGCCGCGCCCTAGACCGGCTGCTCAAGAACCTGTCGGGCGACCAGACGGTGAGCGTGATCCGCGCGTTCAGCTACTTCTCGCACCTGGCCAACATTGCCGAAGACCGCCACCACGTGCGCCGCCGCGACCACCACGAGCGCCAGGGCCACCTGCAGGAAGGCTCGCTCGCGATGACACTGGAGCGCCTGGCCGCAGCCGAAATCCGGGCCGCCGACATTGCGAAGACCTTGTCGCATGCCTACATATCGCCGGTGCTCACTGCGCACCCGACCGAGGTGCAGCGCAAGAGCATCCTCGACGCCGAGCGCACGATTGCCGAACTCGTGGAACAGCGCGACGCCCTGCACACCGACCGCGAGCGCGCCGAGAACGAAGCGCTGCTGCGCGCCCGCGTCACGCAGCTGTGGCAGACGCGCATGCTGCGCACCGCCAAGCTCACGGTCGCCGACGAGATCGAGAACGCGCTGAGCTACTACCACTCGACCTTCCTGCGGCAGATCCCGAAGATGTACCGCGAGCTCGAGAACGCCCTGCCCGGCCACCCTATCGCGTCGTTCTTCCGCATGGGCAACTGGATCGGCGGTGACCGCGACGGCAACCCCTTCGTCACCGCCGACACGCTGCAGATGGCGCTGGCGCGGCAGGCCGAAACCGTGCTTCGCTTCTACCTCACCGAGGTGCACCAGCTCGGCGCCGATTTGTCGATCTCGGCCTCGCTCGCACCGGTCACGGCGGCGATGGCTGCGCTGGCCGAGCATTCGCCCGACCACAGCGCACACCGCGCCGACGAGCCCTACCGCCGCGCCCTGATCGGCATGTATGCGCGCCTCGCCGCCACGCTGCACGAGTTCACCGGCACCGAGGCGCTGCGCCATGCGGTGGCGCCGCAGAACCCGTATGCCACGGCCGAACAGTTCCTGGCCGACCTGCAAGTGATCGATGCATCCCTGAAGGCCCACCACGCCGACGCGCTTGCCGCGCCGCGCCTGCACCCTTTGATGCGCGCGGTGCAGGTGTTCGGCTTCCACCTCGCAACCGTCGACCTGCGGCAAAGCTCGGACAAGCACGAGTTGGTGGTGGCCGAGCTGTTGAAGGTGGCGCGCGTGCAGGCCGGATACAGCACGCTCGACGAGCCGGCGCGCCGCACGCTGCTGCTGGCGCAGTTGAACGATGCGCGGCCGCTGCGCGTGCGCGGCGCGACTTACAGCGATCACACGGCCGGCGAACTCGCGATCTTCGAGGCCACGGTCGTGATGCTCGCGCGCTACGGCCGCGAGGCGATGCGCCACTACATCATCTCGCACACCGAAGACGTGAGCGACCTGCTCGAAGTGATGCTGCTGCTCAAGGAGGTGGGCCTGCTGCGCGGCACGCTCGACGGGCATGACGACGACGGCACGGGCGTGCCGTCGGGCGCGTTCACGCAGCTGATCGTCTCGCCACTGTTCGAGACCATCGGCGACCTGCGCAACGCCGCGCCCATCATGCGGGCCTTCTACGCGCTGCCCGGCATTGCCGGCATGATGAAGCGCAGCGGCGCGGAGCAAGACATCATGCTCGGTTACTCCGACAGCAACAAGGACGGCGGCAGCTTCACCAGCCACTGGGAGCTGTACCGCGCCGAGACCGACCTGGTGCAGCTCTTCGGTGAACTGCGCGCCGAGCACGGCCTGACCCTGCGCATGTTCCACGGCCGCGGTGGCACGGTCGGGCGCGGTGGCGGCCCGAGCTATCAGGCCATCATGGCCCAGCCGCCCGGCACGGTGAACGGGCAGATCCGCCTGACCGAACAGGGCGAGGTGATCGCGTCGAAGTACTCGCACCCCGAGATCGGCCGGCGCAACCTGGAAACGCTGGTCGCGGCCACATTGGAGGCGACGCTGCTCCACCCCACCAAGACCGCGCCGAAGGCCTTCCTGGACGCCGCCGCCACGATCAGCGACGCCAGCTTCAAGACCTACCGAAAATTGGTGTACGAGACGCCCGGCTTCACCGAGTACTTCTTCAGCGCCACGCCGATCCGCGAGATCGCCGAGCTGAACATCGGCTCGCGCCCCGCGTCACGCAAGGCCACGCGCGCCATCGAAGACCTGCGCGCTATTCCCTGGAGCTTCAGCTGGGGCCAGTGCCGTGTGGGCCTGCCAGGGTGGTGTGGGTTCGGCTCGGCCATCGAGCAGTATTTGGGAGGCGAGCCCAGGCAGCGCAAAGAACGGCTCGCGCTGCTGCAGCGCATGCACAAGCAATGGCCGTTCTTCGGCACGCTGTTGTCGAACCTGGACATGGTGATCGCGAAGAGCGACCTCGCCATTGCGGCGCGCTATGTCGAGTTGGTGGAAGACAAGAAGCTCGGCAAGCGCATCTTCGGCCTCATCCAGGCGGAGTGGCAGCGCACGAACGACGCGTTGTCGCTCATCACCGGCGAAAAGAGCCGCCTCGAATCGAACCCCTCGCTCGCACGCTCGATCGAACACCGTTTCCCGTACCTCGACCCGCTGAACCACCTGCAGGTCGAGCTGATGCGCCGCTACCGCCATCGCAAAGAAGGCGACCCCGAGAACGCGCGCGTACAGACCGGCATTCACATCTCGATCAACGGGGTGGCGGCGGGGTTGCGGAACACCGGTTGAATGCCGCAAGCGCGCGCAGGGCCGAGAGACATTCGTTAAGCCTCGCAATCACCCCGTCCAGCTATCCTCCGCGGCATGGCAATCCCCGACTACCAGACCTGCATGCTCCCGTTCCTCCGGTACCTGTCCGACGGAGCTGAACACACGCTTCGCGATGCCGAGGAGAACCTTGGCGAGCACTTCAAGTTGACGCCAGCGGAACGTGCCGAACTTCTGCCGTCAGGCCAGCAAGGGATTTTCAAGAACAGGATCGGCTGGGCACGCACGTATCTGAAGAAAGCGGGCCTACTCGAATCGCCGAAGCGCGGAGTCTTCAAGATCACCCAGCGTGGTTTGAAGACGCTTGCCTCGAATCCGGCCAGGATTGATGTCAAGTACCTGGAGCAGTTTCCCGAGTTCATAGAGTTCCGGAAGATCTCGAAGCCGGAGAACGGAGCCACAGCCTCGACGGAGCTTCCGCCATCAAGAACTACACCCGAGGAAGCCATCGAGTTGGCGCACCAAGGACTTCGCGAGCAACTGGCCGCAGAACTGCTTATCCGCGTCCTTGGTTGCTCACCAACCTTCTTCGAGCAACTTGTCGTGGAGCTCCTCGTCAAGATGGGCTATGGCGGCTCGCGCCGGGATGCAGGAGAACGGATCGGTCAGACTGGCGATGGCGGGATCGACGGAATCATCAAGGAAGATCGACTCGGACTGGACACGATCTTCATCCAAGCAAAGCGTTGGCAGGGGTCGGTCGGCAGACCTGAGATTCAGAAGTTCGTTGGCGCCCTGCAAGGCCAGCGCGCCAAGAAGGGCGTCTTCATCACGACTTCGAGCTATACAGCGGACGCGACAGAGTACGCCACGCGCATTGACACGAAGGTCGTCCTCATCGATGGGAAGCAACTCGCCGGGCTGATGATCGACTTTGAAGTCGGCGTCGCACCAGCTGCAACGTACGTGGTGAAGCGAATTGACTCGGACTACTTCGAGGAGTCGTAAGGCGAGGCTTAACCGTTCATCAGCGCCCCGCCGCCACCAACGCCTCTCGCACCGCCGCCACCTGCCGGCGCGACACCGCAAGCCACTCATCGACCGGCGCCATGCAAACGGCCCAGGTTTCGCCGCCGCTATCGTCGTCGCCCTCGCCGGCCACCACGCGGCGTTCCAGCGCACGCACGGCGCCGCGCGCCACGAGCGCGTTGCGGTGCACGCGCAGGAAGCGCTCGCCGAGCCGCACTTCGAGGTCGGACAAGGCTTCGTCGAGCACATAGGTGTGCGTGGCCGTGCGCAGCGTCACGTACTTCATTTCGGCCTTCAGGTAGAGCACCTCGCCGACCGGCACGCGCACCACGCGGTTGCGGTCGGTGACGACGATGACACCCGCGTCATCGCCCTCGCCCGCCGCTGCATCGGCTGTGGGCACGACGGCGACGCGTGCCCCGAGCCGCTGCGCCACGCGCTGCAGCGCGGCGTGCAGGCGCTCGCGCCGCACGGGCTTGGTGAGGTAGTCGACCGCGTCGAGATCGAACGCGCGCAGCGCGTGTTCGGCATGCGCGGTCACGAACACCACCGCCGGCGGCTGCGGCAGGCGGCGCAGTTCGGCCGCGAGCTGTGTGCCGTCGCGCCCCGGCATCTGCACATCGAGCAGCACCAGGTCGCAGCTGTTTTCGGCCAGCCAACCCAGCGCCTGCCCGGCGTTCGCGGCCTCGCCGACGACGCTGGCGGCCGGGTCGGTGCAATCGGCCACGAGGCCGCGCAGGCGCAGGCGCGCGAGGGGCTCGTCGTCGACGAGCAGCACGCGAAGCGGGGCGGTCATGCAGCCTCCTCGGTGATGACGACCACGGCGGCATCCACGATGGAGACGACGATGGCGGTCACAGCGGCACCACCACCTGCACGCGGAACACATCGCCCTCGCGGCGGGTGTCGAACTGCGCGGCCACGTCGTGCATCAGGCGCAGGCGTTCACGGACGTTGCGCAGCGCCATGCCATGGCCCGGGCGCGACGTTTCAGCCGGCACGCTGTTGACGATGCTCACCACCGCTCGGCCGAGCCGCACACGCGTGCGGATGCGGATCACGCCGCCCTCGGCCGCCGGCTCCACGCCGTGGCGCACCGCGTTCTCGACCAGCGGCTGCAGCAGCAGCGGCGGCATGCGCGCCGCTCCGGCGTCGGGGTCGAGCTCCCACGTCACTTGCAGGCGCTCGCCGAAACGGATCTGTTCGATGGCGAGGTAGCGCTTTGCCAGCTCCACCTCTTCTGCGAGCGTGACCGACTCGGCGCTGTCGGAAATGGCGACGCGGAACAGCTCGGCCAGGTCTTCCAGCACGCCTTCGGCGCGCGCCGGGTCGAGCCGCACCAGCGCCAGCGCGGTGTTGAGCGTGTTGAACAGGAAGTGCGGGCGGATGCGCGATTGCAGCTCGGCCAGCCGCGCGGTGGTGTCGGCCGGCAGGCTGGCCTGCGCGCGCAGGTGCAGCCACAGAAACACCGCTGCGGCCAGCCCCGCACCGGCCAGCGCGCACGCCAGCCACGGCGGTGCGGCGGGGGCAGCGTCCATCAACAGCCAAGCCGTCCACGCCGAGGCGGTCGCGCTTGCCGCACCCAGCAGCGTGGCCGCGGCCCACTGCAGCGGCGCTCGCAAGGCGCCGAGCGGTTGCCGGGCCGCGCAAGCCACGAGCAACCAGAACAGCACCGCCGGCAACGCCACACCCGCGCCCGCCGTGAAGCGCGCAAGCCATGTGGCCAGATCGGCTGCGCCGAACAGCACGCCCACTGCCACCACGGCATGCACGAACAGCAGACCGCGCAACACCACGCCGACATGGCACACGTCGAACACCGAGCCCACGACAGCGGGGCTCGGTGCGCCGGGGGCGAGGCTGTCGAACACCGTGGGCCCGAAGCCGGTGTGGCGTGGCTCGATCGCCGCCGCGTGCGCGGCATGCGGAAGGATCACAGGCTCAGGCGAGGTGCTCACGGAAGGCATGGGTTGGGGGCAGGTCGTGACGGCGGATCAGCAGGGTGGCCTCGATAGAATCGCACGCCACGGCGTTGCCCCCGCAGCGTGTGCGCATTGTCCAACCCACTTGCCATGTCCACCAACCAACTCGACAAAAAATCCGAAGCCTGGTCGGCGCTGTTTTCCGAGCCGATGAGCGAGTTGGTGAAGCGCTACACGGCCAGCGTGAGCTTCGATCAGCGCCTGTGGAAGGCCGACATCACCGGCAGCCTGGCGCACGCCGAGATGCTCTGCGCGCAAGGCATTCTCGGCACCGAAGACCATGCGTCCATCGTGCGCGGCATGGCGCAGATCACGGCCGAGATCGAAGCCGGCAACTTCGATTGGAAGCTCGACCTCGAAGACGTGCACCTGAACATCGAGGCGCGCCTGACCACGCTGGTCGGCGACGCGGGCAAGCGCCTGCACACCGGCCGCTCGCGCAACGACCAGGTCGCGACCGACGTGCGCCTGTGGCTGCGCGACGAGATCGCCGCGCTCACTCAGCTGCTCACCGAATTGCAGCGCGTGCTGGTCGGCGTGGCGGAGGCGAACGCCGAGGTCATCCTGCCCGGGTTCACGCACCTGCAGGTGGCTCAGCCGGTGAGCTTCGGCCACCATTTGCTGGCGTATGTGGAAATGTTCGCGCGTGACGCCGAGCGCCTGCAGGACGTGCGCCGCCGCACCAACCGCCTGCCGCTCGGTGCGGCCGCGCTGGCCGGCACGAGCTACCCGCTGGACCGCGAGCGCGTGGCGCGCACGCTCGGCATGGTCGACGACGAAGGCCGCGCCTGTGTCTGCCAGAACAGCCTGGACGCCGTGGGCGACCGCGACTTCGCGATGGAGTTCGCGGCTGCGGCCAGCATCTGCATGATCCACTTCTCGCGCCTCTCCGAGGAGCTGGTGCTGTGGATGAGCCAGAGCTTCGGCTTCATCGACCTGGCAGACCGCTTCTGCACCGGCTCGTCGATCATGCCGCAGAAGAAGAACCCCGACGTGCCCGAACTCGCGCGCGGCAAGACCGGCCGCGTGGTCGGCCACCTGATGGGCCTGCTCACGCTGATGAAGGGCCAGCCGCTCGCCTACAACAAGGACAACCAGGAAGACAAGGAGCCGCTGTTCGACACGGTCGACACGCTCAAGGACACGCTGCGCATCTTCTGCGAGCTGGTGGCCGGCATCACCGTGAAGCCCGAAGCGATGGAACGCGCCGCACTGCGCGGCTACGCCACCGCCACCGACCTGGCCGACTACCTGGTGAAGAAGGGCCTGCCCTTCCGCGACGCGCACGAGGTGGTGGCGCATGCGGTGAAGCGCGCGATTGCGCAAGGCTGTGACTTGTCGGCACTGCCGCTCGACGTGCTGCGCGGCTTTCACCCTGGTATCGATGACGACGTGTTCGCGGTGCTCAGCCTGCGCGGCTCGTTGAACGCGCGCGACGTGCTCGGCGGCACCGCACCGAGCCAGGTGCGCGCGCAGGTGGCGCGGCACCGCGCGCGGTTGGGGTAGGCCCGCCGCGCGCAGCCATTCAGCTTCCGATGCGGATGCGCGCCGCCACCACGCGCGTACCGTCGGCCGACAGGGCGCCGCGCACCTCGGCCAGCGCGCCGGCGGTGATGTCGGCTGCGCTGCCCTTGTCGAAGCGCACATCGGCGGCGCCGTAGAACACAGTCGTGCCGCGCAGCACGAAGGTCTGCAGCGCGGGGTTGTGCGACTCGATCAGGCCCAGCAAGTGGATCTCGTCCGACGAACCGTTCTTGCCGTCCACCTTGACCTGGGTGGCGCGCAGCAGGCCAGCCACCACCGCCCCCTGCGCTTCGACGCGCGCGCCGAGCGCCAGGCCCGCCGTGCCATCGGGGAAGGTCGCGCCGCTGGCATCCACCGGCCGGCCGTCGATGCTGAACAGCGCACTCGACGTGAACGCCGTGACCGCGCCGCGCAGCCGCGCCGCTTCGGCGTCCGGCACCGCGCGCTCGGCCGCACCGAAAGCCAGCACCGCCCAGCGCCCCGCCACCGGGAACGGACTTGCCCGCACGCGTTGGAACACACCGTTCGCCAGGTTGGCGGGCACATCGGCCGCGCTCAGGCCCGCGTACGAGAAGCTGGCCGCACCGATGGTGAAGGTGCGCGCGGCCATGTCGAGGTCGCGTACGAGCGCGCGCACGACCGGCGCCAACAGGCTGGCCGGCGCGGGCTCGATGCGCGTGGCCACGAAGCCGTTGGCCGCCACGTCGAACGAGCCGTAGATGCGCACGCCGCTGCCCACCGCCACACTCGCCAGGCCCGCGCCGAGGCGGGCGTCGAAAACTGTCGTCGGCGTGGCCACCACCGGCTGGCCGAACACCACCAGTGCCGCGCGCGCCACATCCACGCTGGCCACCGGCCCGGCCAGCACGCTGGCGTAGCGGATGCTGCTGGCCACGGCGGTGGGCGCGCTGCTCGTTCCGCCCACGGGGCCGCTGTCGACCTCGGCCGTCATGCCCAGGCGCAGCACCGTGCGCGATGCGGTGTTGCCGTCTTCGTCTTCGACGCGCGCAGCGCTGTCGTCGAAGTCGATGCCGTTCACGATCACCGACGCGAGGCCGCTGATCGGCCCGACCGCGAACGACCCGGTGCCGCCCACGCCCACGCCGCTGCCGCCGCCACACGCGCCGATCAGGCTGACGATGAACGCCGCGAGCGCGAGCCCGGCCCAGACTCGAAGGCTCCGAATGCCGCTCAGCGCACGGACCTTGAATATCGACTCGTTCATGGGTGTTGTCTCCTGGCCAGCGTCGTGGGTTGGTCCACTAGCGGTGTCGGGCCACGCGCTTGCGCGGTGGCTTGGCTTGCTCTTGAGTGCCGGTCGCAGCACTCGGCGTTGCATCGACCGGCGCCTGGTAAGTGAACAGGCCGATGCGAATGCGTTGATCGGCCGGCGCCGGTGCGCCCGCCGCCGCGTCGGCCGCGATCATCTGTTCGAGTTGCGGCACCAGCTCCAAGGTGAGCCGGCGCCACTGCGCGGCGACGGCGCTGCGCAACTCAACGAGCGACTGCTCCGACAAGCCGCTGGCGAACATCGCCTGCTCGAAGTGGGCCGGCCCGTTGCCCAGCCCATCCCCCAGCCCGCCCCCCAGCACGTTCGACACGGCGGCGCTGAGGTGGTCGCCCACGTTCGCACCCAGGAAGCCGAGCATGCGCGCTTCGTCGCCCTTCGGCACGAAGGCATCGCGCACCAGCTCGACCGTATCGCGCTTCGCATCCAGGGTGGCCAACCCCAGGCGCAGCAGCTCTTCGAGCAGGCTGCGCGGGTGCATGTCACGCGTCACGGCGCGGGCCAGGCTGTCGAAGCTCTTTGTGGCGTCGTCGGCCGCGACGCGCGGCAGGCGCCGCGGGCGGCCGCGCTTGTCGGTGTAGTCGGGGTGCGTGGTCCAGTGCGCAAAGGCCTCGCTCGCGTGCGACTTGACCGACGCCGGCGCCGCACCGGCCTGCGCGCCGAGCCGCACCACTTCGCGCCGGTTGATGCCGGTGGCAGCGCTCACGCGGCTCACGCGGCGATGCTCCGGCAGGGTCGGGTGAGCCGCGTGCGCGGCCGCGACAAACGCCGCGCGCAGCATCTCATCGACGGGCGCATGTGGCACCCCGCGCGCCACCGCGAGCTGCGCGAGCGGCACCAGCAACTCGCGCAGTGCGTCGAGCAGCGGCGCGGCAGGGTCGGTGGGAGGGTTGGGCTCGGTCAAGGGAGTGCGGAAAATCGACGGGTTCGAAAGCTTCGATGATGCCTCCTGCAAGCGGCGTGGCCGGGCGCATCGGCCCGGCCACGAACACCGACCGCCTTCTTAGTTCTCGAACTCGATCTTCGCAGCGGCCAGTGTCTTCTGGTCGATCGACAGAACGCCCTTGACCTCGACCTGCGCGCCGTTCACGAGCTTCGCCTCGGTGCCGTTCTTGAACACTACGGTTGCGTC
>Ga0123336_10001496_pt1 | contig 21480 bp, 22 predicted proteins | sample SSSSmetaG_FD_96466 | JGI IMG/M metagenome (GOLD analysis project Ga0123336, IMG submission 96466) | Glacier valley bacterial and archeal communities from Borup Fiord, Nunavut, Canada, to study Microbial Dark Matter (Phase II) - ​SSSS metaG | ecosystem: Environmental > Aquatic > Freshwater > Ice... | reverse complement strand
TAGGCCGGGTGTGTAAGCGGAGTAATCCGTTCAGCTAACCGGTCCTAATTACTCTATTCACGGATTGAGAGTCCCACCATCAGCGACAGCGCTTACAAGCGCGGCCGGTGATCGGATCTGATACAAGGCCTGCACGGCATCGATTTAAACCCGCAATCCCCATACGCTCGCGCCATAGCTTGGTGGCCATAGCGTCCGTGACCCACCCGATCCCATCTCGAACTCGGCCGTGAAACCGGACTGCGCCAATGGTACTACCGCTTAAGCGTTGGAAGAGTAGGTCGCCGCCAGGCTTTGCCGCGGGCGTGGGTGGATTGCAGGCTTCAAACCCATTCACAATTTCTTGGCTTGCCGGGAACGTCGCGCCGTACAGGCGCGTCCCGGCCATCGCGGGATGGAGCAGCCCGGTAGCTCGTCAGGCTCATAACCTGAAGGTCACAGGTTCAAATCCTGTTCCCGCAACCAGACACACGCTTACTCGTCCGGCCGCAAGGTCGGGCGGGTTTTGTGTGTGACGCACTTGGCGGATCGGCTTGCGCCGGTCATATTCTTTCTATGAGACGCGTCGGTGCCCTGGTTGCCACGATGCTTGTGGTCGCAGCCGCCCCTATGACGGTCGCCGTGCCAGCGACCCTTTCCGAAGCACAGCTCGAGCAAGCGATGATCGCGCACCTTCACGCCGCGAAGCCTGGCTGGCTGGTTGCGCGCACGTCGCCGCTGACGATCACTGCTACACGACCTGCGTCAACCCAGCCGCTGACGATCTATCTCGATCGCCTTTACGGGTTCTGCGTGGCGAACCCGGAACGGTGGGCGCCATCGGTGGCGCGCATGGTGCGCGCGTTTACCCGCGACGGCATCGATTCTACCGTCCGCACACGCCCGGGCTGCGGGTGATCGTGCGCGAGGCGGCCTATGTGGCGCAGGTTTAAAATATGTTCGCCAGCGATCCTGCCAAGCTGCCGCGGATGCGCCAGCTCGCGGACGATTACTGGCTCCTGCTCGCGCTCGATCAGCCGGAGACGATCGGGATGCTGCCTCAAGCCGATCTTGCGCCGCTCGGTCTGACCGCGGGAGAGGCTGTCGCGCTGGGGACCGCGAATACGCTTGGCGAGGTTGGCGCGCCGCAACCGCCGCTGGAGGTGCTCTCGGTCGGCGACACAGGCGTGCATGCGGGCGGCGCCTATGAGTCGAGCCGCTTGCTCGGTGCGGCCGCGTGGGCGGAACTCGCGCGCGCGCAGGGCGGATCGCTGGTGGTGGCCGCTCCGGCGGCCGACCGGATCTTCTATGGCCTCCGCGATGGCCCGCAGGCGCTCGCCGCGCTCGACGCGCTTGCGCGCGAACAGTAGGCGCAAGGGGAGCGGCCGTTGTCGGTGCAGCTGCTGCGCTGGATTCCGCGGGGCTGGCAACCGATCGCGCAAACCCAACCCTGAGGCAGCTTGGCGCGGATCAGTCGGCCGTCCCGCGCTCGCTCGCGCGCACCTTCTCGCTCGCGCTCTTGAGCTGGCCGCACGCCGCCATGATGTCGCTCCCGCGTGCACGCCGCACCGGCGCGCTGATCCCTGCGCGGAACACGATGTCGCTGAAACGCGCGATCGCCTCCGGCGTGGAGCATTCGTAAGTGCTTCCCGGCCAGGGATTGAACGGGATGAGGTTCACTTTGGCGGGCAGCTTGTAGGCGCACAGCAATCGCACCAGTTCGCGCGCGTCCGCCTCGCTGTCGTTCAGTCCGCGGAGCATCACATATTCAAACGTGATTCGCCGCGCATTGTTCGCGCCAGGATAGGCCGCGCAGGCAGCAAGCAGCTCCTCGATCCCATATTTTCGGTTCAGGGGCACGATCTCGTCGCGCACCGCCTTGGTCACTGCGTGCAGCGAGACCGCGAGGTTCACCCCGATCTCGTCCCCTGCGCGCGCCATCATTGGCACCACGCCCGCCGTGCTGAGCGTGATGCGTCGGCGTGACATCGCGATCCCGTCGGGCTGCATCACGATGCCGAGCGCGGTCTTCACATTCTCGAAATTGTACAGCGGCTCGCCCATGCCCATCATCACGATATTGGTCAGCAGGCGCCCGTCGGTGGGCGAGGGCCATTCGCCGAGCGCATCGCGTGCGAGCATGATCTGGCCGACGATCTCGCCCGCGGTGAGGTTGCGCACAAGGCGCATCGTGCCCGTGTGGCAAAAGCGGCAGTTGAGCGTGCAGCCGACCTGGCTCGAAACGCATAAGGTCCCGCGATCGCTTTCGGGGATGAAGACCATCTCGGCCTCCGCGCCGTCCTCCATGCGCAGCAGCCACTTGCGCGTGCCGTCGGTGGAGGTCTGCGCCTCGGCAACCTCGGGCCGCGCGATGACGAACCTGTCCGCAATCTGCGCGCGCGCATCCTTTGCGATATTGGTCATCAGCGCAGGATCGGTGACGCCGCGGTTGTAAACCCATTGCCAGAGTTGGCTCGCGCGCATCTTCGCCGAAGCAACGCCCGCCTGCGCAAGCGCCGTCACCAGATCCGCGCGCGTGAGGCCGATCACCTCCACGCGTCCGTCCGCCCGCGTGGGAATGGGTGTGCGGGGGGTAACGACGGGATCGATCAGACCGGGAAGTTGCATGCCAGCGATATAGGCGAGCGCTAGCCGCAAGTCACCGCAGGGGGACCGCTCGGGCCGGGAACACCCCCTGCGCACGTGCGAAATCGGCCAGCAGGCGCGGCCAGGACGATGCGGGATTGTCGGCTGGCAATCTCACGCCAAAACCGTGGCCACCCCTGGCAAACAGGTGCAGGTCGCAGGTGCGCCGCGCCGCGCGCATCGCCTGCCACATTATGATGCTGTTCTCGACAGGCACGGTGGCATCGTCGTTCGTCTGCATCAGGAAGACCGGCGGGGTATCGGAACCGACGCGACTGTCGATCGAGTAGCGGGCGATCGTGGCGGCATCTATCCCGGTGCCCAGAAGATTGTCACGCGACCCGCCGTGCGAATGTTGCGGGCCGAACGTAATCACCGGATAGATCAGCGCTGCCGCAGCGGGCCGCGCGGACAGGCGATCGGCGGCATCGACGGGATCGTAGATACGCTCGGCGTGCCGCGTGGCCAGCGAACCCATCACATGCCCCCCGGCAGAAAAGCCGATGGCCAGCAGGCCATCGGGATCGATCCTGTAGTCGCTCGCCCGCGCGCGGATAAGCCGGGCGGCGCGCTGCGCGTCCTGCAGCGGCACGTCGCGGCGGTCGCGCCAGCCTTCGCCGGGCAGACGATAGTGCAGCACGAAGGCCGTAACGCCGAGGCGGGTGAGCCAGGCGGCTTGCTCGGATCCTTCGCCGATCGCCGATACGAAGCCATAGCCTCCGCCGGGCGCGATCAAGGCGGCCGCGCCGTTGGGGGTCGCGGGCCGGTAGACGGCGAGCTCGGGGACGGCGATGCCGCGCAGGAAGCCTTCGGGCGAGCGCGTCGGCACGAGCGCCGGACCGTCGCGTCCCCCCGGCGGCTCGCCCGGCCACAAGCGGAGGCGCTCGGGCGAAAGCGGCGACGGGGCAGCGGGCATTTGGGCGACCGCGACCCGCGCGGCGAGCGCGAGCCCCAGCGGGGCCGCGATCGCGGACCGGCGGGTCAGGCGGGGAACGGGCTCGTTCATGCTCGCCCGATAGTCTATTTCTGCGCCGCACGCGATTGCTTGGCCCCGGCTCGCGGCTCGGCGGCCCCGCCCGCCCGCATGTCCGGTCTGTCGGCCTGCCGCCGTCACGCGTGTCCCGCGCCTTCTTGTCCGGCAACCTCGCTTTTCCATGGCCGCCTCCATGCGCAGCCGGTGACACCGCGCGCCCGGCTCGTTACGTGCCTCATGCAACCGGCCCCCCTGGTCGGGTCGAGGTCGAGGGTCGCCTGTGCAGCATGTCTTTACCGCAGTCGCGCTCGCGGCCGCCTCTCTCGCGACGGCTGCGAGCGCAACCGTCACCAGCCTGCCGGCCTCGCCGCCCGCCACCTGGGCAATCTTCGGCGGCGGCCTCGGCCCGTCGAACATCTATGTGTCGCAATATCTCACACCCGCGGGCGGTTCGGGTGGGAGCGTGCAGCACGTTACCCAGAATGTAGACGCGGTCCGCAAGGCCAAGGGCTATCCCTGCAACGGGCACGCCCGCTGTTCGAGCATCGGCACGATCGATTTCCAATATGCGCTGTGGACCGGCAGGATCTTGCGCGGCTTCCCCACGGGACGCGTCGGCGCGGCGCTGTTCGGCGGCTTTCAGCCCGCCGCCGGGGTGACCGACAGCTTCAGCTTCCTCCAAATCTACACCGACAAGTTCGATCCCGTCGGCACCATCGATGGCGGCACCGCGAACGGCAAGACCAATGATGGCATCCCGCGCTATGTGCCCAATCCCACGCCGACCGCGATCGGATGGAACTACGCGGGCACCGCGTTCGATTTTTTCGATATTCCCTTCGATTACGCCGCACCCGCAAGCCCGCCCGAAAGCGTCAGCTTCGAAACCGCTCTGGTGGATGTGCTGAACGGCGGCGCGCTTGTGAACATCCTTGCAGACTTCACCTGGGGCTTCTCGACGCTGGGCGGACACCTCACCGGCAACCCGATCGCTGTGCAGTCCGCGCCCTCGTCCGCGCTGCTCAGCCTCTACCGCGCGAAATACCCGGGCATCACCTATGCGGACGCGTTCGCGCATCCCGATGCGGTCGCCGAGCCGTCGGCGGCGCTGCTGATCATGCTCGCCGCATCTGGTCTCGCCGCGTTGCGACGCAGAGCCTGAGCCTCTTACCGACCGTCATCTGCCGTGCCGGGTTGCTCCCCGATGCGGCATCGCCGGACACCATCGACGTGCTGCAGCAGATCTGATGCCGTGTGATTGCCCATGTGATCCGCCACGACATCGATCCCTTCGCGCCGATCAAGCTTGGCGGCCGGTACAAAGTCCGCGTCCGCAGCAACAATGATGATCTGGTCCACTTGCTTCTTGAACGCCATGGAAGAGACATCGAGACCGAGCCTCATGTCGACACCTTTCTGGGTTACGTCCATCTCGAAGTCTTCGTCGGCTGGTCTAAACAAGGCAGTGTCTGCCAACCAACGCTTGAGTGCGTCAAGCTTCAGTCTCCACAAAAAGTCGTCATTTAATCGGCCAAGGCGCAGGGCCACTTTGCAGACGCCCTGAAAACGCTTGTGTACGGCCTGTAGAAAAATTGCGGATGGGGTTTTCGCGAGGTCGAGCGATTGCTTCGAAACGGGGCGATGAACCCGCTTCATCAGCGGCGCGCAATCGTAGAAGAATATCCGGTTGAGGTGTTCGGACTCCTCGGGCTGAAACCGATGCCGCTCGATCGCGGAGAGCATCGAGTGCGGGCCCAGTCGGAAGGCGAGGTGCTATGTCGCGATTGAGGTCACGCCGATTGCGATGTCGTCCGGACTCTCGGCGTTCAAGCCTGCGAAGCTCGAAGAGAAGCGGCGCAAAAGCAGCTCGCCGTCGATCACGACTGCCGTCGGCATCGCACGCTCCACAAACGAAAAGTCCCCGGGATCGGCCTTCAGTTGATGTCTGCCTTGCGGCGCCTGGAGACGTACTGCCGGCGACGGATAGACAAATAATATGCGCGGCCCGTCCGCACCCGTCAAGCCAGTTACCCCCTGTCCCGCATCAGCCGCCCCTGTTCGCGCTTCCAGTCCTTCGCCTTGTCGCTCTCGCGCTTGTCGTGGAGCTTTTTGCCCTTCGCCAGCGCGATTTCCACTTTCGCGCGGCCCACTTCGTTGAAGTAGATCGAGAGCGGCACGACCGTCATGCCTTGCCGCGAAATCGCGGTGTGCAGCTTCGCGATCTCGCGCGCTTTCATCAGCAGCTTGCGCGGGCGTTTGGGCTCGTGGTTGAAGCGGTTGCCTTGCGTATACTCGGGGATATTGGCGTTCACCAGCCACATCTCGTCTGCCTTTACCTCGGCATAGCTTTCCGCGATCGAGCCTTCGCCCATCCGCAGTGCCTTGACTTCAGTGCCTTGCAGCATGATCCCGGCTTCGAACGTCTCCTCGATATAATATTCATACCGCGCGCGTCGGTTCTCGGCGACTGTCTTGATCTTGGTTGCCGCCCGCCGCGGGCGCGCCATCAGGCGATACCCGCGTGCGCGAGCGCGGCGTCCACTGCGGCGCGTGCGGCGGGACTGGCGGGGACCAGCGGCAGGCGCACCTCCTCGGTCATCCGGCCCAGACGCATCAGCGCGTATTTGGCGGGCGCGGGGGAGGCATCGCTGAACAGCGCGGCGTGGAGCGGATACAGCCGGTGCTGGATCGCGCGTGCGGTCTGATATGCGCCCGCGTGGCACGCCTCCTGCAAGGCAGCGCACAGCCGCGGTGCCACGTTCGCGGTTACCGAAATGCACCCCTCCCCACCCATCGCGGCGAAGCCGAGCGCGGTATCGTCGTTGCCCGAAAGCTGGACAAACCCTTCGCCCACCGCCGCGCGCGTGGCGGAAACGCGCCCCAGATCGCCCGTCGCGTCCTTGATGCCGATAATGCGCTCGTGCAGCGACAACCGCGTAATCGTCTCGATCGTCAGCCCCACCCCGGTGCGGCCGGGCACGCTGTAGACGATGATCGGGATCGCGCTCGCGTCCGCCAGCGCCATGTAGTGCGCGATCAGCCCTTCCTGGGACGGCCGGTTGTAATAGGGCGTCACCACCAGCGCCGCGTCCGCGCCGTTCGCGGCCGCGCGCGCGAGATGATCCAGCGCGGTCGCAGTATCGTTCGATCCGCAGCCCGCGATCACGGGCACGCGGCCGTCCGCCGCCTTCACACACGCGGCGATGATCCGGTGATGTTCGTCCACGGGCAAGGTGGGTGCCTCGCCGGTGGTGCCGCAGGGCACGAGCGCGGACGATCCTTCCTCGATCTGCCATTCGATGAACGTTGCGTAGGCGTTCCCGTCGAACTTTCCGTCCCGGAACGGCGTAACAAGCGCGGGGATGGAGCCGAAGAACATGATGGACCTTGGGTTGGGCGCACGGGCGGAGCGGGTACGGCGGATGCGGCTGAATATGAAGTTTGCGCGCGCAATGTCCAGTTTGGCTCTTTGTTCGGTGCTGCTCGCCCCGTCCCGGGCGGGCGCGCAAACGCCGGTGGCGGCGCAATGGCTCGAAGCCGCGCTCGCTTCGGACAGCGTCGGCCGGTTCGATACGCCGGTCCCACCGGGCACCGATCCGGTTGCTGCCGCGCTGGTCGACTGGGACCGGCTGCGCAATCCTTCGTATCCGGCCAGCTTCGCGCAGCTTTCGGCGTTCCTGCTTGCCAACCCCGGTTGGCCCGAAGCCGCCACGATGCGGGCGCGTGCCGAGCGTGCGGTGGGCGCGGCGACGCCGTTGGCCGAGCGCATTGCGTTCTTCGAGCGCTATCCACCGGAAGGGGGCGGCGCGATCTACCGGCTGGCAGAAGCCTACGCTGCCGAAGGCCGCGCTGCCGACGCCTCCGCCGCCGCGCGCCGCGCGTGGACGAGCGCGAGCCTGCCCGCACCGCTCGAAACCCAGCTGCTCGCGCGCTTCGGCCCCACGCTGGGCGCCGCCGATCACGCCGCGCGCGCGGACCTGCTGCTCTGGACGCGCCAGACGGGCGCGGCGCAGCGGATGCTGCCGCTGATGGCGGCGGACGCGCAGACGTGGACGGCGGCCCGGATCGCGCTCCAGACCCGTGCCCCCGATGCCGCCGCGCGCCTTGCCGCAGTGCCGCCCGCCTATGCCGCCGATCCCGGCCTGCTGCTCGATCGCGCGCGCTGGCTGATCGCCACAGGCGATCCCGCCGCAGCGCGCCGCCTGATCGCCGATACGCCGATTGCGCCCGGCACAGCACGCGATCCGGTGCGCTGGATGCGCCTGCGGCTCGAACTGGCGCGCGCCGCCGGGAAGGCGGGCGAGGCCGAGATCGCCTACCGCCTCGCCGCCGATCATGCCGCCTTCCCGATGGGACGCGCGCTCAACGATCGCAGCTTCGCCGAGCGCGACGCGTTCACCGATATCGAATGGCTCGCGGGCTTCGTCGCGCTGCGCGATCTGCACCGGCCGCAAGACGCGCTCACCCACTTCAGCCGCTACCAGGCGGGCGCGCAAAGCCCCGCCACGCGCGCCAAGGGCCTCTACTGGGCTGCGCGCGCCGAGGAGGCGGCGGGGCAGATGCCGCTTGCGCGCAGCTTCCTTGCGCAAGCCGGCGTCGCGCCCGAGACTTTCTACGGCCAGCTTGCGACCGAACGGCTCGGTCAGCGTCTCATCCTGCCTCCCACCCCCCTGGTCGCGATCACGTCGCCCGATCAGGCGCGGCTCGATGCCGATCCGCTGGCTCGCGCGGCGCGGTTGCTGGGGCAGGTGGGCGCGCGCTCCCGGCAGTCGATCTTCCTGAAGGCGCTCGCCGAGCGCGCCGCCACGCCCGCCGAACGTGAGCTCGTGGCACAGATGGCACCCGGCTTCGGCCGTCCCGATCTGGCGGTGATCGTGGGGAAAGCCGGGCGCAACCAGGGCGGTCCGTGGGCAGCATACGCCTATCCGCTGCTCGCGTTCGCCAATCTGCTCGATGGCGGCTGGACGATGATGCACGCGATCGCGCGGCAGGAAAGCCAGTTCGATCCCGCTGCGCGCAGCCATGCGGGTGCGCTCGGCCTGATGCAGCTGATGCCCGGCACCGCGCGCCAGACGGCCGACAAGCTCGGGCTCGGCTTCAGCGTCGCGCGGCTGACCGGGGACCAGAGCTACAACGCGCAGCTCGGTTCGGGCTACTACGGCCAGCTATTGTCGCAATGGGGCGGCAGCCATGTGCTTGCAGTGGCGAGCTACAATGCGGGTGCGGGCAATGTGCGCAAATGGATCGCATTGAACGGCGATCCGCGTGCGCCCGGCGCAGACCCGGTCGCGTGGATCGAGGCGATCCCGTTTTCGGAGACGCGGACGTATGTGGAGCGCGTGCTCGAAAACGCGGTCGTATACGATCTGCTGCGGCCGGGCGTGCGACCGGTATCGCGCGCACCGCTCAGCGGCTATCTGGGCAAGGCTGCGACAGGCTGACATCGCAGTTGTCCGCTTGCGAACGAGGCGTTAAGGAAGCCAAACTTTGGGAGCGTAACATGGTGGATAATAAGGTTTCGGGCGGTTTGGGCATGGCGCTTGCGATCGCGGCGGCGCTGCTGGCATCGGCGGACGCAGGTGCGGTGGTTCTGTCGATCGGGGGCACTTCGGATGCCACGCTCGGGATGGTCACGTCGCACACCGGCATCAACGCGAGCTACGGTTTCGATCTCGGCAACTGCGCTGCCACACCCGCGACGGATCTCGGCAACGGTGGCTCTTACCGGCAGGACGATGCCGTGGTCACGAACGTGCGACGAAACCCGACCGGGGATAGCAGTTGCTTCGGATCGGTGGGTTTCGGTTCGGTGCAGGCGGGCTTTCCCAACCTGAAGAACCTCAGCTACTTCGGCTTTTACTGGGGCAGTGTCGACGACTACAACCAGTTTCAGCTCGTGCGCTCGAATGGTTCCCCGCTCACGATTACGTACAGCGATGGCACGAACACTTTCAGTAACACGGTCCTCTCCGGGGCCGATCTCAGGTCGTTGTTCGGTCTGAGCGATACAGGCGGGATTGCGCCCAGCGTCTTCGTGAACTTCGCGTTCGCCGATACGGAAAGCGTGGCGACGTTCCGCTTCGGGTCGATCATCAACACCGCGTTCGAGTTCGACAATCTCGCCGGGATCAACCGCTCCTTGCCGCTTGGGCCGGTCGCGCACCCTGCGCTCGGCCGTGCATCGGTCGCGGTGCCAGAGCCGGCCATGCTCAGCCTGCTCGGCGGCGCGGCGCTACTGCTGGCAGCCCGCCGTCGGCGCGCGCGCTAGGCGGCGCGCCCTCGCCTATTGATCGAGCCCGGCGCGCGCGCGCTCCCAGTCGCGCCCGTCGAACGCGCGAATGGGAGCGTCGAGCGGGGTATCGAGACAGCGCGCGTTGACGCTTATCCCGTCGGGATGGCTGCGCGGATGGTAAAAGCTCTCAATCCCGCACATGCCGCAGAAGCGATGCCGCGCTGCGCCGGTGCCGAACCGGTAGTCGATGAGCACCGCCTCCCCGCTCAGCAACGTGAAATCGCGCACGGGCACGATCAGGTGCAGATAGCCCCTCCGCGCGCACATCGAGCAATTGCAGTCGAGCAGTTCGGGCGCGGGGCCGGGATCGACGGCGAAGCGCACCGCTCCGCAGTGGCAGCCGCCGCTGAGCGCGCTCACGCCCGCGCTGCCAGCCGATGCCCGGCAAGCGCCCCGTCCACCGTCAGCAGCCGCATCCCCTCCACGTCGCACTGCGCGAGCAACATGCGATCGAACGGATCGTTGGTCGGCGGCGGATCGGGCAGCACGTGCGCGGCGTGTTCGAGGGTGAGCGGCAGCAGGCGCGCGCCGGCTGTCGTTAGTTCCTCAACAGCGTCGACCAGCGGGCGATCGAGCAAGAGTTTGCCGCGCGCTAGTTTTAAAGCGATTTCCCAAACGCTGATAACGCTGATCGATCGTTCTTGACGCAGCTCGCCCATTATGCGGCGTGCGCGACGGGGCGGTTCAGAAGCCGCCATCGCTCAAACGACAAAATGCGTGTCGAGTAGCAGCCTCACTCTTCGTCGATCCGGGAAAATTTGTCAGGATCGGCGAACCAGAACGCATCGGGCAGCGGAGCGTCGAAATCAGGAGCAATGTATGTTATCGGCGCAGTAAGCCCTTTCTCTGCCCTTATCCGCCGAACCCGGTCGAAAAAATTCTCTTCCCGATCGCCTTTCACTGCCGCCACATGCGGCACCAGATCGGCCACCGGCTTGCCACGCCGCGTGATCGTGATGCGCTCGCCCGCCTCGGCGCGCACGGCGAGGCGGGTCAATTGCGTCTTGGCGATGTGGATCGGGACTTCGGCGGGGAGCGTGATGGCCATCATGGCCATGTAGCACGAAGACGCGCGCTATTCCACGGTCACCGATTTCGCGAGGTTGCGCGGCTGGTCCACGTCGGTCCCCTTCACTACCGCAGTGTGATAGGCAAGCAACTGCACCGGGATCGCGTAGATCAGCGGCGCGATGAATGGATCGACATTGGGCATCGCGATTGTGCTCGCCGCGCTGTCGCCTTGCGCGGCCAGCCCCGCCGCGTCCGAAATCAGGATCACCTGCCCCCCGCGCGCCATCACTTCCTGCATGTTGCTGACCGTCTTGTCGAACAGCGGGCCGCTGGGCGCGATCACGACGACGGGCACGTTTTCGTCGATGAGCGCGATCGGACCGTGCTTCATCTCGCCCGCCGCATAGCCCTCCGCATGGATGTAGCTGATTTCTTTCAGCTTCAGCGCGCCTTCGAGCGCGAGCGGATAATCCGGCCCGCGCCCCAGATACAGCACGTCGCGCGCCGGGGCGATCTTGTGCGCGAGCCGCTCGATCTCATCGTTCATCGCCAGCGCGGCGTTCATCGCAGCCGGAATTTCGCCCATCAGACGGACATGCGCGTGCTCGTCCGCCGCGCTCAGCCGCCCCTGCGCGCGGCCGAGCGCGATCGCGAACGCGGCGAGCACTGCAAGCTGGCAGGTGAACGCCTTGGTCGACGCCACGCCGATCTCGGGGCCCGCGTGCGTGGGCAGCACCAGTTCGCTCTCGCGCGCCATCGAGGAACTGGTGACGTTGACCACCGTGGCGACCTTCTGCCCGTGCGCCTTCGCATGCCGCAGCGCGGCCAGCGTGTCCGCTGTCTCCCCTGATTGGCTGATGAACAGGGCGAGGCCGCCCTCCTGCAGCACCGGGTCGCGGTAGCGGAATTCGGACGCGATATCGAGTTCCACCGGCAGCCGCGCCAGCGCCTCGATCCAGTATTTGGCGACCATGCCGGCGTAATAGCTTGTCCCGCACGCGATGATCGATACACGCCGGATCGCAGCCAGATCGAACGGCACCGATGGTAGTGCGACCAGTTCTTCCAACGGGCGCAGATACGATCCCAATGTTTGGGCAACGACGGTGGGCTGCTCGAAGATTTCCTTCTGCATGAAGTGGCGATAGCCGCCCTTGTCGATCAGTCCGCCGGTAACCTGGCTGTCGACGATCGGTCGCGTCACCGGCCGGTCCTCGGCATCGAACACCTGGACCGAGCCGCGCCGGATCACCACCCAGTCGCCCTCTTCCAGATAGGAGATGCGCCGCGTCAACGGTCCCAGCGCGATCGCGTCCGAGCCCAGGAACATCTCGTCCTCGCCGTAGCCCACCACCAGCGGCGATCCGCGCCGCGCGCCGATCAGCAGGTCCGGATCGCGCGCGAACAGGATCGCCAGCGCGAACGCCCCGTGCAGCCGCTTGAGCACGCCGCCGGTAGCCGTAGCCGGGTCCACGCCCGCTTCCACCTGCTGGCTGATCAGGTGCGCGACCACCTCGCTGTCGGTCTGGCTGTGCAGCACACGCCCGGCGGCAAGCAGTTCCTCGCGCAGCGGCTTGAAGTTCTCGATGATGCCGTTGTGCACCAGCGCGACCTCCTCGGTCGCGTGCGGGTGCGCATTGTCCACCGTCGGCGCACCGTGCGTGGCCCAGCGCGTGTGCGCGATGCCGAGCGTGCCCGCCAGCGGCTCCTCGCGCAGCACGCGCGCGAGGTTGACCAGCTTGCCTTCCGCGCGCCGCCGCTCGATCCGCCCATCGACGAGCGTGGCAATCCCCGCGCTGTCGTAACCGCGATATTCGAGGCGCTTGAGCCCGTCGAGCAGCCGGTCCGATACCTCGTCCTGGCTCAGGATTCCTATGATGCCGCACATGAGTGATATCCTTGACTAAAGCGTATAGGGTATCCGGATGCCGGACATGTCCTCGGGGAAGTCCCGGGTGTTGCGTGTGACGAGCGGATAGCCGAGGTGCTGGGCGCTGGCGAGGATGATTGCGTCGGCGACCTTAAGCCGTTTGCGTTCCGACCGCAGCGTCGCCGCCCGCCGGGCGATGGCTTCGTCGAGTTCGACCATGGTGAAATAGCTCAGGAACGCGAGCGCCCGAACGGTCTCTTGCTCGGAAGCACCGGTCAGAACCTCGATCCATGTGATCCGGCTGATGCATATCTTGGCGAAGTTTTGGATTTCGCGCTCGGCCGGTTCGATCCCCGTCAGAGCGTCTATGAGGATATTGCTGTCGAAGACGGCCCCGCTCATCGGCCGGGCTGCGGCTTCAACCACGGCGAGCCGGTGGGCGGCTCGGGCTCGACGCCCTCGAACAGGTCGGGGAACTTGGCCTTCACCTCCGCGAAGTCGGGATCCCACGGCCTTGTCCACTCGGCGCGCAACCGTCGCTGCCATTCCACCGCATCGCCGATATCCGTGCGGTGCTTCCATATGCCGAAATATTGATCGATGCCGTCTTTGCCCTTCTCGGTTCGATAAGCCGCCACTGCTTCGCGAACCAGAGCCGCGCGGGATTTGCCTCCCGCGCGCGCGCGGGCATCGAGCCACGTGACATCGTCGTCGGGAATATCCACTAGCGTGCGCACCGGCGCGATATACCCACGCGATATCATGCTCGCAATGCTGCCCCTTCGCTCACTTAGCCCCCTTCGCCGCCATCGCACCCTCGCGGAAGCGCGCGGCCCAGCCCGGTCGCTCGTCCTGCCGCCCGCGCGCCACACCCAGCGCGCCGGGTGCCACGTCCGCCGTAATCGCCGATCCGGCCCCCACGATCGCGCCCTCGCCGATCGTCACGGGCGCCACGAGCGCGCTGTTCGAACCGATGAACGCGTCCGCGCCGATGATGGTCCGGTGCTTGGCGAACCCGTCGTAATTGCAAGTGATCGTGCCCGCGCCGATGTTGGCGCGTGCGCCGACGTCGGCGTCACCGATGTAGCTTAGATGATTAACCTTCGCGCCCGCGCCGAGGGTGGACTTTTTTACCTCGACGAAATTTCCGATTTTTACGCCCGCGCCCAGCATCGCGCCGGGACGAAGTCGCGCAAAGGGTCCGATCTCGCTGCCCGCGCCGATCTCCGCGCCCTCGAGATGGCTGAACGCGCGCACCGTGCTGCCATCGCCCACGCGCACGCCCGGACCGAACCAGACATTGGGTTCGATCGTCACATCGCGCCCGACCATTGTATCGTACGCGAACCACACCGTTTCGGGCGCGATCAGCGTTGCGCCGTCCGCCATCGCCTGTGTCCGCCGCCTCGACTGCCACGCGGCTTCCAGCCCCGCCAGTTCGGCGCGGCTGTTGACACCCGCCACTTCGGCCTCGCTGGTCTCAACCGCCACGCTGTCGCGGCCGTCCGCACGCGCGAGCATCACGATATCGGGCAGATAATATTCGTGGCCCGCATTGTCGTCGCCCACGCGCTCGAGCAGCGGCCACAGATCCGCCGCGCGCACTGCCATCAACCCCGAATTGCACAGCGTCTCCACGCGCTGTTCGGGGGTGGCGTCCTTATACTCCACCATCGTCGCGATGCGGCCGTGCGCGTCCGCGATCACGCGGCCGTACGCCCCCGGATCGGCGGGACGGAACGCGAGCACCGCGACCGCGGGCGCAGGTTCGGCGTGCAGCGCATCGAGCATGGCCTGCATCGTCGCGGTCGCGATCAGCGGCACGTCGCCGTACAGGATCAGCACGTCGCCTTGGAACCCGTCCAGCGCCGCCTTCGCCTGCAATACCGCGTGCGCGGTGCCGAGCTGCGGTTCCTGGGTGACCACGTCGATCGCGCGCCCCGTCACCGCAGCGCGCACCTGATCGTCCATCGCGCCCACCACGACCACCTGTCGTTCCACGCCAAGCGCCTCCACTGCGGCGAGCAGGTGCAGGAGCATGGCCTTGCCCGCGATCGGATGCAGCACCTTGTGCCGTTCCGATTTCATCCGGGTGCCTTTGCCCGCCGCGAGGACGATCGCGGCGACGGGTCTTGCGGTCATGGGTGGTTGCGACTTTCTGGCAGACCGGATCGATGCGCCGCGACTTTGCCACATGCCATGCGCACGCGCTACCCGGCGGTGACACCCGCCAATGTGCCGGCCCGGAGATACCAGCCATGCGCCTGCCCCGCACCATCGTCTTCGATCTCGATGGCACGCTCGTCGATACCGGCCCCGATCTCGCCGCCGCACTCAATCACGCGCTCGCCACGCTGGGCCGCGCGCCCCTCCCCCAAAGTGAGGTGCAGGATATGGTCGGCTCGGGCGCGCTGAAGCTGATCGAGCGCGGCCTCGCTGCCACCGGCGAGGAGGCACGTGCGCTCGCGCTGGCGATGATGCCCGTGTTCCTCGATTATTATGCCGCGAACATCGCGGACCATTCGCAGCCTTATCCGGGCGTGGTCGCAGCGATGGACGCGCTCGCGGCCGCGGGCTGCACGCTCGCCATTTGCACCAACAAGACCGAACGGCTGGCGCGGCTGCTGATCGACAAACTCGGCTGGACAGCCCGCTTCGCCGCGATCCTGGGCGGGGACAGCCTGCCGGTGCGCAAGCCCGATCCCGAACATCTGCTCGCAACGATTCGCGCGGCGGGGGGCGATCCTGCCGACGCCGCCTTCGTGGGCGATACGCATTTCGACGTGAACGCCGGGCTCGCGGCAGGCGTCCCCACGATCGTCGTCGGCTTCGGTTTCTCAACCGAACCCGTCGAAAGTCTCGGTGCAGCGGCGGTGATCCACCATTACGATACGCTGATCCCCGCGCTCGCCGCGCTCGCGGTTGCGCCGTCCGCAGCCGCGGTCCACTAGCGCCCCGATCGCAGGCGAGCACGGAGACACACGATGCGCGGGCGACTGGCGACGGGTCTGGCGCTGGCAGCGCTCGCCGCGCTCGGTGCGGCCGCGTGGATCGCAGCGAGCCACGGCCTCGCGCTCGCGGCCGCGCTGGCGTGCGCGGGCGCAGCAGCGGGCATCTGCCTCGCGCTGCTCCCCGTGCGCGCCGAACTGCCCGTCCCCAAAGCGCGGATCGAACCCGCCGCGCTTCCAGTGCCCGACGACCGCGTTGCGATCGAAGCGCTTGGGGATCCCGCCGTTCTGGTCGATGCCGCGATGCGCGTCAGCCACGCCAATGCGCCCGCGCGCGCACTGCTGGGGGAGCGCGTGCTCGGTGAGGATGTCCGCGTCGGGCTGCGTCACCCGGCCGTTCTCCAGGCGCTCGCGCAGGCGCGCGACGCGATCGGACCTGCCACACGCGAGCTGATGGGTTTCGGCCGCCCCGAGAATATCCTGCGGCTGCGCGCGATCGCGCTCGGCGATGCACGCGTGCTGCTCAGCTTCGTCGATGTTACGCAGGCGCGGCTGACCGAGCGGATGCGGGTGGATTTCGTCGCCAACGCCAGCCACGAACTCAAAACGCCGCTGACCACGATCCTGGGCTTCATCGAGACGCTGCAGGGTCCCGCCGCCGAGGACGAACCCGCGCGCGCGCGCTTTCTGGAGATCATGGCGCGCGAGGCGGGACGGATGAGCCGCCTGATCGACGACCTCCTGTCGCTCAGCCGGATCGAACTCGATAAATACGTCGCTCCCCGCGCTGCGATCGAGCTTGCGCCGCTGGTGCAGGATGTCGGCAAGACGCTCGCGGTGCGGCTCGACAGCGATCGCCGCGTGCTCAGCGTGCAGGTTCCGGGCGATCTGCCGCCGATCACCGCCGACCGCGACCAGATTTTGCAGGTCCTGCACAACCTAGTCTCGAACGCGCTGAAATATGGCCGCAGCGGAACGCCGATCCTGATCCGCGCCGAAACGCTGCCACCGCGCGGGCCGCGGGCCGACGCGATGGTGCGCGTAAGTGTGGAGGACGAGGGGGAGGGGATCGCGTCCGAGCATCTCCCGCGCTTGACCGAACGCTTCTACCGCGTGGACACGAGCCGCTCGCGGCTGGTCGGCGGCACCGGGCTGGGGCTGGCGATCGTCAAGCATATCGTCGAGCGGCACCGCGGCCAGCTCGGCATCGTCAGCAAGCCCGGCGAGGGCACCACCGTCAGCTTCACTTTGCCCGAAGCGCGCGCCGCAGAAGCCGCCGGTGCGGGAACCGGGGCAGGGGCGGGGGCCGGGGCGGGGGCCGCGTCGCCGTCTGCCAGCCGCGCGGCCGCGTAAGGGCGTTGGTGGCGCGCCCGCACGCGCTATATCGGTGCCGATGTCCGATCCCGCCCTCCCGCCCGCCATCGCTGCGATGGCTGCCGCCGCCGAAGCCGCGCGCGCGCGGCCGGTACAGGACTGGCATCCCGCGCACTGCGGAGACAGCCACATGCGCATCCTCGCCGATGGAAGCTGGCTGCACGAGGGCGCACCGATCCGCCGTCCCGCGCTCGTCAAGCTGTTCGCCTCGATCCTGCGCCGGGAGGTGGACGGCAGCTATGTCGTGGTGACGCCGGGCGAGAGGCTGACGGTTGCGGTGGACGACGCGCCGTTCGTCGCGGTCGAACTGGCGACCGAAGGGGAGGGGGCTGCGCGCCGGCTCGCGTTCCGGCTGAACACCGACGATATCGTCGTCGCCGGACCCGAGCATCGGGTGATCACCGGGAACGGACGTCCGTATCTGCACGTCCGCCACGGCCTGACCGCGCGCATCGCGCGGCCGGTGTTCTACGAAATGGCCGAACTCGCGCTCGCCGAGGGTGCGGACGGACTTTACAGCGACGGAGCGTATTTTGCGCTCGCTTGAGGACCGGATCGAGGGGCTGCGCGCCGAACTGGCCGGGCTGAAGGGCCGCCCGATCGAGCCGATCGTCCCGCTCCCCAGCCTGACCGACCGGCCCTACGCGCCCGCCGCCGTGCTCATCGCCATCGTCGGCCACGCGCACCCCACCGTACTCATGACCGAGCGGCATGCCACCATGCGCCTGCACGCGGGCCAGATCAGCTTCCCCGGCGGCCGGATCGATGCCGGCGACGCGGGGCCGGTCGAAGCCGCATTGCGCGAGGCGGAGGAGGAAATCGGCCTGCCGCGCCACATTCCCGATGTGCTGGGGCTGCTCGACGAAGTGGTGATCGGCACGGGCTTCGTCGTCACCCCCGTCGTCGCGCGCGTGCCGCCGGGCCTCATCCTCGCCGCTGCCGAGGCCGAGGTGGAGAGCCTGTTCGAGGCCCCGCTCGATTATCTGTGCGATCCCGCCAACCAGCGGCTCGAAACCGGCGAATTCGCAGGCGCGCTGCGTAGCTATTACGTCATCCAGTGGCAGGACCGCCGCATCTGGGGCGCGACCGCGCGCATGCTGGTGGAGCTCGGCAAACGTCTCGGCTAGGGCCTCAGCCATGGGCGGCGGCGCCCGAAGCGGCGGCGTTGCTGGATGCGCTCGGCGTGCGCGCCGAGGAGGTGCGCATGGTAGGCGGTGCGGTGCGCGACGCGCTGCTGGGGGCCGTGCCCGCGGACATCGATCTGGCGACCGTCCACGCGCCCGCAGAGACCGTGCGGCGCATCGAAGCTGCGGGCTTGCGCGCAGTGCCAACCGGCATCGCGCACGGCACCGTCACCGCGCTTGCGGACGGTCGGCCCTACGAGGTCACCACATTGCGCCGCGATGTGGCTACCGACGGGCGGCACGCAGTGGTCGCGTTCACCGACGACTGGGCCGCAGACGCCGCCCGCCGCGATTTCACGATCAACGCACTCTCCGCCGATCCGCTGACCGGCGAAGTTTTCGATTACCACGACGGCACGGCCGATCTCGCGGGCGGGCGCGTGCGCTTCATCGGCGAACCGCTCGCGCGCATCGCCGAGGACCATCTGCGCATCCTCAGGTTCTTCCGCTTTCACGCCCGCTTCGCCCACGGCGATCCCGATCCCACCGCACTCGCCGCCTGCACCGCGCGCGCCAACGATCTGATGGCACTCAGCCGCGAGCGCGTGCGGGACGAGTTGCTCAAACTGCTCTGCGCGCCCGATCCCGTGCCGACGCTGCGCCTGATGCGCGCGCACGGCATCCTCGTGCCCATACTCCCCGATGCGCGCGACCCCGCCGATCTCGCACGCCTGATCGCGCATGAGGCGGCCGCGCGCGTGCCGTGCGCGCCGCTGCGCCGTCTCGCCGCGCTGCTGCCGCCCGATTCCGCGCTGCTCGATGCGGTCGGACACCGGCTGCGGCTGTCCACCCCCGATCGCAAGCGCCTGGCCGCGATGGCACCGCGCCTGCCTGCATTGCCCGGCGACCCGCGCGCGCTCGCGTGGACCCACGGCCACGAAACCGCGCGCGATCTGCTGCTGCTCGCCGATGCCCCGCCCGCGCTGCTCGCACGCCTCGCCGCCTGGGAGCGCCCGCGCCTGCCCATTGGCGGCGGCGATCTGGTGGCGGCGGGGGTGGCACCCGGCCCCGAGGTGGCGCACCGACTGCGCACGGCGGAGGCCGCATGGGTGGCGAGCGGGTTCGAGGCCGGGAGGGAGGAACTGCTGGCGGTGGCGTGCGGGACGCGCGTGGACTGACGCACAGCGGCCCGATCGTGCGCGGCCCCCGACCCCCACCGACGGGCTTCGCCCACCACCTCCCCCCGGAGGGGGAGGTAAAGACACTTACCTCCCCCTCCGGGGGCGGTGCCCCGAAGGGGCGGTGGGGGTCTGGGGCCGGGCGCAATCCCTGTCCGCCTTGCGACTAAACCGCGTTCATCGTCAGCAGGTCGTAAGCCGCGACCACCTCGCCGCCCTCGTTGGTGACCGATGCCGCCCAGCGCACCTCGCCCATCTCGGGCGTGCGCGTGTTCTTCTCCTTGGCGGTCAGCGAGACCCGGATCGTATCGCCGGGTTTGACCGGCTTCACGAACCGCAGCCCCTCCAGCCCGTAATTCGCCAGCACCGGGCCTTCGTCGGGATCGACGAACAGCCCGGCGGCGAATGCCAGCAACAGATAGCCGTGCGCGACGCGGCCGCCGAAGATCGGGTTCCGCGCGGCGGCCGCTTCGTCCATGTGCGCGTAGAAGGTGTCCCCGGTAAAATGCGCGAAATGCTCGATATCCTCGAGCGTTACGGTGCGCGCCGCGCTGTCGAACCCATCCCCGATCTGGAGTTCGCCGAAGCGCAGGCGGAAGGGGTGGGTGCCGCCCACCCGGCGCGGCGCGCCCGGCAGCCAGCGCCCGGTGATCGCGCTCAGCACGGCGGGCGAGCCCTGCAGTGCGGTGCGCTGCATGTGGTGCTTCACGCCCCGGATGCCCCCCATCTCCTCGCCGCCCCCCGCGCGCCCCGGGCCGCCGTGGACGAGCTGGGGGAGCGGCGAGCCGTGGCCGGTGCTCTCGGCGGCGCTGTCGCGGTCGAGGATCACCATGCGCCCGTGGAACGCCCCCGCACCGAGCACGAAGTCGCGCGCGGCGGCAGGATCGTGGGTGAAGAGCGAGAGTGCGAGGCTGCCGCCGCCCCGGTTCGCCAGCGCGACAGCATCGGGCAGGTCCGCATAGGGCATCAGCGTCGCGACCGGCCCGAACGGTTCCATGTCGTGCACCAGCTTCGCGTCCCAAGGCTTGTCCTGCCGGAACAGGATCGGCTGCATGAAGAAGCCGCCGCCGGTGTCCTCGCCGCGCGCGTGGACGTGCATCGGATCGCCGAATACACGGCGCGACTCAGTTTCGAGTTCGGCCACCTTGGCGCGCACGTCCGCGAGCTGGCTGGCGCTCGCGAGCGCCCCCATCGTGACGCCTTCGGCCTGCGGATCGCCGACGACCACTTCGCCGAGGCGGGCGGCCAGCGCCTCCTGCGCCGCATCCATATACGCGGCGGGCGCGAACGCACGGCGGATCGCGGTGCATTTTTGCCCCGCCTTGATCGTCATCTCGCGCGCGATCTCGCGCACGAACAGGTCGAACTCGGGGGTGCCCGGCGCGGCGTCGGGGCCGAGGACGGTAGCATTCAGCGAATCGCGCTCGGAGATGAAGCGCACCGCCTCGCGCGCGACGGTGGGCTGCGATTGCAGCTTGATCGCGGTCTCGGCCGATCCGGTGAAGCTGATCACATCCTGCCCGGTCAGATGATCGAGCAAATCGCCGGTGCTCCCCGCGATGAACTGGAGCGCGCCCGGCGGCACGAGACCGCTATCGATCATCACCCGGAACGCGGCTTCGGCGACATAGGCAGTGGACGACGCGGGTTTGACGATCGCGGGCATGCCCGCGAGCAGCGTGGGGCCGAGCTTCTCGAGCATCCCCCACACCGGAAAGTTGAACGCATTGATGTGCACCGCGACGCCCTGCAGCGGCGTGTAGACATGCTGCGCGATGAAGCTGCCGTTCTTGGAGATCATCTCCGGCTCGCCGTCGATCAGCAGCTGCGTGTTGGGCAGTTCGCGGCGGCCTTTGGAGGCATAGGAGAAGAAAGTGCCCGCGCCGCCGTCGATATCGATCCAGCTATCGGCTTTGGTCGCGCCGGTCATGAAGGAGAGCGCATACAGCCGCTCCTTCGCGGCCATGATCGCCTGCGCGAGGCCCTTCAGCATCAGCGCCCGCTCGTGGAAGGTCATGGCGCGCAGCGCGGGGCCGCCGCGGTCACGCGCGTGGCGGGCCATCGCGTGGAAGTCCGTGCCTTGGG
>Ga0123336_10001495_pt1 | contig 21484 bp, 19 predicted proteins | sample SSSSmetaG_FD_96466 | JGI IMG/M metagenome (GOLD analysis project Ga0123336, IMG submission 96466) | Glacier valley bacterial and archeal communities from Borup Fiord, Nunavut, Canada, to study Microbial Dark Matter (Phase II) - ​SSSS metaG | ecosystem: Environmental > Aquatic > Freshwater > Ice... | reverse complement strand
GGCCACCCGCGGCCTGCCCCACACCTACCGGATGTTCGAAGGCGAGGCCGAAGCCGCGGCCTGGCTGCTCGCGGCCCGCAACTAGGCCGTGGCTTGGGGTGCGGGGGCGCCCACGTCCACCTGCCCGGCCAGCAGGTCCTCGAACGTTTGGCGGCGGCGGATGAGGCGCAACTCGCCGGTTTCGTCCAGCAGCACCTCGGCCGGGCGGGGGCGCGAGTTGAAGCTGCTGCTCATCTCGAAGCCGTAGGCGCCGGCGTTGTGAAAGGCCAGCAGGTCGTTTTCGCGGATTTCGGGCAGCAGCCGGTCCCAGGCAAAGGTGTCCGTCTCGCAGATGTTGCCCACCACGGTGTAGAGCCGCCCCGTGCCCGCGGGGTTGGTCAGGTTGCTGATGTGGTGGTAGCTGTCGTAGAACATGGGCCGAATCAGGTGGTTGAAACCCGAATTGACGCCGGCGAACACCGTGGCCGTGGTTTGCTTCACCACCGCCACGCTCACCAGCAGGTAGCCGCTTTCGCTCACCAGGTATTTGCCGGGCTCGAACCAGCACTCCAGCGGCCGGCCGTATTCTTGCTCGAAGGTTCGGAAGGCCGCCGCCACTTGCTGGCCCAGCGCGGCCACGTCGGTTTCGGCGTCGCCGGGCTTGTAGGGCACTTTGAAGCCCGAGCCCAGGTCCAGGAAATCCAGCTCGGGGAAGCGGCCGGCGGCGTCAAACAGGATTTCCAGGGCCCGCAGGAACACGCCCACGTCCTTGATTTCGGAGCCCGTGTGCATGTGCAGGCCGCGCACGTGCAGGCCGGTGCCTTTCACCACGCGCTCCAGGTGCCGCAGCTGGTGGATGCTGATGCCAAACTTGGAGTCGATGTGGCCGGTCTGGATTTTATAATTGCCGCCCGCCTCGATGTGCGGGTTCAGGCGCACGCACACCGGGTACGAGCCGCCAAACGCGGCCCCAAACCGCTCCAGCAGCGAGATATTGTCGATGTTGAGGTTAACGCCAAGGTCTTTGGCTTCCACCAATTCTTCAAACGTGACGCTGTTGGGCGTGAACAGGATGTCGTCGGGCGCGAAGCCCACGTGCAAGCCCAGCCGCACCTCGTTGATGCTCACGCAGTCGAGCCCCGCGCCCAGGCCGTGGATGCGGCGCAGAATGGCCACGTTGCTCAAGGCCTTGCAAGCGTAAAAAAACCGCGTTTTGTGCCCCGAAAACGCCGTTTTCAATTTGTCGTACTGGCGCGTGATGGCCGCGGAATTGTACACGTAAAGAGGGGTGCCGAACTGGTCGGCCGCGGCGCGCAGCGCGTCGTTGATATCGGACATAATCACAAAAGTAAGGCCCGCAGCAGCGCCTCCGATGAATTTTAAGCTGTTAATACATTCACGGCCTGCCTATAGTTTCCAGCCCATTCGCCCCATGACCACGCCCGCTTCCCTCGAAATCTGGCTGCGCGGCCCCTTGCCCGGCGTGCCGCCGCTGCTGCAACCCGTGGCCCACGCCCTGCTGCAAGCCCGCGACGAGCTTTCCGCCGCCCTGCGCGATTTCCCGCCCGCCCTGCTCAACGCGCGGCCCGGCGGCGTGGCCTCGGTGGGCTTTCACCTGCAGCACCTGGCTGGCGTGCTCGACCGCACCTTCGCCTACGCCCGCGGCGCGGCGCTGACTCCCGAACAACTGGCGGCGCTGGCGGCCGAAAACCCGCCGCTTCTCATCGGCCCGGCTGTGGTGGAGCAGTTGGTGCAGCGCTTCAGTACGCAGGTCGACACGGCCCTGGCGCAGCTTCGCGCCACGGCCGAAGCCAGCCTGACGGAGCCGCGCGGCGTGGGCCGGACCCAGCTGCCGTCCACCGTCATCGGCCTGCTGGTGCACGCCGCCGAGCACACCACGCGCCACCTGGGCCAGCTGCTGGTCACGGCGCAATGGGCAAAATCGATGAGCAATGAGCAATGAGCAATATTGTCATCCTGAGCTTGCGAAGGACCCTATCAGATTCGCGTCGTTAAAATTGCGATGTACTGTTCTTGCGTGATAAGGTCCTTCGCAAGCTCAGGATGACAATATTGCTCATTGATTTACCGCGGCCTGGCGCGCTCGTACTGCACCGGCCAGGGCATGTCAACCCCCAAATCCTGGGCCGCGAAGAGCGGGAAATACGGCTCGCGCAAGAATTCCCGCGCCAGCAGCACCACGTCGGCCTGGCCGTTGGCCACAATGGCCTCGGCCTCGGCGGCCGTGGTGATGAGGCCGACTGCCCCGGTCAGGATGCCGGTTTCCCGCTTGATGCGCTCGGCGAACGGCACCTGGTAGCCGAGGCCCACCGGGATGGGGGCCTGGGGCACGTTGCCGCCGGTGGAGCAGTCCACCAGGTCCACGCCGCGCCCCTTGAGCAGGGCCGCCAGTTGCACCGATTCGTCGGCGTTCCAGCCGCCCTCGGTCCAGTCCGTCACGGACAGGCGCACGAAGAGCGGCAGCTCCTCCGGCCACACCTCGCGGGTGGCGGCCACCACTTCCAGCAGCAGCCGGATGCGGTTTTCGAACGGACCGCCGTAGCCGTCGGTGCGCTGGTTGCTCAGCGGCGACAGAAACTCGTGCAGCAAATAGCCGTGGGCGGCGTGCAGCTCAATCACCCGGAAGCCGGCCGCCAGCGCCCGCTGCGCCGCCGCCCGAAAGTCGGCCACGACCTTGGCGATGCCGGCCGCGTCGAGGGCCACGGGCAGCGGGTAGGCCTCGGCAAACGGCCCGGCGCTGGGCGCCACCGCCGGCCAGCCGCCGTCGGTTTCGGCCACTGCGCCGGGGCCTTTCCAGGGGCTGAGGGTGCTGGCCTTGCGGCCGGCGTGGGCCAGCTGAATGCCGGCCACGCTGCCCTGGGCCGCCAGAAAGGCGGTGATGCGCTGCAGCATGGGCAGGTGCGCGTCTTTCCAGATGCCGAGGTCGTCGGGGGTGATGCGGCCTTCGGGCGACACGGCCGCCGCTTCGCTGATGACGAGGCCGGCGCCGCCCACCGCGCGGGCGCCCAGGTGCACCAGGTGCCAGTCGGTGGCAAAGCCGTCGACGCTGCTGTACTGGCACATGGGCGACACCGCGATGCGGTTTTTGAGGGTGACGCCGCGCAGGGCGAGGGGTTCGAACAAGGTCGGCATAGGAGCAGGAAATGGCAACGTGCGGAGCCCGCTAACCGGGTTTTCGGCGCTTTGGTTGTGCCGGCGGCACGGGCGGGGCGGTTTGGTTTTCTCCGCAGGTTTCCTATATTGCCGCGGCATTCCCCGCTTTCATGCTCCAGACGCGCTACTTCTTCGGCTATTACTGCTTCTACGCCAGCGCGTAGAGCGAGCCGCCGTTTGTAGCTAATCCCGCAAACTTCTCCAGCGCCGCTCGTTCTTCGGGAGGCGCTTTTTTAATGTCCGATTCGCCCATGGATTTCGCACAGCCAGTCTTTTTTACTTATCAATCCTACTACTTCTACCCGAAGAAGCCGGCCCCCTGTTGCCAGTGTTGACCACCACACTGCCTGCCAACAACCCAGGGCCGCCGCACACCGGAGGCCTTTTTTATTGCCCGTTTTCCAGTTCTACGCCATGCCACAGCACGTTTCCATCCAAGGCTTCCGGGGGAGCTTCCACGAAGTAGCGGCCCGGCAGTACTTCGGCCCGCGGCCGGAACTGCTGCCCTGCGCCACGTTCGGCGCCGTGGTGGCGCACGTGGTCGAGGGCCGCGCCGAAGCCGGCCTGATGGCCATGGAAAACTCGCTGGCCGGCAGCATCCTGCCCAACTACCTGCTGCTGGAGCGCCACCCCGTGCGCGTGACCGGCGAGGTGTACCTGCCCATTCACCAGCACCTGCTGGTCCTGCCCGGCACCGCGCTGGCCGACGTGCAGGCCGTGCACTCGCACCCCATGGCCCTGCGCCAGTGCGGCGATTTTCTGGACCGCCACCCGCACTGGCAGCTGGTCGAAACCGACGACACCGGCCACAGCGCCCAGCGGCTGGCCGAAACCCGCGCCCCCGGCGTGGCCGTGGTGGCCGGCGCCCACGCCGCCGCGCAATTCGACCTGCACATCCTGGCCCCGGCCATCCACGACGACCCGCACAACTACACCCGGTTCCTGGTGCTGGCGCGCGCCGCGGACGCGGCGCCCGACCCGCGCGCCGACAAGGCCTCGCTGTATTTCCACGCGCCTCACGCGCCGGGCAGCCTGGCCGCCGTGCTGGTCCGCGTGGCCGCCCACGGCCTCAACCTGAGCAAGCTGCAGTCGGGCCCGCGCCCCGGCCAGCCCTGGCACTACGGCTTTCACGCCGACGTAGAATTTGAAGAAATCAGCCAGCTGGAGGCGCTGCTGGCTGATTTGGCCTCCGTCACGGAAGAGCTGCGGGTGCTGGGCGCGTACCGCCGCGGCAGCATGGAGGCAGCAATGGACGACGCTCCCCTCCTTACCAGGGAGGGGACGCCAGCGCGTAGCGCTGGCTGGGGTGGTTGAGTCGTTGGACGACACCCGCAGGATTTTTTCAACGATTCGGACGCCCCCCCTGCGGCGCCACCACCCCCGTTTCAGCTGCGCTGAAACATCCCCTCCTTGGCAAGGAGGAAAGTTTGCTTCGCCTCGCAACGACACACGACTTCACCATGACCATCCCCGTAGCCAGCCGCCTGGCCCACACCGGCGAATACTACTTCTCGCGCAAGCTGCGCGAGCTGGCCGCGCTGAACGCGGCCGGCGCCGACATCATCAACCTGGGCATCGGCAGCCCCGATTTGCCGCCCCACCCCAGCGTCACGGCTGCCCTCACGGCCACGGCCGCGCTGCCCACCGCCCACGGCTACCAGGGCTACCAGGGCACGCCCGCGCTGCGCGGCGCCATGGCCGAATTCTACCAGCGCCACTATGGCGTGGCCCTCGACCCGGCCACCGAAATCCTGCCGCTGCTGGGCTCGAAAGAAGGCCTGATGCACATTGGGATGACGTTTTTAGAGGCTGGCGACGCCGTGCTCATCCCCAACCCCGGCTACCCGACGTACCGCGCCGTGGCCGAAATCTGCGGGGCCGAGGTGCACGAGTACGCCCTCACCGCCGCCGCCGGCTGGCTGCCCGACCTCGACGCCCTGGCCGCTACCGACCTCGCGCGGGTGAAGCTCATGCTGGTGAACTACCCGCACATGCCCACCGGCACGGCCGTCGATGCGGCCTTTCTCGCGCGGCTGGTGGAGTTTGCCACGGCCCATGGCATCCTGCTGGTGCACGATAACCCGTATGGCTTTATTCTGAACGAAACACCGCCCGTGAGCCTGCTGGCCGTGCCCGGCGCCCGCGACGTGGCCGTGGAGCTGAACTCGCTCAGCAAGTCGCACAACCTGGCCGGCTGGCGCGTGGGGCTGCTGGCCGGCCGCGCCGACGTGCTGGCCGACGTGCTCCGCTTCAAAAGCAACATGGATTCGGGCATGTTCCTGCCGGTGCAACAGGCCGCCGTGGCGGCCCTGGCCCTGGGCGCCGACTGGTTTGCCGAGCTGAACGCCACCTACCGCGCCCGCCGCGCGCTGGTGCTGGCGCTGCTGCGGGCCCTGGGCTGCGCCCCCGCGCCCGGGCAGGTGGGCCTGTTTATCTGGGCCGCCGTGCCGCCGGGCGTGGCCGACGGCTACGCCCTGAGCGACGCCGTGCTGGCCGAGGCGCGGGTGTTCATCACGCCCGGCGGCATTTTCGGCAGCAACGGGCAGGGCTACGTGCGCGCCAGCCTGTGCCAACCCGAAAGCGTGCTGCGGGAAGCGCTTGGAAGGATTGAAAATCGAGTAAATCGTCTGTCATCCTGAGCATTCTGCGCTTCAAGCAGAGACGAAGGACCTTCTCACGCTCGTGTCAACTGATTTACTGCTTGCCGCTTGGACGTGAGAAGGTCCTTCGCAAGCTCAGGATGACAGACGATTCGCCCAACCCTCAACCCTCAACACTCAACCCCTAATCATGAACGTCACCATCATCGGCCTGGGCCTCATCGGCGGCTCGCTGGCCCTCAGCTTGCGGCAGCGCGGCCTGGCGCAGCGCCTCGTTGGGGTGGAGGCCAACCCCGCCCACGCCCGCCGCGCCCTGGAGCTGGGCTTGGTCGATGAAATCGAGCTTGACCTGGCCGCCGCCGTGCGCCGCGCCGATTTCGTGGTGGTGGCCGTGCCCGTGGACGCGATGGTGGCCGTGCTGCCGCCCGTGCTCGACGCGGCCACGACTGGGCAGGTGGTCATCGACGTGGGCTCGACCAAGCAGGCGCTGCTGGCCGCCGTGGCCGGGCACCCGCGCCGGGGCCGCTTCGTGGCCGCGCACCCCATGGCCGGCACCGAGCACTCGGGCCCCGAAGCCGCCGTGGCGGGCCTGTTCGAGGGCAAAACCGTGGTGCTCTGCGACGTGGCCCACAGCGACCCCGACGCCGTGCGCGCCGTGGAGCGGCTGTTTCAGGCGCTGCCCATGCGGCTGCTGTACCTCGACGGGGCGGCCCACGACCTGCACACGGCCTACATCTCGCACATCTCGCACATCACGTCCTTCGCCCTGGCCCTCACCGTGCTTGAGAAGGAGAAAGAAGAGCAGCGCATCTTCGACCTGGCCAGCGGCGGGTTCGAGTCCACGGTGCGGCTGGCCAAAAGCGCGCCGGCTACCTGGGTGCCCATCTTCCGGCAAAACCGGCTGAACGTGCTCGACGTGCTCGACGAGCATTTGCACCAGCTCCAGCACCTGCGCGAGCTGCTGGCGCAGGAAGACTACGCCGGGCTGACGGAGCGCATTCAGCAAGCCAACCACATTCGCAAGATTCTGCCGTGAATGGCGATTCCATTGCTGTCATCCTCTATCTGGCGTACGCTTGCGAAGGACCTAATCACGCCTCCTCGTTTAGGCTGGATTCCAAGTTGCTCAGGCGTGAGAAGGGCCTTCGCAAGCGTACGCCAGATAGAGGATGACAGCCAAAAGCAAACAATCATTAATTACCCGTACCCCATGAAATCCGCCTTATTCAACCGCCAGCCCGACGACAAGCCCTTTCTCATTGCGGGGCCGTGCTCGGCCGAAACCGAGGAGCAGGTGCTCGACACCTGCCAGCGCCTGGCCGCCACCGGCAAGGTGCAGGCCCTGCGCGCCGGCATCTGGAAGCCCCGCACCAAGCCCGGCCTGTTCGAGGGCGTGGGCACCAAGGGCCTGCCCTGGCTCAAGCGAGCCAGCCAGCTGACGGGGCTGCCCATTGCCGTAGAAGTGGCCACCGCCAAGCACGTCGAGGACTGCTTGGCCTTCGGCGTCGACATTCTGTGGGTGGGGGCGCGCACCACCGGCAACCCGTTTTCGGTGCAGGAAATTGCCAACGCCCTGCGCGGCGTGGACGTGCCGGTGCTGGTGAAAAACCCCATTCACCCCGAGCTGGAGCTGTGGGTGGGGGCCGTGGAGCGCCTGCAAAAAAGCGGCCTGAAGCAAATCGGCCTTATCCACCGGGGGTTTTCGAGCTATGGCAACACCGATTTCCGCAACGCGCCGATGTGGCACCTGCCCATCGAGATGAAGCGCCGCCTGCCCGAATTGCCCCTGCTCTGCGACCCCAGCCACATTTGCGGCCGGTGCGACACCCTGGCCGCCGTGGCCCAGCAGGCCCTCAACCTCGGCTTCGACGGCACGATGATAGAGAGCCACCAAAACCCCGACGCGGCCTGGAGCGACGCCAAGCAGCAAATCACCCCGGAGGTGCTGCGCGACCTCATCGAAGGCCTGGTGTGGCGCCACGAAACCACCAACCAGCGCGAGTTCCTCACCGCCCTGGCCAGCTTCCGCGAGCAAATCAACCAGCTCGACGCCGAAATTATGCAGCTGCTGGGCCGCCGCATGGGCGTGGCCGAAAAAATTGGGCAGTACAAAAAAGACAACGATATCATCGTCCTCCAAACCGGCCGCTGGAACGAGGTGCTGGAACGCGCCCAGCGCCAGGGCACGTCGGTGGGCCTCACCAGCGAATTTGTGGAGCAGTACCTCGCCGCCGTGCACCTGGAGTCAATTAACCGCCAGAACCGGGTGATGGAGGGGTGAGGTTCTGCGCGGCCGGTGAAGGCCACTTACTCCACCAGCGGCCGGCGGGTGGGCGCTTGGGTTAATTTCGTGGCGTAGGCCGGCGGCGGGCAGGGCCACGGTTTCGGTGCGCAGGGCGCGGCCCAGGGCGTCGAGCAGGGTGAGGGCGACCGTGGCCGCGCCGGGGAGGGCAGGCAGCGTGAGGACGGTGGCAGCGCGGGCCGGGTTGGGGGCGAGCGTGAAGGGGAACGTGCCCAGGGGTAGAACGCCTGAGTAAAGATAGCCGCCGGGCCGCCCCGCCGGCCGCTACTGCTGGCCCTGCAGCCACTGAATGGCCGCACCCTCGTCGCCGAAAAACGCCACGGCGAACGGCCGGCCGGCGTAGGCATTCAGGGGCAAGAAACCCGGGGCCTCGGTGATGCTCTGGTGCAGGGTGGGCCCCACCAGGTAGGCCACGCACAGGCGCCCGCCGAGGCGGCGGGCCATGTCTGGGAAGTACTCGCCCAGCAGCTAGGCCGAGGTGTGCGGGTCGTTGAAGGTGCGGCGGCGGATGTCCTGCAGCCAAAAGCGGCAGGGGGCCCGCAGCACCGTTTCGGTGAGGGCCTCGTAGGCGGCGGGCAGCTGGGCCGGGTCGGGCTGGTAGCCCCAGCGGCCCACCAGAATGCCCAAGTCGGGGCGGGGCGTGAGCTGGAGCAAGGGCAGCGCGGGGTCGGTATTCATAAGGAGCAAAGGGGGGGGTAAGATACGGGACGTGGGCGCCGGCGGCTACTGGGGCGGCGCGGCCGCGGCCGCCACTGCACTGGCCGCGGGCGGGTGCCGGCGCAGGGAAGCCGTGGCCAGCCCCACGCTGGCCAGCGTGAGCCCGGCCCCCAGCAGAAACGGTGCCCCCGGAAACTGCACCGGCGCCGCGGGCCGGGTGAAGTAGCCGAACAAATGCGTCATCAGCAGCGGCCCCACCACCCCGGTGGCGCTGATGAGGCTGGTGAGGGAGCCCTGCAATTCGCCCTGCTCGTTGGCCGGTACCTGGCCCGAAATGGTGCCCTGCAGCGCCGGCCCGGCCAGCCCGCCCAGGCAGTACGGGGCCAGAAACACCAGCATCAGCCACCCCCGCGAGGCGAAGGCAAACAGCACGAAGCCCACCGTGTAGCACACCAGCCCGATGATGATGGCCCGCGCCGCGCCCAGCCGCGGAATGGCCACGCGCACCAGCCCGCCCTGCACCAGCCCCGAAAACAGCCCCACCACGGCCAGCGAAATGCCCACCAGCCGCTCGGTCCAGCCAAACTTGAGCATGGTGTAAAACGTCCAGACCGACTGCGTGGCCGAGCCCGCCAGGTAAATCAGCACCAGCGCCGCCACCAGCCCCAGGATGGCCGGGTAGCGCCCCAGCCGCAGCAGCGAGGCCACGGGGTTGGCCCGCCGCCACTCAAACGGCCGCCGCTGGGCGGGGGCCAGCGACTCGGGCAGCACGAAGTAGCCGTACAGGAAATTGCACAAACTCAGCCCCGCCGCCGCCATAAACGGCACCCGCGACCCAAACTCCGCCAGCAGCCCGCCCAGCGCCGGCCCGATGATGAAGCCCACGCCGAAGGCCGCGCCCACCAGCCCAAAGTTTTGGGCCCGCTTCTCGGGCGGGCTGATGTCGGCGATGTAGGCCGTGGCCGTGGTGAAGCTGGCCCCGGTGATGCCGGCCAGCACGCGCCCCACAAACAGCCACGCCAGGGTGGGGGCGAGGCTCAGAAACACGTAGTCGAGCCCCAGGCCCAGCAGCGCGGCCAGCAGCACCGGCCGCCGCCCCAGCTTGTCGCTGAGCCCGCCCACCACCGGCGCGCAGCAAAATTGCGCCGCCGCGTAGGCAAACGTGAGCCAGCCCGAGTACTCCGACGCCCGGCTCAGCCCCTCGCCCGTGAGCTGCTCAATCAGCTTGGGCACCACCGGAATGATGACGCCCAGCCCAATCACATCGATGAGAATGGTAACGAAGATGAAGCCCAAAGCCGGGGGGCGCTTGTCGCTCATGTGCATGCGGGTAAGGGAAAAAGAATGCGCCGCCCGTTGGCCCGGCGCGGCAGGGCTACCACCCGGCTTCGGCCGGTTGCTGCAGCCACGCCAAGGCCGCTTGTTCTTCCGTGAACCGCTCGCCAACAAACGGCTTGTCCGCAAAATACGCCGCGGTGGGAAAGGCCGCATCGGCGGCCGCATCGCGCAAGTAAGCCGGGGCCATGAGGTAAGCCAGCCGGGTGCGGCCGCCCAGCCGGGGCGCCAGCTGCGGCAGCAGGGTGCCCACCATCCAGGCGGCGCCCACCTGGTGGGTGTTTTGGCGGCGGCGCACGTCCAGCAGCCACCGGCGGCAGCCGCCGGCCACGGCCGCGTCCAGCAGCAGCTCGTAGCCCCGTTGCAGCTCGGCCAGCTCAATGGGGCGCAGCCAGCGGCCCAGCAGCAAGTCGGCGTCGGGCCGGTAGCTAATTTCCAGAAAGTCCTGGACCAGGATGGGGTGCATGTAGGGAGGGGGTAAAAAGCCGGCCGTAAAGGTAACCGCTGCCCCTGCTGCTGCCCACCCCTGCCGCCACGGCCCAAATTAAAGCCCGCCGAGGGAGGCCTTGATTCTCAGACCGCCGCCGCCAGCCAGCCCAGAAAATAGGGGCCGCTCCCCATTATTAACGCCTTTGGCCTTGTGTTAAGAAAAAACACGCCGTACCTTTGGGTCACAAACAGTGCGGGGTGGAGCAGTTGGTAGCTCGTTGGGCTCATAACCCAAAGGTCACTGGTTCGAGTCCAGTCCCCGCTACCTAAAAGGCCGTTTTCCAATTGGAAAACGGCCTTTTCTTTTTAATGCATCGGGTTAAAGGGCAAGTTGCGGGGCCGCGCCCGCCCGTGCCACCACGGCGTACAGCGGGTCCGACTCATTGGGAGCGGGGCTCCGGTCGAGTAGCTCGATGGCGTGCCAGCCCCCGGCGGCCAGCAGGTACTGGCGCACCAAGGCGAGGTGGCCGCGGTCGTCGAGGTGGTGCCAGGCGGCAACGGCCTTGCTGGGGAAGCAGCGGTTGGAGAACGTGATGACCAGCGGTGCTTCGGGCCGGAGCACGCGGGCCAGTTCGCGCAGCACCGCCACCGGCTGGGTCAGGTAGTCGATGGACACGCAGATGGCGGCGCCGTCGAATTCATCCTCAGCAAAAGGCAAACCGGGCTGCTGGTTGAGGTCCTGCACCACGTGGGCGGTCAGGCGCGGGTTGCCGCGCAGCTCGGCTGCGTTCATGCCCAGGCCCACCACGCGGCGGTAGGCCACCTCGGGCGGCAGGTGGCTCACCCAGCTGCTCATCAGGTCGAGAACGGCGCCGCCGGCCGGGAAATATTCCCGGTACAACTGCGTGACGGCGGCAATGGCGCGCTCATCGATGTGCGTCACGAAGCGCGGGTGGTGGTAGAACTCGGCGTCGGGCGTTTCGTCCTGCCGCCGGAAGGCGCTGGCGGGGAAGGATGGCAGCGGGGCGTTGGGGTCCATTGGAGCGGGTAGAAATAAAAAAAGGAACATCATGCTGAGTGAAGTCGAAGCATCTCTACCGCTTCGTTGAACGATTGAGTTACTACCACACGCGAGATGCTTTGACGGCGCGGACGCCAGATGAGCATGACGTTCTTGGTTCTGTTGCCCTGAGGCATCAGCCTGGCTGCAGAAACCGCTGCAGGTACGGCGCGGTTCGGCTGTGCGCCGCATTGGCCACCTCCACCGGCGGGCCGGCGGCCACCACGCCGCCGCCTTCCTCGCCCGCGCCGGGGCCGATGTCGATGACCCAGTCGGAGCCGGCCACCACGCGCATGTCGTGCTCCACCACAATGACGGTGTTGCCGGCTTCGACCAAGCCTTCGAGCTGCAGCATGAGCTTCTCCACATCCGAGGGGTGCAGGCCGGTGGTGGGCTCATCGAGGATGTAGAGCGCGTTGCCGCGGCCGATGCGCTGCAGCTCGGTGGCGAGCTTGATGCGCTGGGCCTCGCCACCGCTCAGCTCGGTGGCGGGTTGGCCCAGGCGCAGGTAGCCCAGGCCCACTTCGCGCAGCACGGTGAGGGCGCGGTGCACGGGCGCTTCTTCGGCGAAAAAATCCCAGGCGTCGTCCACGGTCAGGCCCAGCACGTCGGCAATGTTCCGGTCGCGGTACTTGATTTCGAGGGTTTTGACGTTGTAGCGGGCGCCGTGGCACACGGCACAGGGGGCGTACACGCTGGGCAGAAACAACAGCTCGACCATCACGAAGCCCTCGCCCGCGCAGTTTTCGCAGCGGCCCTTGGCCACGTTGAAGGAGAAGCGGCCGGCGTCGTAGCGGCGCTTTTTGGCATCGGGCGTGGCGGCGAACAGCTTGCGCACGTGGTCGAAAAGCCCGGTGTAGGTGGCCATGTTGGAGCGCGGCGTGCGGCCGATGGGTTTCTGGTCGACGCGCACCAGCCGCTTGATGCCTTCCAGGCCGCCGGTAATCTGCCCGCCGAGGGTGACGGGGGCGGGCTGGTCCAGGGCGTCCACTTCCTCTTCTTCAACGGAGACGTCCTGGCCCAAATGCGCGGCCACCAGCTCCACCAGCACCTGGCTCACCAAGCTCGATTTGCCCGAGCCCGATACGCCCGTGACCGTGGTGAACACGCCCAGCGGAAACTGCACGTCGAGTCGGTCGAGGTTGTTGCGTGTCACGCCGGCCAGCCGCAGCCAGCCGGTGGGCCGGCGCGGCGTCTGCGCCGGAAAGGCCGAGGTGTCGAACAGGTGCTGCCGGGTTTGGGATTCCAGCACGGTTTTCAAGCCTTCGGGCGGGCCACTGTAGAGAATTTCGCCGCCCTTCTCGCCAGCCGCCGGCCCCACGTCCACCAGCCAATCAGCCTGGCGGATGACGTCCAGGTCGTGCTCGACCACGAACAGGGAATTCCCCGCGTTTTTCAGGCCCGCCAGCGCCGCGAGCAGCGCCTCCGTGTCGGCCGGGTGCAGGCCGGCGGAGGGCTCATCGAGCACATACACCACCCCGAACAGGTTGGAATACAGCTGCGTGGCCAGCCGCAGCCGCTGCAGCTCGCCCGGCGAAAGCGTGGGCGTGGTCCGCTCCAACGACAAATAGCCCAATCCCAAATCGAGCAGCACCGTGAGCCGGGCCGCCAAATCCTCGGCAATGCGCCGGGCCACGATGGCCTGCTCGGGGTGCTGCTCGTCGTGCCGCTGCCGGCCGGCCGTGCCGGTCGCAAACGGCGCCAGCAGGCTCGCCAGCCGCTTCAGCGGCAGCCGCGACATCTCGGCAATGTCCAGGCCGGCGAACTGCACCGACAGCGACTCCGGCCGCAGGCGCTTGCCCTGGCAGGTGGGGCAGTCGCTGCCGAGCATGTACTGCGCCACCCGTCGCTTCATGAGCGGGCTGTGGGTGGTGGCGAAAGTGTGCAGCACATGCCGCTTCACGCCCGTGAACGTGCCCATGTAGTTGGGCGGCTCGCGGCGCTTGAGGGCGCGCTGGGTTTCCTGGGGCGAGTAGCCGGGGTACACGGGCACCACGGGCTGCTCGTCGGTGAACAGTATCCAGTCCCGGTCTTTCTGGGGCAAGTCCTGCCACGGAGTGTCCACGTCGTAGCCCATGGTCACGAGGATGTCGCGCTGGTTCTGGCCGCCCCAGGCCTGCGGCCACGCCGCAATGGCCCGCTCCCGGATGGTGAGCGCGGGGTTGGGCACCATGCTGGCCTCGGTCACCTCGTACACCCGGCCCAGGCCGTGGCAGGTGGGGCAGGCGCCCTCCGGCGTGTTGGGCGAAAACGCTTCGGCGTAGATAATGCCCTGGCCCGCCGGGTAGTCGCCGGCCCGCGAGTACAGCATCCGCAGCAGGTTGGAAAGCGTGGTCACCGAGCCCACCGACGAGCGGGTGCTCGGCGCGCCGCGCTGCTGCTGCAGGGCCACCGCCGGAGGCAGCCCATCAATGGAAGTCACCTCCGGCACCGCCATCTGGTGAAACAGCCGCCGCGCGTACGGCGACACCGACTCCAGGTACCGCCGCTGGGCTTCGGCGTAGAGCGTGCCGAACGCCAGCGAGGACTTGCCCGAGCCCGACACGCCCGTGAACACCACCAGGGCATCGCGCGGAATGTCCACGTCCACGTTTTTGAGGTTGTGCTCGCGGGCGCCGCGCACGCGCACGAAGCCGGTGAAATTGTCGGCAGCGGCAGAAGCCGGGGCGGCTGGTTTGGCCATGAGAACGGGGAGGCGTGGTACGGAAGCCGGCCGCCGATGGCTGGCCGGACAATTTAGCCAGACGAGCCCACCGGCTCATTCGTTGCCTCTGCTGCCCCACTCCGCTTCATTAGGCTGGCGGAATTGAGGCAGTGGCGCAACCCGCCGGGTTCCGGCCCGTCGGAAAATACGTGGCCCGAATGGCCGCCGCGCGCGTTGCAGCGCGCCTCGGTGCGCTGCATGTTAAAGCCCCCATCAGAAAAGTAGCAGACGGCCCCGCGGGCGCTGGGCTGCCGGAGGTTGGGCCAGACCGAAATGGCGCGGCACTTTTCCCCGGCCTGAAACGGCACCGCCTCGCAGTAAGGGCAACAAAGAAAAAGGAGGCGTCAAAAAGCAATGCCGCCTTTTAACGCCTCCTTCTTCGCATTCTAACTCAACCTGCGCTATTCCTTGCTGAACCGGCTTATTTGCTTTTGGCCATCAGCGCCTTGCGTCACCAGCGTGTAGAGGCCGGGCCGCAAAGTAGACACGTCGAGCGGCTGGCCCTGGTAGGTGCCGCGCCACACCCGGCGGCCGTCCACGCCCAGGATGCTCACCTCGCGGCCGCGCAGCTCGGCGGGGCCGTCCAGGGTCAGCCGGTCGGTCACGGGGTTGGGGTAGAGGCCGAGGGCAGCGGGCGTGTTGGCCGCCGCCGCGGCCGTCACAACGCCACGGGCCGCCACTTTGGTGATGCGCACCCAGTTGAGGTTGTAGCCGCCGGTTTGGGCAAACACGCCGAAGTTGTAGGTGCCCGCGTTTACGGTCACGGTTTTCGACACGGTGGCCCAGGTTTGCCAGCCGCCGGTGGCCGGAATGGCCGTGTTGCCCAGCGCGATGGTGCCCGCGTTCAGGTCCGAGGAAACGGTGCCGCCGCCGGGGCTGGCCACCCGGTATTCCAGGGTGTAGGGGCCGGTGGTGGGGAAGTTGATGTTGTTGAACACCAGGTAGTCGCCGGCGTCGATGTAGCCCATGTCCTGGCCGCCGCCGGTGTCGGCGCAAGCCTCGGCTACCATGCCGCTGTTCACGTTGGCGGCTTCGGCTTGCAGGGTGAGGGCGGAAGGCGGGGGTGGGGTGGTGCCCGAGAGTTGGTACACCCGCACGTAGTCCACGTTCATGGTGGCGGGCAGCTTGGTTTCGTCCACCACCTGGCCGGGCCAGTCGCCGGCCACGGCCAGGTTCAGCAGCAGGAAAAAGGGCTTCTGGAACTCCTCGGTGCCGCCCGTGCCGTTGGTGATGTTGATTTCGTGGTACTTCGCGCCGTCCACAAACCAGCGGATGTACGTCGGCGTCCACTCGATGCTGTAAACGTGGTAGGCGTTGGGCGCGGTGGCCACGTTGCCGCCGTACTGGGCGTGGCCGTTGCTGTCCCAGTGCACCGTGCCGTAGCAGCGGCTGTCGGCGTTCACCTGCTCCATCACGTCGATTTCGCCGCAATACGGCCAGCTCACGGTGCTGATGTTGGCGCCCAGCATCCAAAACGCCGGCCACAGGCCCTGCCCCAGCGGCGTCTTGATGCGGGCCTCGATTTTGCCGAAGGTGAATTGCTTCAGGCCCTGCGTTTTCATGCGCGCCGAGGTGTAAGGCATGCCGCCCACGGCCTGCTTGCGAGCCGTAATTTGCAGCTCGCCGTTGACCACGGCCGCGTTGGCGGCCTGGTAGTACTGTTTCTCGTTGTTGCCCCAGCCGCCGCCGCCGGTTTCAAACACCCAGTTCGGCCCGATGCCGGTGGTGAACTCGTCGGCCCAGACTTGCTGGTAGGTTTGGGCCTGGGCGGGGGCGTGGCTGAACGCCAGCGCCGCCGCTCCCAGCAGGGAAGTAAGCAGCTTTCTCATGGGTAGGTTGGTTGGGTAAAATGTGGAAATGAAGCGCTCCGGAAAGGCCCGGGCCGGTTGCCCGCTCCGAAGACTCGGTGCGGCTGGCCGTGGTCAAATGTTGCCCTTTCCCACCAAAGCGCGAGGCCCCAACACCTTCGTTTCCAATGCATCCAGGGCGTTTATTACCCGGCCTATACACTTAGCGCACACCCCCAAACGGTCCTCCCGGCCAAAAGCGGCCCGGAATCGTTGCCGGAAAACCCCATGCGTTGCAACGGCTAAAAAACAAGCGGCAAGCCGTGAAAAGGCCAAAATTTTGTTGGCTCTTTTCGGGCACAGCTAGCCGCCGACGCCTGGCTAATTTCCAGCCAGCTAATGCGTTAGAACTATTCTATGAATTAGGTAGACGGACTGCGTGGCCAAACGGGCCGGCCGATTATCTCCCAAATTTTTTTATTGGGCCAGCGAGGGGCTCGGCGCAGCCGTTACCCCGGCCACCAGCGGTGCCGGCCGACGGTCCGGCTGCGTCCGCATCAGCAGCAGGTATACGCCGCCCGATACCAGGAACCCCACGAACCACGCGTAATTATAAACCGCCACCAGGCCCGGCCACGCCGCGCCCTTGCCCAGCACGCCGATGGCGGTGAAGAAGCCCGGCACGTTGGGCAGAATGCCGACGACGAGGGCCAGCATGGCGGCCCAGTTCACGCCGCCCCGGTAGGCGTAGCGGCCGTGGTACTGGTAGAGGTCAGGCACGTCGAGCTGCTGCCGGCGGAGGAGGTAATAGTCCACTATCATGATGCCGCCGATGGGCCCCAGCAGCCCCGAGTAGCCCACCAGCCAGGTGAAAATGTAGCCCGAAGGGTCGGCGATGAGCTTCCAGGGGAAGATGAGCACGCCGAGCACGCCGGTGATATAGCCGCCGGTTTTGAAGCTGATGCGGGTGGGCGAGAAGTTGGCGAAGTCGTTGGCCGGGCTCACGATGTTGGCCGCGATGTTGGTGGCCAGTGTGCTCAGCGCCACGGCCAGCATGGCGAAGCTCACCAGCACCTTGCTGTCGAACCGCCCGGCCAGCACCACCGGGTCCCAGATGGTTTTGCCGTAAATGACGAACGTGGCCGAGGTCACGACCACGCCCACGAAGGAAAACAGGGTCATCGATGCGGGCAGCCCGATGGCCTGGCCCAGCTGCTGGGCGCGCTGGCTGGTGGCGTAGCGCGTGAAGTCCGGGATGTTGAGCGAGAGCGTGGCCCAGAACCCCACCATGCCCGTGAGCGAGGGAAAGAAAAACGCCCAGAACTGCGCGCTGGTCGTGAACTTGCTCGGCTGCGCCAATATCGGCCCCAGCCCGTGGCCCGCCGCAATGGCCCACCACAGCAGCGCCAGCGCCGCCACCGGCAGAAAAAACGCCTTAAACACCAGCAGCTTCCGGATGCTCTCCACGCCCCGGTGCACCACGTACATGTTCAGCAGCCAGAACAGGAAGAACAACAGCGCCGGCCCCGTGGCCAGCCCCCAGCCGGCCGGAAACACGGCCGGCAGCGTGGCCAGCCCCGGCACCCACAGCACCGCCATCTGGTAGAGCGCGTAGCCGCCAATCCAGGTCTGGATGCCGAACCAGCCGCAGGCGATGATGGCCCGCAGCAGGGCCGGCACGTTGGCCCCGCGCACGCCAAAGCTGGCCCGCGCCAGCACCGGAAACGGGATGCCGTACCGCGCGCCCGCCCGGCCATTCAGCAGCATGGGCACCAGCACGATGCTGTTGCCCAGAAAAATGGTGAGCAGCGCCTGCCACCAATTCATGCCGCCCTCGATGAGCGAGCTGGCCAGCATGTAGGTCGGGATGCACAGGCTCATGCTAATCCAGAGCGCGGCGTAGTTGCCGGTGCCCCAGGTGCGCCCGGCTTGCGGCACGGGCGCCAGGTCGGGGCTGGTGAGGCCGGGGGCGGGGCGGGGTTCGGGCGAAGGGCTCATGGTCGGTGTCGAAGGAAAAGGCACGGAGCGAATGTAGCAAAAACGCGCCTTCTGTCATCCTTATCTGGCGTCCGCGCAGCGAAGGACGTTCTTACGGGTGAACCGTTAGCAGTAACTTGCCCAGCATGAACGTGAGAAAGTCCTTCGCTGCGCGGACGCCAGATAAGGATGACAGGTGGGGCAAGGCTCCTGCTATTTACCGCAGCAGCGCGCCCACCTGCTCCACCAGCACGGGCACGCTCAGGCCGCCCATCACCGCCACCACCACCCAGCCGGCGGCCAGCATCCAGCGGGGGTGCTGGTAGGTGCCCATGAGGCGGCGGCTGGTGGCGGCCACCAGCACAATGCCCAGCGCAATGGGCAGAATCAGCCCGTTGATGGCGCCGGCAAAAACCAACAGCTGCGTGGGCTTGCCCACCAACACGAAAATGCCCGTGGAGAGCAGAATGAACACCGAAATGCAGGCCCGCTCGTGGCGCGCAAACACCGGGTGGAAGGTCTTGAAGAACGACACCGACGTATAGGCCGCGCCCACCACCGAGGAGATGGCCGCACTCCACAAAATCACCCCAAACACGCGGAAGCCCGCCTCGCCCGCCGCCGAGCGGAACACGCCGGCCGCCGGGTTGTCGGCCGCCAGCACCGCCCCGTGCACCAGCACGCCCACAATGGCCAGAAACAGCACAAACCGCATGACGGTGGAAATGACGATGCCGCTGATGGCGCTGCGCGTCACCTCCGCCTGGTTGTCCAGGCCCTTGATGCCCGCATCGAGCAGCCGGTGCGCGCCCGAAAACGTGATGTAGCCGCCCACCGTGCCGCCCACGATGGTGACGATGGCGGCGGCGCTAATTTTCACGGGCAGCAGCGTGTGGTGCAGGGCCTGCAGCAGGGGCGGGTGCGCGCTGAAGGCAATGCCCAGCGTGAGCAGAATCTTAACCGTGCCCAGCACCTTGGTGAAGCCGTCGAGCATCTTCCCGATTTCGCGCACCCAGAACAGCACCAGCGCCACCCCGCAGCTAATCATGGCGCCCTTTTCATAAGACATTCCGGTGAGCACATTCAGCCCCAGCCCGCAGCCGGCAATGTTGCCGATGTTGAAGGCAAAGCCGCCGAGAATGACCATCGCCGCCAGAAAATAGCCCAGCCCCGGCAGCAGCCGGTTGGCCAAATCCTGGGCCCGCAGCTCGCTCACCGTTAGAATGCGCCAGGTGTTGAGCTGGGCGCCCACATCGAGCACCACCGACACCAGAATGACGAACCCGAAGCTGGTGAGCAGCTGCTGGGTAAACACCGTGGTTTGGGTGAGAAACCCCGGCCCGATGGACGAGTTGGCCATCAGAAACGCGGCGCCCAGGCTGGCCCCGCCAAACCACCGCATTTTCGGCGTGGCTGGGTTCAGCGGCTTCATCGGGCGCTGGGGGTAGCGCCGGCGGCCAGCGTCACGCCCGCGGCGCGCAGCACGGCGTGGAGGCGCTGGGCAAATTCCAGGGCGTGGGCGCCGTCGCCGTGAAGGCACACGGTGTCGGCCCGAATGGCCACGTCGGGGCCCTGCTGGGCGCGCACCTGGCCCTCCTGCACCATGCGCAGCACCTGGGCAATGGCGGTGGCCGCGTCGGTAATCAGGGCGTTGGGCTGGCGGCGTGGGGTGAGGGTGCCGTTGGCCTGGTAGGTGCGGTCGGCGAAGACTTCGTGGGCGGTGCGCAGGCCCAGCTTTTCGCCGGCCCGGGTCAGCTCCGAGCCGGCCAGGCCGTAGAGCGTGAGCTCGGGCTGCACCCGGTACACGGCTTCGGCAATGGCTTCGGCCAGGGCGGCGTTGGTGGCGGCCATGTTGTAGAGCGCGCCGTGGGGCTTGAGGTGGTGGAGCTGGCCGCCCTCGGCTTTGGCTACCGCGGCCAGCGCGCCCAACTGATACACCGTCATATCAAACGCTTCTTCCGCCGAAATATCCAGGTTGCGCCGGCCGAAACCCGCCAAGTCGGGCAGGCCAGGGTGCGCACCGAGGGCGACGTTGTGCCGGAGCGCGGCGCGCACGGTGGCCTTCATCACGGCCGGGTCGCCGGCGTGAAAGCCGCAGGCAATGTTGGCCGAGGTGACGAACGGCAGGATGGCGGCATCGTGGCCCAGCGTCCAGGCGCCGAAGCTCTCGCCCATGTCGCAGTTTAAATCAACGGTAAAGGATGGGGGCATATTGGAGGAGTGAAAAACGGGGTAGAGACGCATATTTGCGTCTCGTCGTTGAACGAGGAATTTCGAACGATTTGCGAACGGCGCGCACGATGAGACGCAAATATGCGTCTCTACCCCCTTCTGAATCCAACGGCTCGCTGCAACGCCCGCAGCTGCTGTTCCTGCGCAAGGTACAGCGCCTGTGCTTCGGCCAGCGCCACTTCTTCGAACCGAATAACCTGCCCCGGCGCCACCTGTGCCAGCGCCGAAAAATCGGCCGTGATGACCTGCGCGATGCGCGGGTAGCCGCCGGTGGTTTGGTGGTCGGCCAGCAGCACAATGGGCTGGCCGCCGGCCGGCACCTGCACCGTGCCGAAAGCAACGGCGCTGCTCAGCAGCTCAATTGCCGACCGACGCTCCAGCGGCGGGCCCTGCAGGCGGTAGCCCATGCGGTCGGCCTCGGCCGTCACCGTGAAGGGCTGCTGCCAAAAGTCCTGCTGGCTGCCCGGAGAAAAGTCCTCGTACTCCGGCCCGCGAATGGCCCGGATAATGGGGTGGCGCGCCGGCTTCGGGCAGACGTCGGGGCCGGGCGTCCACTTGGCTTGCCCCCAGCCGGATGGCGATGCACCGTGGCGCAGGTGCCGCAGCAGCTGCTGGCCTGCCGCCGAGAGGGCGCCGGTGGGCAGCACGTCGCCGGCGTGCAGCGCCCGGCCGTGCAGCCCCCCGAAGCCGGCCCGCAGGTAGGTGCTGCGGCTGCCAAGCACCGGCGCCACGGCCACGCCGCCCGCTACTGCTAAGTACGTTCGGCTGCCGGCTACCGGCGCCCCGAAAGCCAGCTCGGTGCCGGCGCGCACCCACACTGGCCGGTTCAGGCCCACCGGCTGGCCGTTTAGGGTGGGGGAGAGGTGGGCCCCGGTGAGGGCCAGGAGCTGGTCGGTTTCGAAGCGGATGCGCGGGCCCAGCAGCGTGATTTCGAGGCCGGCGGCGTCCTCGTCGTTGCCCACCAGCAGGTTGGCCACGCGCAGGGCCCGGGCGTCCATGGCGCCGCTCACGATGATGCCGTCCTTCTGGTAGCCGGGCCGGCCGAGGTCCTGCACGGTGGTGAGCAGGCCGGGCTTGATGAAGCTAAGACTCATGCTGGAGGCGCTGATATTCGGTCGCGTCGATGGGTACGAAGCGCAGGCGCTGGCCGGCCTGCAACCGGCTGGGCTGCGCCCACTCGGGGTTGAACAGCCGCAGCGGCGTGCGCCCGATGAGCTGCCAGCCGCCCGGCGTGGGCAGCGAGTAAAT